>Ga0209292_1000245_pt1 | contig 76327 bp, 66 predicted proteins | sample GOMGulsemesocosm_2_FD_184634 | JGI IMG/M metagenome (GOLD analysis project Ga0209292, IMG submission 184634) | Methane-oxidizing microbial communities from mesocosms in the Gulf of Mexico - GOM9C Gulf of Mexico (SPAdes) (version 2) | ecosystem: Environmental > Aquatic > Marine > Cold seeps... | reverse complement strand
AGCAACGCATAGCGATCGTGAGCAGCTTTTCTTAAAAGCAGGCCGTCAGATTGTTGAAAACGCTAAACGTTATTACGAAGAAGATGACGAGTCTGTATTGCCTCGCTCAATCGCCAACTTTAAAGCCTTCGAAAATGCGATGACCCTCGATATTGTAATGGGTGGCTCTACCAATACTATTCTTCACTTATTGGCCGCTGCACAAGAAGCTGAACTCGATTTTGACTTGAAGGATATCGATCGTCTTTCTCGCAATGTACCTCAACTTTGTAAGGTTGCCCCTAACTCCCCTCTATACCATATGGAAGACGTGCATCGCGCTGGCGGTATCTTCGGTATTTTGGGTGAAATCGACCGTGCAGGTTTATTGCATAGCGACTTACCAACGGTTCATAGTAAGTCTATGACCGAAGCGTTGGATAAGTGGGACATCATGCGTAACCCGTCTCCAGAAGTGATTGAGTTTTACAAAGCAGGTCCTGCTGGCATTCCAACACAAACTGCGTTCAGCCAAAGCACTCGCTACCCAACAGTCGATGGCGATCGTGAAAACGGTTGTATCCGTAACCTTGCGAATGCCTATTCATTGGAAGGTGGCCTAGCCGTACTTTATGGCAACATCGCTCTTGATGGCTGTGTTGTTAAAACGGCAGGAGTAGATGAATCTATCCACGTTTTTCACGGTAAAGCGAAGATCTTTGAATCTCAAGATAGTGCCGTTGCCGGTATCTTGGCCGATGAAGTGAAAGAAGGCGACATCGTCATCATTCGCTACGAAGGACCTAAAGGCGGCCCAGGTATGCAAGAAATGCTATACCCAACGTCTTATTTGAAGTCTAAAGGCTTAGGAGCAGCGTGCGCCTTATTAACCGACGGTCGTTTCTCTGGTGGCACTTCGGGTCTATCGATTGGTCACTGCTCTCCAGAAGCTGCTTCTGGTGGTGCGATTGGTTTATTGGAAGAAGGTGATGAAATCATCATTGATATTCCGAACCGTGGCATCAATGTTCAGCTAACAGATGAAGAACTTGCAACTCGCCGTATTGCACAAGATGCAAAAGGCTGGAAGCCGGTTAATGAACGCCCGCGAAAAGTCAGTACAGCTTTGAAGATATACGCTAAATTCGCCACCAGTGCTGATAAAGGTGCTGTTCGTGATCTAAGCCTACTAGACTAAGCGTTTAGACAGTTAACAAGTGTGTATGACCCTAAGGTCTACACACTTGTTATTAGTAGTTTTTGCTAGGAGCCATTATGTTTCGCACATTATTAGTAACCATGATGCTAACTGCATTGTTAGCCTCAACAGGTTGCGCAAGCAAACGCCTTACTCAAGACGACAGCTTTGATCAAACTGCTTTAGATAAAGCCTCTGAATTTTCTGGCGACTCAGAACGAGCTTTAATAGAAGCCGAAGTAAAATATGAAGCGGCGATTAATTCCGCTATGAATTTTTATGCCCCCCTCCATATGGAACAAGTTGTAGAAGCCTTAGCGCTTGCGCGAGCAACAGAGATTAAAGGTCTGCAAAGCGATAGTATTATTGCTTCTGCAAAAGTCATCACCTTGTTACAGCTCGCTGAAAAGAATAAAGAAAAAGTCAAAATTGTATTAAAACCCTTATTGCAACAAAAACAGGTTCTAGAAGAGCTCAATAGCCCCAGAGTTTTACCTGAGCAATTTAATGATAATCTTGAAGATATTACCGACTTGATTACTAAAATTGAAGAAGGGAAAGAAAGTATCAGTGCCGCCGTCATGGCTCCCATTCTAGAAGATTTACAACAACTTGAATTGGATACGCTACTTCAAATTCATTGGCAGCCCGCCAAGAATACCTTAGATAAAGCAGAAGATGAGGATGCGGATGAAAATGCACCTAAAAGCTTTACCGTGGCTGAAGAACTTGTTGAGCAAGCAGAAAAAGATATCCGTATTCAATATTCAAATCGTACACTCGTAAGCCAGAAGGGTCTGACGGCTTTAAGATCAGCGCAGCATGCCCTTTATGTTGCCCGTGATGCCGAGCAACTTTTAAAGCTTAATAATCAACGCGCTGAAGATGCTGTATTAAAATTTGAATTTTTATTAGCTCAAATAGGTGCGACATTAAAAGCAGAAGATTTTCGTCATATGGCATTACAAGATCAAGCGACCGCTTTAGCACAGCATGCTGAAACTCAAGCCAGTCGATTAATTGCTCCCCTACAGAATCGAATTGCTGAATTAGAAAAACAACTTGTCAGCCGAGAAAGTACTGAAATAGCTTCTCAGGAAGTTGCTGAAACATCTGAAGTGATTGAGACTCCTGAAGTAGTTGATACTCCTGAAGTGGTTGAGACTCCTGAAGTGGTTGATACTCCTGAAGTGGTTGATACTCCTGAAGTGGTTGAGACTCCTGAAGTGGTTGATACTCCTGAAGTGGTTGATACTCCTGAAGTGGTTGATACTCCTGAAGTGGTTGAGACGCCTGAAGTGGTTGAGACGCCTGAAGTGGTTGATACTCCTGAAGTGGTTGAGACGCCTGAAGTGGTTGAGACGCCTGAAGTCATAGAAACATCAGCTGAAAAATAAGTTATTTGAATAGAGTAGAGCCCGCAAGACAACGGGCTTTACTACTTAATCATCGCCTATTACCATATTACGACCCGCGTCCTTAGCCCGATATAAATTCTCATCAGCCTGATTCAACATCGCATTAAGTGTCTCTTGCTTGATATTACTCACCCCAGCACTAAAGGCAATGCGCACAAAATCATCATCATTAACATCAACGATCTGCGCTGCTAAGTGCTGTTTAAAGCCATCAATTAAACTCACAACTTTTTCATTACTAAGACCCGATACAATAATACAAAATTCTTCACCCCCTAAGCGCGCAACAAGAAAACGTCCTAATATATTTTGTAGCTCACGCGAGAAAAATTTCAAAACCAAATCGCCCGCTTCATGACCATACTCATCATTGACCGATTTAAAAAAATCGAGATCAATCGATACCAATGAAATTTCAGTATTATTGTTGATCGCCTGTTGCAACAACTTTTCACCTTCTTCGCAAAAATAGCGTCGATTATAAAGCGAGGTTAAATAATCACGGTTGGCTTGCTCTTGAATCTTATGCAATTGCTCTAAAGATTCGATGTTATTGGTGATACGGCAATAAAACTCTTCTTGCTGGAAAGGTTTATTAAGGAAGTCATCAGCACCATTTTTAATAAACTTAATCGACAGTAAGCCACCATCTTCTCCAGATAGGCCAATAATAATCATATCGGATTTTTCATACTGGCGTCGAATAGCCTGCACCAATTCAAAGCCATCCATTTCAGGCATATTGTAATCGGTTATAACCATTTTTATATCGGGATGTTTTTTCAACTGCGCCATCGCTTCTAGGCCATGTTCAGCTTCCAATACTTGGTATTTATGCACCGTTAATAAACGCACAATATGCTTGCGATAGGGCTTAGAATCTTCCACTACCAATACTTGAATCTGCTGGTTTTTATACAAGCGATTGATCATATTAATTGCATAGCGATACGAGTAGCGGCTCTCTTTCACTACATAGTCAACAACACCCTGCTTAACCAGTGCTTCACGGCGTTTCTCATCATAACTTCCCGTTAATACGATCACAGGAAAGCCCTGTTCCAACAAGAAATCGACCATCTCTCCATTGGGTGCATCAGGCAGCGTTAAATCAATGATTCCGGCAAACAACTCATCTTTGTGCTTTGCATAAAGAGCTTTCGCCTCTGCCATCGACGTCGCAAAAATAGGTTCTAGCTGCAGTGATTGCTTCGCTAAATGTTTTAGGATTTTTAGAATGACAGCACTGTCTTCAACAATGAGGACTTTATTTTTCATAGGGGGTTTCTCACCAATACTTTCAGCAGACCATTACTTTAAGTGTAGGTCAGTTGAGAGGATTCGATAGTAAGAATTGTAACCGCAGCAGAGGCTAAGACATTAGCCTTGTACTAAGGCTTTCACCTTATCTTCAATAATTGTACGTATCTCACGGAAACGCTCTGGCTCTTCATGCTTAGGATCAGGGATACCCCAATCCTCACGGTTATCTGCAACGATCATAGGGCATTCATCACCACAGCCCATCGTGATTGCATAATCAAAGTGCATGCCATCAAACTCACTCAACGGCTTAGAGTCATGCAATGATAAGTCATAGTCTAATTCAGCCATGAACTCAATCGCTCTCGGATTCACCTTGCCAGAAGGCTTACTACCAGAGCTATAAACTTCAAACGTTGCAGCGCCATGAATCTTGCCAAAGGCTTCCGCCATTTGACTGCGGCAGGAGTTTTCAATACACACAAAGATAACTTTTTTCATAATTCCCTACTCTACTCAAATCCAATTTAAGTGGTCTAATTAATACGTTAAGCGGCACGCTGATCGAATAAGGGCCGTGTTCTATTCACTACAGCAACCAAAGAAAGCATTACCGGAACTTCGACGAGCACCCCTACTACCGTTGCTAATGCTGCCCCAGAATGCAAACCAAAAACACTAATGGCAACCGCTACCGCCAGCTCAAAGAAATTTGAGGTGCCGATCATACAAGCTGGGGCAGCAATGTTATGCGGCAGTCTCCACCAATAAGCCCAGCCATACGCAATGGCAAAAATGCCGTAAGTTTGAATCAATAGAGGAATAGCAATTAAGAAGATGGCTTGTGGTTTTTCTAATATAACGTCCGCTTGGAAGCCAAATAACAAAACCACCGTAGTTAAAAGTCCGAGTATCGATAGTGGCTTTAACGTATGCACAAAAGACGCTAGCTTCTGTTCACCGTTAATCTTGTCTGAATTTAAAATTAACGTGCGCGTTAAAACCCCGGCAACTAATGGCAAAACAACATACAACAATGTTGATAATAAAAGCGTCTGCCAAGGTACTTCAATATCACTCACGCCTAATAAAAAACCGGCAATAGGCGCAAATGCAAAGATCATAATTACATCGTTCACAGAAACCTGAACCAGCGTATAATTAGCATCTCCTTTTGTTAACTGACTCCAAACAAAAACCATCGCAGTACAAGGAGCTACGCCTAATAAAATCATACCGGCAATATATTGTTGAGCATCCTCAGGTGAAACCCAGTCTGCGAACAAGCCTTCAAAAAATAACCAACCCAAGGCAGCCATGGTGAACGGTTTAATTAACCAATTAATAACCAATGTCATGATCAGGCCTTTCGGCTTTTTTCCCACATCTTTTAAGGCAGAAAAATCTACCTGTATCATCATCGGATATACCATCAGCCAAATAAGTACCGCTACTACTATATTAACGTGAGCGAACTCTAAGCCCGCAATAATAGAAAATATTTCTGAAAATTGAGTCCCCAAGAAAATCCCGCCCAGTATGCTCAATAAAACCCAAACGGATAAATAACGCTCAAATAACCCCATGATTACTCCTTATAATAAAAATATAAATTTAAAACTAGCAACATTGCTGAATGCGTTCCGGGCGATCACCCATGGCCTGCAAGCGTTGCTCTAATACCGAAAGATCTTGCTGTGAGCAGGCGTGTGCAATAACACCTAAAATCCAATCATCCAACTGGGCTGAAAGGCGATAGAAAACCCACTGACCGCGTTTTTCAGTTTCCAACAATTCAGCCTCGCGTAATAAGGCTAAGTGGCGAGATATTTTAGGCTGACTCAACTCTAAGGCGACCATGAGTTCACACACGCACAGCTCTTTCTCTTGCTGGATAAGCAATAGACTTTGCAGGCGAGTAAGATCACTAAGGGCTTTAAATAATTCTAACGGGGACATGCTGTTCAACGAGATTTGCTATGGAAAAACAAATATACGCTTTTCCATATATAATTCAAGAACAGAAAATAGAAAGGTTTGGTAACGCTAAACTTTAAAGCGCTGAACGGTGCCCTGCAATTCAGCTCCTAGCTTAGCAAGCTCACCACTGGCTGTTGCGGCTTGATTTGCTTGTTCATGACAGACGTGGGCAAGTTCATTAATACGAACGACGTTACGGTTAATTTCTTCCGAAGCAAATCCTTGCTCTTTTGCGGCGGTGGCCACTTGCGTATTCATATCACCGATATTAGAAATGTTGGCATAAATGGAATCTAGAATTTGGCTGGATTCAGAAACCTTAGCAATCCCTGATTGAGCGCGGTCACGAGAGCGGGTCACTGTTTCGACCACTTCAGCCGTTCCTTTTTGAAATTGATTGATATTTTCACGAATCGACTCTGTTGATTCCTGAGTTCGACTGGCAAGGGTTCTTACTTCATCTGCCACCACCGCAAAACCACGTCCCTGCTCACCCGCACGCGCCGCTTCAATCGCAGCATTTAATGCGAGTAGGTTTGTCTGCTCAGCAATGGCACTAATGGTTGCTAAAATTTCACCGATACTTTCACTGTTCGTTTGCAGCTCTTCAATGGCTTGCGCAGCGCCTTCAACTTCGGTATTCAGACGTTCAATCTCATTGCGCGCATCATCTGATACCGCTTTGCCTCGACCAATCTCTGTCGTAACATCATTTACAGCAGAAGCCGCGGTATCGGCATTTTCAGCAATACTTTGAATGGTGGCGGTCATTTCATTTATAGCGGTAACTGCTTGTTCGATCTCTTGTTGTTGCTGCTCACTGGCATCGCCCACTTCTTTAGTGATACACGACATTTCTTCAGAAGCTTGTGCTACCTGAATCGAACCATCCTTCACTTGATTAACCGTATCGCGTAAGCTGGCAATTAGAGCATCGAAAGACTTTGATAATATTCCGACTTCGTCTTTCGAAATATGATTCACTAACTGAGTAAGGTCTAAGTCATCAGCAATATTATGAATGCGTTCAGTAATCGATTGTACAGGTTGATAAATAGCGCGTGAGATCATCGTCATTAATCCAGAGATCAATATAAAAATAAGAACGATGATCGCTCCCAACGTGGTATAAACACTTTTTGTCGTCTGTGCTATTTCAGTATTTACAAATTTAGTTAAAGAATCAAAAGATTCTTCTGTCTGATGTATTGTTTTTCGTAACTCGCCTAACAATCCTGAATTGGCATTTAATCCTAGCTCGATCTCTTTTGCCGTTAAGTTATTAAAATCTGAACGATAACGAGCAATTTTATTCTTCATGTCATCAATTGTAGATGGCTGATGCTTATCGAGAGCATTATTGAACTTGGAATAATTACTTTCAAATTTTGTTAAATATTTGTCATCTCGGCGTAACATGAAGTCTTTCTCATTACGACGCAACATCATTAAATTGAATAATATTTCATATTGCTCAGCCTCTATCGCCAGTCCTTAAATTTCATGAACAGAAGCACGAAGCGAACCATAAAAACCACTTTTGGCGTCCAGTCCTATTTCTGTTTGTAAACTCACTAACTGAGAAAAAATGGTACCGTAGCTACTGACTAAATTGGTTAACGCATCGACATGGTTACTTTCTAAATCTTGCGAAGCCATCGAGGATTCCAACTGAACAATGTCATCTTTCATATGCGCGATAGACTTAGAAAATTTATCGCCATATTTAAGATCTTTTCGAGCAAAAAAATCTTTCTCGTGTTTTCGTAAATTTAGAACATCACTCGTCAACTCTTCCTTAATGAGTAATATATTACTGAGCTGTCCTATTCGGTTAAACTCATAAATGCTCACCGTCGTGGTCAATACTAGGCCTAAGATGACACAGCCTAATATAATCAGGTGCTTATTCTTAATGCTTATATTATTAAGAAAATCCATTACAATGCCTTAAATTAGTTTTACTTCTAATAAAGTATAGAAGAGTCTGATAAAGGCGAAGGGCTTATAAATATCTTTTTAAATTCACTTCTTTTATATAACTAAAGGAAGCAAATCTAAATATTTTCATAACAAGTTAACAGTTAAAATTTAACGCCTAATGCCAAGCTGATATTCCTTCCAGGCTGGGGAGCTTGTTCTTTTACGAATGAAGTATGCTGATGAATTTCTTCGTCCAGAAGATTATTAGCTTTAAAATCAATACGATACTCACTATTTGCTAACACTGATTGATAGCTCATACCGAGGGTTAATAAATCATAACCGAGTGTCACTTCTTCATTATCAGCAACCTGATCTTGCTTTTGAACTTGCTGCCACTGCCCAAACAAAATCCAGTCAGATTGAGTCGAAAATAGCGCCATACTAGAAGTTTCAAAGCCTAGTCCCAGACGATCGGCTGGAATGCGGGGTAAATCATCTGCCCGTACTCGATCTGCCATGCCCGTTAATGTTAAACCGTCTAATAACTGAAAAGCCAAATTCAATTCACCACCGACAAAGGTCGTATCTTGCTGAACAAATTGATACTCACCAAAACCATCAACCTCACGGCCAGTATTTTGGGCATAAATAAAATCTGAGATGTTGTTTTGATAGAGATTCAATGCCGTCGTTAATCGACCTTCTGTTTTACGCACACCTAATTCTACATTCAAAGCTTGTTCAATTTTTAAGTTAGGATTACCGACATCAAAGGTTTGTGTTGCGCCGTGGGCCCCACAAGAAAACAATTCTTGCGTTGCCGGTGCACGCTGAGCTGACGTTAAAGAACCGACGACCTGCCAACCTTGCGAATTGACAAAATTGAGATTTCGAACCAAGCCCAAGGATAAACTATGTGTATTAAAATCTTTATTCTTATACTGATCAGTGCTTAAACCATTGCTTTCACAACTCGCATTGATACTGTCTGGCTGGTCAGGCGATAGCTGAGCTTGCTCTAATCGTGCGCCCAGCTCTAGTCCCCAATCAGAAACTTGAGTTTTTCCTAACCAAAAAACACCGACCGTAGCGCTATCCGTTTCTGGAACTACGGCTTCATCACCCACCGCTTTAAAATTATCTTGAGAGAATTGAATACCAACCGCTTGTGATATTTCTGTTGCAAAAATACTGGCCACCGGTGCTAATAATAATTCACTGCGCCCTTCAAAACCTTTGCGGCGAAACTCGGTCCCCACTTCTCCGCCTTCAATTTCATCATGACGGTAATCATTGAACCCAATGCGAAATTTTGCCGACTCAATACCCGCGATGGGTCGATCAATTCGACTGTCTAAATCAATTCGGCGCTGTCGCATTTCAATACGAGCGCCATCACTTTCGTGTTCTTCATGCTCTTCTGCCGTTTCTCCTACAACATCACCTTCATCATGCTCGTCATGATGTACATGGCCCGGCAAACCGTACTCACTTTTACTTTCACTAAACGCAATACCGGCATAGCCAGAAGCAAACACATAGCTTGAGCCAACAGTGATATTGTTACTATAAGACGTATCAGAATTGGCTAATGTATCCTCAGACCCGTGCTCCTCATGTTCCTCATGCTCTTCTTCGCTTTCCCCTTCGTGATGTTCTTCATGCTCTTCTTCTTTAAGCTTAGGAAGCTCATAGACGTCACTGCGAAAATGGCTGGCCGCTACACGCCAATGCAATTCATTGCCGGCGGCTAAGTCGATTGAATCAGAGTGATTAATACCGACAGTTTTTCCTTGGTTTACCGCATCATACTGCAAACGGATATTGGTCTCTGGCTCTGCCAATCCGGTAGGAATACGTTCATCAACGACATTCACGACGCCACCAAAGGCACCACTGCCATACATCAAAGTCGCAGGGCCTCGCAGCACTTCGATTTTCTTAGCACTGAAGGTATCGGCATTAACCCCATGATCAGGGCTCACCGCAGAAGCATCCAGAGTATCAATGCCATCTTGCAATACCTTGACCCGTGCCCCCGACATTCCCCGTACCACAGGTCGTCCAACCGAAGAACCATAGCTGGAATTATGGATACCCGCTTGGGCTGATAATGTTTCCCCCAAACTGGTTGCACGCTGTCTTTCTAATGCCTCATCCGTTAGCAGCGTCGCCGGCTGGGCCATTTCATCTTGGCCTTGATCAAAGCTATGGGCGCTAATGACGACATTATCCAACTGAACATTTTCTAAGGCGATGTTGTCATTCTGATCGACAACAATTTCTTCTGCTTGGGCATAACTAATAACCAATATAGAAGCCAAACCTAATTGTTGTAACTTAAAAGATAAGTTTTTCATTTAAAGGGTTTCTCACACACGAATTCCAATCTAGCGCTCACCGACAAGGGCTGAGAAAACTAAATCGAATTCAAAATAATACGTATAAATAACAGCCGTTATTGATGTTAATCAGCTGATAAATAATCCAAAACGAAGATAATATTAAAGAGAAGAAACGAAAGGAGGTGCGCGGGCCGGTTGTGAATAATGGCGGGCTAGAGGCAGCACTAGAGGCAAGAACATTTCAGGCGCTTGATCAACCAAGCTGGTCGGTACACTGATCGCCAGCGGAATCAATCCACCTTCCGCGCTTTGACTCAACAAACAATATTCACAATGCGTCGCCGTGCCCAAAGCGTCATGATCAAGCTGATCATGCAAACTTTGCATTGCCGCCACTGCTATCAGCATAAAGCTAAGCAGTATCGGTAGCTGCTTAGAACGCAGCCAACGGGTGAATATCGATTTGTTCGTCACAAAGACAACCTGATTAATTAGAACGTACACTTGAATAAAATACACAACAAGATGCTCACGTTATGTTATAAAATAACAATTGGACGCTATTTTGCACAAAGCACTAACCAAAGTAAAGACGGCTAGCGCTAATTAAAGAAGTCGTATTGAATAAAAGAAGAGAACTATTGTACAAAAATCAAACAATCATTAGAAGATCTCTAGCGACGATTCCAAGAAAGACATTCCTCTAATGTCACACCTTTACCACCAAAAATATCTAAGGCACTACCAATGGTAAGATCGACCTTGCCGTGTGATAACTCACTGACACGCTGCAGATCTTGTAGCGAACGCGCACCACCAGCATACGTCACAGGAATAGTGGCATTGCGCCCTAATAAAGTGACAAGCTCTTCATCAATGCCCGCTTGTAAACCTTCAACATCGGCCGCGTGAATTAGAAATTCATCACAATGATTCGCCAGTTCAGCCAGAGTTTGGCTATCAACAGTGGTTTCTGTCACGGTCTGCCAGCGATCCGTTGCGATATTCCAACCAGAATCGGTACGACGACAGCTTAGATCCAAAACCAATCGTTCTTTGCCCGTTTCAGCTTTAAGCGCTTCTAGGCGATCCCAAGAGAACTGACCGTTTTCAAACAAATAAGAGGTCACAATGACATGACTAGCACCCGCGGTTAAAAACTCTGCCGCATTGCCTTGATTCACACCACCGCCAAACTGCAAAGCATTCGGCCAAGCCGCTAAGGCTTTTAAAGCTTGTTCTTTATTGCCAGGGCCTAACGCAATGACATGGCCGCCTTGCAAATCATGCTGTCGATAGAGTTCGGCATAATACGCGGCATCGTACTGGCTAACAAAGTTGGTATCAGCACCTTGGTCATTCAAACTACCACCAACAATTTGCTTTACCTGACCTTGGTGTAAATCGATGCACGGACGAAACTGAGTCACAATAATTACCTATAAAAGACGGTCGATAAAGACTATTCATAAAAAAAAATCTATTAAGACAATCGATAAAGAGAGAAAGTCTCGCGCTATTATATCGGATATTAAAAGCCTGTGTTAGCTTGTTCAGCCTAGGTTCAGCAAGGCTGCATTATCCTACAGCGCTAAGATCTTAATAAAGGGATGTTCTATGTCATTCAATAAAACAGCCATACTCATACTCTCGCTTATCATTTCTCTGCCGAGTTTGGCAGAAGATAATATCAGTGAAATAGTTGAGTTGGATGCGATCACCGTTCAGCACAAGGAAGAGTCAGCCACCGAGGTGACCCTCGATAAACTGTTGAAAGTTCCCGGTGCAGGTAACGATCCATTACAAGCGATTGCCAGTTTACCTGGCGTTACTTTTGCCGGTGGTGATACTTCAGCCCCTGCCGTTAGAGGCTCATCCCCCGCCGACAATCGCTACCTCATCGACTTTATGCCCGTCGGCTACATGTTTCATACAGACCGCTCAAGCATCTTGAATGACAATTCGTTAAAAGACTTTATGCTCGATTCTGCGGCATTTGCGAGTCAGTATCATGATGCCACAGGGGCTGTAATTGCGGCCAACACACGAGATCCCTATCTCGATCAATCGCAAACAATCATCGACTTAAGCGTATTAAAAGCCAGTATATTCTTAGAGCGTCAAATCGACGAAAAGCAGGCCTTTTACTTATCGGCACGCCAAAGCTTATTCCAATATTATATTGAAAACTTCTTAGACGATGAAGACTTCAAACTCACCACCGTTCCCGAATATTATGATTATCAAGGGAAGTACCAATACACTATTTCTGACCAAGAAAAAGTAAGTTTTAATATTCTCGGCGCTAGGGATAAAGCCGGTATTTTATTCGATGAAGATTCAGACGAAGTAAAACAAGATCCTGGCCTCTCCGGTGGTGCTGAATTTTCAGCGTATTTTGATAGCCAAGGTATCGTCTGGGAAAAATATGACGATGAAGGCAATAGCCGCGTCACCTCCCTTTCACGCTTGTCTCAAATATTTGATTTTTCTGTGGGTAGCAATATCGATCTGGATATTAATACCGTGGATTATTCATTACGCAGCCAATGGTCTTCAATCATTAACCGACAACACGAAATAGTATGGGGTGCTGATTACACCCTAAAGAATATTGCTTTTGATGGCGTATTTGATGGACCTCCTTGTGATGAATTTCGCGTCGATTGCCGCTTAGTCGATGGCACAGAAACCATTACGGCTAAAGATACCTTAAGCATCAATAACTATGATATTAACTTAGCCGACAACTGGGCCGTGACTCACTTCTGGACGCTAACCCCAGGCATTGCGATTGCTCACGATGATTATACCCAGCAGACCTTCGTCGAACCCAAAGTACAAAGCCGTTATGAGTTTGCCGATGATTGGGCCTTTACCTCTGCCTATGGGGATTATCATAAGTTGCCAGATGATTTTGGTAGCTATACCAAAGAATTCGGCAACCGTGATTTAAAACAAACAGAAGCGACTCATTATGAAATGGGATTAGAAAATCAATTCGACGCAAGTTGGTTCTGGAAAGTCGAAACGTATTACAAAATGATGGACAAGTTAGTCGTCTCTCGCCCGAGCTACGATAACTACCCCACCTTAACCCCAGAGCAATACGAAGCGCTACCGCGCTATACTAATGATGCTGATGGTGAAGCTTGGGGATTAGAGTTCTTTGCCAATAAAACGTTATCCGACAACTGGTATGGCTGGTTGTCTGTTGCTTATTCAGAAACTAAACGAAAAAATAATCTAACGGGCGATGACTTTAAATACAACTACGATCAACCTTGGATCGTTAACCTCGTAAGTAGCTACCAGATTAATCCTATTTGGCAGCTAGGATTTAAATGGCGCTATCAAAGTGGCCAGCTGATTACACCGTTAATCACGGCTAATCAAAACGCTGACGATCCTGAACTCTATGATCCAGTATACGGCACGCTCAATTCAGAACGGCTGCCAGCGAGTCATAGTTTAGATGTTCGTGCTGATCGTACTTTTCACTATCCCACTTGGGATATGGATTTATACGTAGAAATTCTGAACGTTTACAATCAAAGAAATGTGACCGGTTATTCGTATAGCGAAGCGGATTACAGCAAGAAAGAACAAGAAGTAGGCTTGCCTATGATGCCTACTTTTGGCATCAAGGCTAAGTTTTAAATAGTAATTAATGACGGCTCATTCTTAAACGGAAGGATGGGCTCGACTAACAGAAATCTGCTTCTGAAAATAATCTTCCAGGGCTTGAGTCACTGCTTTTTCGGTTGGCTGAAATTCCGTTTTCACTAATACTAGCAATGATTGCGCATGAACATGTTCATCACCTTTAGGATGAGCAATCACATCACCGTCTTTCGTCACATAACCTAATGCGGTACCCAAGTTTGCTTGAATCAACGCATTCACCACGTCGGCCCAAGGTTCACCTTCCAGCCAAACAGGATAGCGATGCGGGTGATCATTAGCGCGAGTGAACATATCTTCGATGATCACTTCCGAACCCGGTGCATCCATAGAACGCACCACAATTTCAGGGTACGAACGAATCGGTCTTAAAACAGATTTAACCCCCAGCTCTTTTATCCGCGGGCGGTTATCATCAATCACACATTCAACAATGGCTTTATGGCAGACATGTAGTTCATTCAAACGATGGGCGACATCAAACGTAAAACTATCACTATCACTGGCATATTCATTACGAGCTAGCACCACGATATGCTTTGCTCTATGCGCACCAGCACGTTTTAAATCAACTGGATTACTCGGCGTGCCATGCACATGAACCGCCCCTAATTCACGAATACAATCTGGCAAGCCATCAGGAAAATCGGTATTTAATAACTGCACTGGAATTTCTACATAATCAGCATTCTCACGAATCTGAGTAATCAAGCGGATAAAATAATTCTCGCGATTGTATTTAGGCGAGTTAATTATCAGGATGTGTTCTTCCATATTCCAATTCCAATGTCCGGTGCGAATTTTTTCACGGCGAGCGATGCGAAAATCAACATAATCGCTGATTAAGAACGTCATCAAGGTAATACCACAAAGATACATCAAGCCGATCGTCGCGGCTTGGCCAATCGGGGTGACGGGGGATAAATCCCCAAAACCTACCGTTGTCAGTGTGGTTAAGGTTAACCAAATACCCTGCCAAAGAGTCATGCCTTCGAGGTAAACCATCAAGCTCGCATGCGTGGCAATCAATACCAGCATAATCGAAGCAGTACGCCATACGGCGCGTTTAATGGTTTTATCCGTTTGATAGACAGCGTGACGAACTCGCTGCTGATGGCGAATAAAACGGGTAAACTTGCTCAAGTTATGTCCTTTTTAGGTCTAGCAATATTCAAATATCTTTAGCAGGTTATCTCATTATCGAATCTGAGTCAGCCTATTGGTCACCGCATGTTTAAACGGCATAAACTGATTGCCAACATGCAACGCCGCTTTTCGAGCCAGCTTGGCCAGCGGCTGATCATTGGTATATAAATCGACAATCGCATTGGTCGCTTCATACAGCGGCTTGCTTAAAAGCTGATGGCGGATTTCGTAGCTATGCAGCACCCAGCGTGAAGCTATGTCTTTTCCACCCTGCTGCGCTTTAATAATTTGTTCCGCCAAGGTATCTGCTGAGCGTAAACCTAAGTTAAAACCGTGGGCGGTTACAGGATGCATCCCTACCGCGGCATCACCAATTAAAGCAAAGCGGTTAGCAATAAAACGATCGGAGATGACACCGACTAAGGGATAAGAATGACGTTCGGTTACTAATTCCATCTCACCTAAGCGACCATCGAACATCGCATGCGCTTGGGCATTAAATTCTTCAATCGGTAAATCCGTTAAGCGCTTCGCATCACTCGCCGGCACAGTAATCACAATAGAAGAAACACCTTCACCTAACGGTAAGATTGCGCAGGTACGCCCATACTGAAAACATTCTTGCGCGGTATTTTCGTGGCTTAGCGTATGCTTCATATTGCAAACGATCATTACCTTGCCAAAATCTTTCATCTTGGCCGATAACCCCATCATGCGACGTGTCGTTGAAAATCGGCTGTCCGCTGAAACCACTAAAGAGGCATTAATCGAGTAGTCATTCGTTTCTATCACGCCGCGATTAGCGAACGTTTTAACGTAGTTAACTTCTTGCTCGGCCATTATCTCGATGTTGTCATGCTCGGCCACTTGATCGAAAAGCGCTTGCCGAATTTGATGATTTGCAACGAGATAGCCTAAAGGCGCTTTAACATCATCATTGCGCTCGAAATGCAAAGCAGGTGTTTTTAACAACGAATGCTTATTCGATCCAAACTGACCATTGATCACCTTAGCTTCTTTAATCGGATGAACAACCTCCTCCGCAAAGCGCTGCCAAACACCTAGTTCCAGCAAGATCGCTTTGGACAAGTGAGTCATTGCTATATCACGGCCATCCAGCTGAGGCTTGGCGATGCGGTCTAATGGCTGTTGATCCAATAAAACAATTTTCAAGCCCGTTTTGGCTAAGCTCAAAGCAAAACTTAAACCCGCAGGGCCAGCACCAATAATAGCGACATCAACATTCTTAGTATCCATAGTGTACCTATCTTAGCCGACCTGTGAGCTCAATGAATAAGACTTTCAATTGCGCATTACAGTATCAGTTTGTTATATTCTGCTCATGATCTAGATCAAGCATAACTCGCTTCTTAGTCGACGTGTAATGACACTGAGTGTCAATAATTAGAACAATACTGCAGCATGATAAATGATAGAATTTAAACTAATAAAATCGGTTGTGGATAGATAATGGGTAAACCAACGTTAGCCGTCATTGGTAGTGGCATTGCAGGGTTATCAGCCGCTTGGCTTTTAAAAGACAAATATCAAGTTACTTTATTTGAACGCCATGCCGCACCCGGTATGGGCGCTTATGCTGTCGATGTCGGTGATGATGGCAATAGAGTTGAAATTGATATTCCACTGCGTGTTATCACCGCGGGGTATTACCATGAGCTATTCAAACTGTATCAAACCTTAGGGGTTGATATTGAAAGAACCGATCACGCAGGGGCCTTTTTTACTCATACTGGCGGCGATGTTTTTCATTATAAAAACTATCATATTGGTAAATATAGCTTCTCTTTTTTAAACAGCCCCAAGCGTTTATCACGAACGAATTTAATCCATGGTATGGCGGCGATCAAATTTTTTTATGAAATAAAAAAAATCAACATAGCTCTAATGTATGACCTTACTTTTGGCGAATTCTTATTAGAATGGCCACATGCGAAGCCTGCCTTTGTCGATCAGGTTTTGCTACCGATGCTGGCAACGATATGCACCTGTGATTACGACAGTATTAAACAATACCCTGCCAGCATCATTATTGATTACCTCGCCTGTGGTGTTGCCGAAGAAGGTGTTTGGAAAGCGACACATGGTGTTGCTGATATTGTTGCCAAAATTACTCAAGGCTATGACATTAAAACGCACAGCCAAATTGCACACATTGCCAATACTGGCAAAGGCATTAAATTATCACTGACGACGGGTGAAGATTATTCTTTCGATCATGTTGTCGTTGCGACTCAGCCTCAACATGCTGGCCCAATGATTACTGCAGATCAGCCAGAATTGGCAGCTCACTTTAATCAGATCAAATTTGAAACCAGTGAAATGGTCGTGCACAGAGACAGCAGTATTTATCCGCGTCCTTGGCAAGATATTTCCCCTGTTTGCTATTCCGTCGATCAAGCTCAACAAAGACCCATGGCCACCGTTTGCTTAAATAAATCGATGACGACGGTGAAAGATTGTCTACCCGTTTTTCAGACTTGGCACCCGACCACAAAAATCAATTCTGAAGCAATTTTAGCCAGCGTTACCTTCGAACGTCCCGTCATGAGCTTTGATGCTTTAGAGCATATACAGAGCATTCACGACTCGATGCAGCAAGCTGATAATCGTATTTGGTTTTGCGGATCTTACCTAGGCGGTGGCATTCCATTATTAGAAGCAGGCGTGCGATCTTCGCTACGAGTTGCGAATAAACTCGGTATTCAAACGCCTTGGTAGCGATGATTGTTAGCTCACTTTTTCAAGCAGCCTGACGCAACAGTTTAATACTGACTGAATAATGGATTTTCAGTCGCTATTGCGTCATCAAAGCACCTTCTCATAATTATCTCTCAGGTTACACTAGCGGCTAATTTTTAATCATAGCCATAAGATAATAATTATAAGGTTTCGTTATGCTCCGCTTGTCCCTTTTCTTAATCCTAGCGCTCAGCCTCAGCGCGTGTATGGACACCCAACAATTTATTTTTGATCAGCCTGCTACCAGAGAGAACATCCCGCAACAGCAACTCACCGCGGGAATCGCCATTCGAGATATTACACCGCCACCCGGAATTCCGCGGGCGGGTTTCGCTATTTGGTCAACCATAGGAGAAGGTTTTCGTACCCGCTTAAATGCCCGCGCCTACTATTTAAAAGATGCGAATGGCCAAGCTTATGCCATGATTCAAACCGACCTGATGGCGGGTTCGCGTATTTTATTAGCCAAGGTTGCTGAGTTAGTTGCCGATAAAACGGGTATTCACGCTGGCAACCTAACCATTACCGCAACGCATACACATTCAAGCCCAGGCCAATATTATGGCTCTGAGATGTATAACAAGCATGCATCCAATCGCCCAGGTTTTGATCCTGATTATTTTGAATTTCTCTCTCGACAATTAGCCGATGCATTAATCGAAGCCCATGATAATCAAGTCGCTGCAAAAATCGCCACCGGCAGAAAAGCTATCTGGGGATTAACCCGCAACCGAGCAATTAAGCCTTACAGTAAAAACAACAATTATAATGATATTAGCGACAGTGAAAGTGAAGTCTTTCATGCGATTAACCCTTATCTGTATATAGTGCGAATCGATGGCCTAACCGACAATGGCAACTATGAACCATTAGGGGCCTTTATGAGTTTCTCTATTCATGGCACTTCGATTCCACGCTATGATCCTTTCTTCAGCGCCGATCTTTGGGCCTATTTACAAGGTGACTTGAAACACGCTATTGAATCTAATTTGAAGCCCAGCAAGCCTGTCATCATTGGTGGCTTTGAAGGCACCCATGGCGATATGGCGCCTGCGATGCCGTATAAGCAATCAGGCTATCTTTGGTCGCGTAATGTCGGCTCAGGTATTGCCAATGAAGCATGGGGGTTGTTCAACTCTCTCAGTACACAACTTTCTTCAGAGCAAGAAATAAACATCGCGACGCGATACATTAATATGCGCGAGCAACCAGAAATTAATGGCATCAGTATTTGTGACGCTGCGAGCATTGGCACTCCGTTAACCGCCGCACCTTTTGAACACGATTCACCTTTCTTTTCTTGGATGCCTTATTTTAAACAAGGCAGTAAGTCTTGGTTTTTTAATGATGGCTGCCAAGGTAATAAAAGTATTTTAGGCGGTGAATTTTTACAAAGCTTAATTGAGCCTAAGAAGAACTTTCCCAACGATATTTTATTTCAAGTGGTGCAACTGGGCGAGCTAGTGATTGCGCCATTACCGTTTGAACTAACCGCAGAAACAGGCGCAAGAATTGAAAAGGCTATTCAAGCTAGTTATCAAGGTGCTGGACTAGAACAACCTCAAGTTATGGTCACTAGCCTCGCCAATGGCTATACCGGTTACATCACTACCCAAGAAGAATACGGTGATCAAAACTATGAAAGTGGTCATACCATTTATGGCCAATATTCAGAGCCTTATGTCAGTCAACATTTAGGGTTATTAGCTAAAGATTTATTAGCCAATAAATTGCTGAATAAAAAAGTTGAAGAGTTACCCGAAGAATGGAATTTTGAGTTCTCAATTAATCACTTTATTGATGAAGCCTTACCACCGACCAAGCCATTGCGAAAAACCCTGCGCACGGCAGAGTTACGCTTAGCCGAGATGAACGAAGAAGCCTATTGGAGTTTTGATTGGCAAGATGTTCCACCGGCATTAATCAATTTACACCAGCCACTGTTAAGTATTGAAAGTGGCGAGAAGAACGCATCAGGTGAAATTAATTGGCAGCCGTTAAGCAAAGACGGCATGGTGATTAATGATCAAGGCTATGACATGGCCGTGCAATTGTTAGAAACAGAAAATGAAGATTCAAAAGACATTCAATCCAGCTACAGAGCCTATTGGTACAACCCAAGCTTTGCCGGCAAAACTGTATGGTATCGTTTTGTCGTTCAAGCACGAGGAAAAGATTCGATCTTCTACTCCCCTGCGTTTCATTAAAATTTTGGTAACTATTCAGATAGTTAAAATTAAGACAGCACTAGATCCATTATTGGGTGTTTGTGGAGCAAATATGCGAGGCATGGAGCCGAACTAAGGCTACAGGGATAGCGAAGCGACGTATTTACGCCGTTTTGTGGAATAAATACCCAATCATGGATTGATTAATAAAACCTGCTGAACAGTTACAAATTTTGCACTATTAAAATAGCCAACAATAAAATATCAGATGATTTTGTATTGCTGCCAAAATTCCAGCGCTGCGGATATGACTTGCTGTGGCGCTTCTACTTGCGGGTAATGTCCAATGCCATTCAGCTCAACCACATCAGGCTGATCGATTAATTGTTTATAGCGTTCAACCATATGCGCTCCAGAAATAGGATCGGCAATACCATCGATTAAGCGCATCGGTGAGCGATTTTTTTCTAATGCACCGACCCAGCGCGATCGAAACTCTCTGCGTTCTTGCATATAACGAATCAACTTCGGCATCACCGCCGCACCCTCTTTGTGCTGCAAGAGCTGCCAATAAATATTCAGCTCATTGTCGCTAATAGGTTGCGCGCAGATATGCTCGAACGTTTTTCTAAACTTAGAAAATGAATAAAATTTGATAAGCAAAGCACCGATAGGAGAAGCCAACAGTTTTTGCATCATCACCGGACGATGCGTTTCTGGAAATAGCCCGCCATTCAATAATACGGTGCTTAAGATTCGGCTACGATTAGCCGAACTAACGGGAGCCTTTTCGCGCTCGAATTGTCGCGCTAATAATTCTTGTGCAACCGTATCACCATAATCATGCGCCATAAGGTGATAGTCGGTAATACCTAGCGTATTTAATAAGCTCTGATAAATATCCGCCTGATCATGAATACTGTATTGATAGTTTTGGGGCTTGTCAGATAAACCAAAGCCCATCATATCAAGTGTAATTAAACGAAAGTGCTGACTAAATGCTGGCCAAACTGCATGCCAATCAATGCTCGCCGTGGGGAAACCGTGAATTAATAATAGAATGGGTTTAGAAAGCTCTTCTTTTAAATGCTCTGCGCTATCGCGATAGAAAATTTTGTAATCAAGATCAAATCGACGATATTTAAAGAATCCGCCACTTGCCTGCCATGTAGGCAGGTTAACGATTTCAGGATTTGTATCTGCTTCCATGTCTAATACTTTATCTTTCACAGTCTTTATCTTTCACAATAGTTACTTTTGATAAGCCGCTTTAATTTTATCAAAACGATCGGCATTCACACCAAAGTCAGAATGGCCCAGCCGTGAAGCGGAACGAATATGAATAAACTCATCGTTAATCACAACTTCAACATCATCCACAAATTTCAGCCAATCACTTTGATACTCTGCATGCAAGTAATATCCAGAAGGGGCTAGCGGTGTTTCGCTGATAATCTTGCCACCGGTTTCATTAATAGCCGCAGTGATCGCTGACTTGGTTTGTTTTTCATCTTGCTTAGCCTTCAAAGGCAGTTCGAAATGGCTAATATCGATTGAGTCGTAAGTTTGCACACAATTTGGTTTATCAGGACAAGGACGTAATTCAGAGCCATCCAACAACCCGAGATCACTAGGCATTTGGCCAGCACAGCCCATCAGTGACGAAGACAATAATATGAGGGACAAACTGGTTGAAATTCGCATGACTCTTCCTTGCAATAGATAGAGCTATTACATTAAGCCAATTTGAATGTTTGTACACTCTTTAATAGAGTGATGAATAAGGAACGCTAAAAGGAGGAGATATAGAGCATAGATTGAAGGGAGGTGAAGAGCACGAGGACAAGAAATACCTAAATATTCTTGCCACTCGTCTACACGCCTTCAATTTTAACAGCCGCTAATGTGCAGCGCTATTAATCTTCAAACGTACCATTATGATAGATTTCTTGTACGTCTTCTAATTCATTCAACATATCAAGAAAACGCTCAAACATCGCCACAGCATCACCAGTAACAGGGTGTTCCATCTGCGGCAGATAAGTGATTTCTTGTACTTCGAAATCGATATCAGCATTCATTTCAGTCAATGCTGTTTTGGTTTTGAAGAATTCATTTGGCGGGGTTAATACAGTTACCATGCCATCTTCACAGTCGATGTCACTGACATCAACATCCGCTTCCATCAAAGCTTCTAACGCGACATCTTCGTCATCACCAGCGAATACAAACATCGCGCGATGATCAAACATATGTAAAACAGAACCTTGGCTGCCTACTTTCACTTTATTCTTAGTGAAAACACCCCGAATATCGCCAAAAGTACGATTACCGTTATCGGTTAAACAACCGATAAGTACCATAACGCCACCAGGGGCCATACCTTCATACACTGCTGGGACATAGTTTTCGCCAACACCAGACGTCGCTTTTGCAAGAGCTTTATCGATAACGTGAGAAGGCACTTGATCCTTCTTTGCACGCTCAATCATTCCGCGCAGCGACAAGTTAGCAGTAGGATCTGCGCCCCCTGCTTTCGCGCAAACATAGATTTCACGGCCATATCTGGAATAAACTTTGGTTTTTGCCGAAGCCGTTTTAGCCATCGACAATTTACGGTTCTGATACGCTCTGCCCATCGTGTTCATTCTTTATAATTGCTAATGTTAGCCGTATTGTACCCATAGTTTAGGCTTTGAACCACCCTAGAGCGTGCTAGTATGACGACGACTCAGAATAGTGACGATCAGTAATAGGATAATAATAATGACAGTTCGTAATACCTATGATCATATTAACGGCCCACACAGCGTGTATGGCTTTCGCACTGGCCGCTTCGACTTTGGTATTAATACCACTTTCATTATATATCGCCTTGGAGAAACCTTGATTGATGCCGGACCCACCAACCAATGGCCAACGATCAAGCGTGTATTAAAACCTCTTTCAATAAAAACGCTGCTCATTACCCATCACCACGAAGATCACAGCGGTAATGCCAATCGTATAAGCAAGCTTAAAAAGCTGCTGCCCTATGCGCCCTTACTAGGACAAGAGAAATTAGCCAACGGCTATCCAACCCCGCTGATACAAAAAATCATTTGGGGCAGTCCTTTAAAAGTCAAAACCCAAACATTGCCTGAAGAACTCATCATTAATGAAGGCTCTGAAAGCCAAGCAACGGTTATCGCGATTCCTACCCCAGGCCATGCTAAAGATTTAACCTGCTTGTTTTTTCCTCAGCAAAAATATTTATTCAGTGGTGATATGTATATCTCTAAATCACTGAAGTATCTGCGCTCCGATGAAAACCTTAGTCAGCTAATCGACAGTTTAAAGAAACTGATCGCTTTGGATTTTGAAATTCTGTTCTGCCCTCATCGCGGCATTGTCATCGAGGGCAAGCAAGCCTTACAAGATAAATTGAAAAATCTATTAACCTTGTGTTCTCAATCTCAAGAATTAATGCAGCAGGGATTAACGGAAGCAGATATTGTGGTTAAACTACTGGGCCCTGAAGATGGTTTAGCAAAACTATCCAAGTTCAACATATCCAAAGGCAATTTAATTCGCCAGGCCATGCGCCACCCACTCAATTAATAACAAGGAAGTAACATGGCAGGCAGTAGCTTATTAGCACTCATCGATGATATCGCCAGTGTATTGGATGACGTTGCAGTATTATCAAAAGTCGCCGCAAAAAAGACAGCAGGCGTATTGGGCGATGATCTTGCTTTAAATGCTGAGCAAGTCAGCGGGGTAAGAGCAGAACGTGAGCTTCCTGTTATATGGGCTGTGACGAAAGGCTCTTTGCTTAACAAACTTATCTTGGTGCCTGCGGCGTTATTAATCAGCGCTATCGCACCCTGGGCGGTTATCGTTTTATTGATGCTGGGGGGTGCCTATTTATGCTACGAAGGTTTCGAAAAAATCGCCCACTCTTTTGAAAAACGATTCCTGCATAAAGACTTAAATAAAGAGCATCTAGAAAAGCTACATGACGCACTGATTCAACCCGATGTTGATCTAGTCGCCTTTGAGAAAGATAAAATCAAAGGCGCCATTCGCACTGATTTTGTTTTGTCCGCAGAAATCATTGTCATTATCTTGGGCACTCTGCAGGGTGAACCCTTCGTTACTCAATTAACTGTATTATGTTTGCTCGCCTTTGGCTTTACACTAGCGGTCTATGGTTTTGTTGCGGCGATTGTTAAAATTGACGATGCCGGTTTGTATCTAATCAAAACCGCCACGGCTTCAGCTTTCGGAAAAATAAAACAATCGGTCGGTAATGGCTTATTAGCCTTTGCACCGTTTTTGATGAAAGCATTATCCTTCGTCGGAACGATTGCCATGTTTATGGTTGGCGGCGGTATTCTATTACACGGCATTCCCGGTGCTGAAGAATCCGTACATCACTTTGCCGAAGGTTTTGACATCTCGCTAGTCACCGCTTTATTGCCCATGTTCGCGGGTGCCGTTGTCGGTTTAATCTGTGGTGGCTTATTAGTCGCACTCATGACGCTATTTACTAAGATCACTCAACAGGAAAAATAATGGCCAACCCCATTTCAGAACAAACTAAAACAGACGCGCTAAAAATTGCCAAAGGCATTCAAAAACCTGGGCAACTAAAAGAACAAACAAAACTGATTAGCCAAGGTATAGAAAAAGGCATCGCTGAATATAAGAAACAGCAAAAATCAAAAGCAAGAGATGCAGATAAGTCGCGCAAGCAGGCAATGAAAGCCAAACAAAAAGCCGATGCCGAACACGTTGAAGAAATAGTAGAAGAAAAAGAAGGTAGCCGTTTTAGGGTCTACCTTCCTTGGAGCTTGCTGATCTTAAGCTGGGCTGGATTTATCAGCTACTTACAGATGTTTCTGTAACATCGCCTTAATCGCAGGATAAGGCTGAGCGCCGACGGTCACATCAACAGATTGGCCGTCTTTAAAGACCATCATCGTTGGCAAGCCACGAACCGCGTATTTCGCTAACACATCGGCTTCTTCATCCGCATTGATTTTAACGATCTTTAATTGGCCTTCAAATTCTTCCGCAAGTTGCTCTAAAACGGGTGCAATCATCTTACAAGGGCCACACCAGTCAGCGTAAAAATCGACGAGTGTCACGCCTGAGCCACCTTCTACATCCGTCTCGAACTGAGCCGCGTTGATCATAGGTACTAGCTGTTCTGCAACTTTAGTATCCGTTGTCATATTGTTTCCCTCATTTTTCAGATGTTTAATTTACGTGCTTATGTTTTGAACTAGACACATTCTAGTTGACCCCAGATTTAGAACTAGCCATTATAATTAGAAACTAGGGTTCCATATTTGGAACGAACTTTTAGCCAATTAAGCAAACAGCGCCGTGATAATCTCACGCTAATACAGTCACCACGATCATGATTCAGGCCTAAGATGAAACTCGACAACCTCAAACTCTTCGTAAAAACCTTGCAAGCAGGCTCTGTCACTCAGGCTGCCAAAGATCTGAGTATGCCTAAGTCTAGCCTGTCTCGACATTTAACGGAGCTGGAGACCGAATTCAATATTCGTTTATTAGACCGCCGACCGCGTAACCTTGCGGCCACGGAAGCAGGCCAACTGCTATACAACCAAGCGGCCCCTTTAATGGAAGGCTTAGAAGATGTTTCTCACTTTATGGAAGGCTGGCGCGAAGAACCCCGAGGTTCGCTCAAGATATTACTGCCGCAAGAATTCTTTAACCAGCAGATAGGTCAGCTGGCCATAGAGTTCATGAATCAATTCAAAGAAATTTGCTTAACCATCAACCATTATAGCGGTGAGTTACCGAACAATAGCCGTGATTACGACCTCACTTTTGCCGTACACGATCGACCACTGCCCGCTTCCGATTTAATCGCCCGTGAACTCATGAGCCTACCGCAGGGAATTTATTGCAGCCCACACTGCGCGACGCAAATCAGCATTAATGAACTCAGTGATCTATCCCACTATAAAGTGATACTAGAAAATAACGAAAGCAGTTGGCAGTTTCACAAACGAGAGGGCAAAAGAGAGAGCAAAAAAGAGGACAAAAAAGAGAGCCTTCGAGCCAATAAGCGTGCGGAGACCGTCAGTATTCCCGTGAAAGGCCGCTTGAATATGAGCAGTGCAGAGATGAGATTAATTGGCGCTATACGCGGTATGGGCATGATTAAATTGCCACAGTACAGCGCTGACCAACAACTGCGGCTAGGCGCCTTGAAACAAGTAACGACACCTTATCCATTAGAAGCTCTAACGGTTTCTGTATTATATCCGACACGCATGATTCCAAGAAAAACAAAAACATTCTTAGATTTTATTCAGGATAATATCGGTCGATTGCAGTCTGTTGTTTAACGTCGGTATGATTTAAGAATTCAATAACTAGATCGATATAAGCAACACAGTGTTTACTCAATTTAACAACGAAGTTATTGCGCAAATAATTAACTTCGGCACTATGTAGCCTGGATTATAGCCCTGATTATTTAGGTAGAGTACGATGGATTTACAGATATTAGCGGGAAAGAAAGCGTTAGCTGAAATTAAACAGCACGGCATAAGGCCCGAGCGTATTAAATTGATGATTGGCGCGAGTGGCGGCCCAAAGTGGCTGATGTTAAGCCGCTTAGATCAATACTTAAGTGAGCACTTTCTTCCTCAAGCAACTCAACCTATTTCACTATTAGGTTCTAGTATTGGTTCTTGGCGTATGGCCTGCTACACCCAGCAAGATCCTCTGGCGAGCTTTAAAGAATTCGAGCAGTTGTATATTAATCAACGTTACAGTGAAAAATTAATTCCCGCTGAAATCACTACTTATATAGACAAGGTATTGTCGCAGCTGTTTTCACCAATCCGCGCTAAGCACATTGTAGCGAACCCTTTAAGAAAACTGCATGTTGTTGCGGTAAGAAATCGTAAGCTATTAAATGGTCGTTCCAAATTAGCCCAAGGCTTTGGACTATTGTCTGCGGCGGCAGGTAATTTATTCTCATCAAAAATAGTTGAAGCGCTATATCCTAGAGTGATCATCAGCCCTCAAGAAAGCACGCAACCTTATTTTATAGAACCAGAAACTATTGAACTTAAAGCTGAAAATTTATCACAATCGTTAGTCGCTTCTGGCGCTATTCCAATGGTGATGGAACCGACAAAAGTACCGGGCGGAAAAGATCGCTGGTACTGGGATGGGGGTTTAGTCGATTACCATTTTTCAGGCCCGTTTAATGTTGAAGATGGCTTAGTCTTTTATCCCCACTTCTTTCCTAAAATAACACCAGGTTGGTTAGACAAAGCAATTCCTTGGCGCAAAGCTAAAGCCCATAACTATGACAATGTAGTTATGCTCGCACCGTCAGAAGAATTTATCGCCAAACTGCCTTACGGAAAGATTCCTGACAGAAAGGATTTTGAAAATCTGTCGAATGATGAACGAGAAATCTATTGGAATACGGTGCTTGAAGCAACCAATCAACTGGTTGACGATTTGCATGCTGCACTGGAGAAAGATGGAGCGCGTAGTGCCGTTAAACCCATAGAGTCGATCCTTTAGATCGTCTCTAGACTTCATATTTCAGCCTCAACAAGCTACACCATTTTTTCTACATTCCTCCCTATAAAATTATCAACAACATGTACCGATTAATATTCATGAAGAATCCTATGAAAATCACATAGTTAACAAGGTATCTAATTATTACTCTGGGTCTAGCCGTTCTGCTGGATCTAACCATGTGTCCTTCTGTTTATGCTTCGGAAGCTAACTCCTTGTCAAAGCATTGGATCATCGACGCACCTTCTCGGATAGAAAAAGATAAACGTTTAGAGAAATATCTTAGAGGTGTTCGCGAAGTTGCCGGAAGTAAGACTTCCGGACAATTGTGAATTGATCGTTAGCAGTCTGAGCATCCTTTATCTACAATGGTCCAGCCTCTCTCGTTTACAAGCATTGCTTTTGCATTGATTGCTGCTGATGAGTGCTGGGTGCTGACACGAAGTTTTGCATCAAATTGCACATCATCACCATTAATTTGTAAAGCCCAACCATTCAGTAGGTGGTCGTAGTTTTCGGTGCTAAATGACGAGGCGCTATCAAGGAAATAATAGAAGCTTTTTACGTTTCTAATGTCCCAGTTTTCGACATTTTGATTAAAAGCTAAAGCACCTCTAAACATACCGCCCATGTTTACAACACTGCTGGTATTCCAATTTCCAATATATTGATTAAACGATTGGGCGAACTCGAACATGTCTTCCATTGTCGTGACGTTGCGAGTATTCCAGTTACTTATATCTGGATTGATATGAGAATACCTGAACATGCTTTCCATATTGGTTACATTGCTCATGTCCCAGTTGTTTATGTTCTGGTTAAGGTTCCATGCTTTTTCGAACATGTTGGGGGCTTTGGTTAGTGAACTGGTGTTTAAGCTTGACATACCTTTAGGGTACGATTTCGCTCCCTTGAACATGGTCGTCATGTTTGGAATGTTGCTGAAATTCCATTCACTAATATCGACCGCTTGCTCAGAAAGAACTTCATAGTTTTCAAACATACTTCTGGCGCTATAGACTCTACTGAAGTCCGGTTTGTCGCTGGCGTTAATCGCAATCGGCGTTTTGCAACTGGCAAACATAAAGTCAAGCAGTCGCCACTGATTGTCTCCCCAATGATCGATTGAAACTATATCTCCTTGATTACGTCTTGTCGGGCAAAAACTAATCCCCTTAACTAGACCATATATTTTAATCTTCTTTAATCCAGGTTTGTCGAACACTTTAATGGCGAAACTTTTTTCGTTTGTTGACATTGTGCCATCGCCCCAATCGATAGAATAATCTGAGTTTAGGCCAGGGTAACTAGTAGTATAAAAACCAAGTGCGTATCGATTATAATCATCTTCTTGAACGTCCCATGTCATCTCCATAGCGTTTTGACTGCCGAAGAATACTTTAAGGACATACCCTCCAGTAATTAAATGGGCAGGGACAGTACAACTTGATTCTGTACCACAGGATGATAATGACCAGCCTGTTATTTCACGGCCAGCTCTAGGCGTGGCATAGATAGTTACGCCTTTACTTGGGTCATAATCAGAAGCTTTATACTGCGTACATATATCTGCTGTTGATGAGCTTGGTGGGCAATTTGATCCGCGCTGAGATGGGTCCATATGCACAGACCCCCCTACTGCATACACCTCAAGGCGACAGGCCGATAATAAAAACGCGCAAATGGTTATAAACAGTAACCTTAAATTCATTGAAAGAAGTCCTTTTTAAAAATTAAATAGTTGTTTTTTTATGCCTCATGGCTGCACAAGAATATCAATAAATTGGTACTAAGGTACTCCATAAGGTTTTTTTATTTAACAATTAATGATTAAGTCGTAAAACGTGGAGGAGAGATTTAGTAGATATGAAGGTTTAGCTGATATACCGTTTAATATCATCGGTTTAATGAATCGTTGAAGATTTGGCTTTGGAATTATTATGTGCGGTTATTTTAAAGAATTCGAACTACTTTACATGAACCAGCGCTATAGCGAAAAATCCGAACCCGAGGAAATAAGCAACTATATCGATAAAGTTCTACCTCAACTATTCTCTCCCGAACGAGCTCAACATATTGCTTCCAACCCATTACGAATTCTGCACATAGTTTCTGCAAGAAATCTGAAATTATTAAATGGCCATTATAAAATAGCTCAAGACTTTGGTTTATTATCCGCAGCGGTTGGCAATCTACTGACGCTAAAAATAGTTGAAACTTTATATCTACGGGTGATCATTAGCCCTCAAAAAATCACAATCCCCTATGTTGTTCAATAAGATAAAATGAAAAAATAAGCGATTAAATTAAAAGCGGAAAACTTATCTCAGTCTTTAATTGCGTCCGGTGCCATACCTATGGTGATGGAACCGACAAAAGTAGCGGGCGGAAAAGATCGTTGGTATTGGGATGGGGGCTTAGTCGACTATCATTTTTCTGGCCCTTTTAATGCAGAAGATGGCTTGGTTTTTTATCCACATTTCTTCCCTAAAATCATTCCAGGTTGGCTTGATAAAGGCATCCCTTGGCGCAATGCTAAAGCGCATAACTATGACAATGTAGTCATGCTCGCACCGTCAGAAGAATTTATCGCCAAACTGCCTTACGGAAAAATTCCAGACAGAAAGGATTTTGAGAATTTATCGAATGACGATAGAGAAGCCTATTGGAATACGGTGCTTGAAGCGACGAATCAACTGGTTGACGATTTGCATAGCGCACTTGAGAAAGATGGGGGGCGCAGTGCTGTTATGCCGATAGAGAGTATTTTATAAACTATCTATACTAGGCGATAAAACAGCGTAATTAATATTCACTACGAATTATAGCCCAGCAGTTACACTGGGCGAATTTATGCAGTTTTTTTATGAATAACTACTTATAAAGTGTCACTTTCTTCAAGAAATTCACATTTTATAACCGAATGTACTTTTTTCCAATGTTTTGTTTTATATAGAATTTCAGAGTTTGATTTACTTATCTTAATTAATAAATCATCCTTTCCTTCCCATCCAATGGTCAGATTTTCTATTGCATTAACAATATCAGCTTCACCAATATTTACTCCTTCACCGCGGACTGCTTTAGTGAAATTATAATATTCATCTATAATTAGTGATAAAATAACCGCACACGTTTCTGAAGAAATCCAGTCGTTTTTAGTTATAGATTCAAGTAAAATCTTTAGATAAGCAACACCTTCATTATCCTCTATAAAACATCTAAAATCTCCATAAATATAGTTTTTACAATCGTAAAACCCATCTTTTTCAACAGTTATTAATTTATATTTTTCCTTGAAAATCTTCTTCGAAACATTGTATATTTCTTTATGAAGTCCCATGGGATTTACATTCATTTTTAAATTCTTAATGAGTCTCAAAAGCCCTCCTTCGAAAGCAATGCTATAAACATCTTCAAACAGAAGATTAAGGCTGTCTTCACTTGCGTCCAAATAAAAGAAATTTATAGAATGGCTAACTATCTCAGCATAGCTCTTCACATTAATATCATAAAACGTTGTTGATTTAATAAAATTACACATATAAATATGCTGATATTCTTTTATATCGTAGTAATCATCAAGATATGGAAGTAGATTTTTATAACGATATTCAATATCCACATCAAAAAATATTAGTCCTGCCAACTCTTGAGTTCTATCTAATTTATTTTCAAAATAGCTAGACATGATAACAAACAACTCCGTATCTGATACTCCAGGAGGAAGTAATTCCTCCATAATTATCTTTCTGTACCTAGGGTATTTAAAACCCTGTATGTGGAAAGGATAATTTCCATCACCACTTCCTTTTTTTAAATAGTGAACTAGAGGATCATCTTTAGCTGATACTTTATTATCCTCTTCACCATCAAGAGACGAATCGGCCAAATTAAAGTTTAAATTACTGTGTCTATAAGCATTATAGATAAGAAGATCATTGAAATTAACTTCTCCAGCTAGTTTATTCCAAGCTTCAAATGTTCTTTTTAATGTTATTTTCAATGATCTAGGATTTGACAATATACTTTTTAGTTTTTCATAAACGTACATAGGTTTAGATTTATTTTTATAACCATCAATTAAAGACCATGTATTATTAATAATATTTTCATTAAATATTTTTTTACCATGCGTGAACTTATCACTCATGCAATAAGCATGGAATAATTTAAGAATAGATCCAACATCTGCTTCAGATAAATCTTCACGAGCATCAACAATACGTGGAATTGTAATGGAAACTTCATCATTTGAGCTGCTATAGCCTATTGTGATTATGAACTTAACATTATTTAATTTTTTTATACGATCAAACAATCCAAATAAATCATTAACAACACCTTCTCCGCTATTAGTTCTATCAATGTCTTCTAGTACTATTAATAGTTCTCTACCATTGACCTCTAGTAGTTGATCTATAGACTCTAATACCTCTTCGGGACTTTGATCCGAGTTTAAAATTGAAAGTGTATGGAACCACGGGTGTATATTGTAAGCAGCAGCAAGATAGTTTTTAGGTAGTATTGAAAGACTGGTTACTTCGATTTCTTTTCCAAGATCGGAGATTATCTGTTCTAGTAATAAGTAAATAAGGCTATGGCTTTTATCCCCCCGCCCCCAAGAAGAAAAAGTGGAAAATATCCACTTTCCTTCTTTTACATCTTTTACTTTCTCAATAACTAGCTTGATAATCGTTGACTTTCCTGACCCATAGTCACCAATAAGTACCTGACTATGACCATGCTCATTTGTTCCACCTTCTTCATGCTGTATTCGATTCGCAATTCGATTAATATAACCATCGCGATTTAATAAATCGACTTCTGACGGGTCTTTATCGATTAACCAGCTTTCAAACATATCATCATCGCTTAATAAGTCATCAACGGTAACTTGAGCTTTATTCTTTTTCTGCCTACTAGAAATAGGATTCTCTTTTACCCATGAGAAACATGAAAAGCTGAATAAAATTATTGATAAGTTCATTCCTCCACAAGTATGAACAAAGGCATCTATGAAGTTACTGAAACCTGTATTAATGACGTAAATTAAAGGTATAAATATAAACAACCAAGATATCGAAGGATACTTAAGCTGCTTAAAGTAGTGTAACAAAGGCTGTTTAGTTAACGTTTTAATATGAAATTTTTTGCAAATAGCATGAATTAGCCAGCCCTGAAGCGCAGATACAATAACAATACTCCAGATTCCAACAGACGTAATATATTTCGAAAATTCATGAGCAGCTTGCAGTTGAAAGACGAGGTGTACGATTAAACTTGCGATGACACCAAGTGCAATAATCGAGATCCAGCGTAGTAGATATAACTTTCGTAAATCTGATTTTTTGTATACTGATTTAGACATGAGTATTCCCTTACATAGAACGTCTATTATATGGGTAATTGATACTTTTAAAAGCTAAAGAATCTCATGACCTCAATCACTACTCCCTTCTGCTATTTTCCTCTACACTGATAGTCATATTCAGCGACATTTTTTATCCGACTACATCGATTCGGAACACCCTATTTAGGACGCCTCATGAGCCTTACCACACAGTCTAATATTGCCTACCCAGCACAGCTCAATGACTACTGGTCTACGACCGAAGACAAGCTGATAACAGAGTTCGAATTCCGTGGCCTAGATTGGCAGCAGTTATTCACGTCGTTATCTGACGAGCAGCAAGTTGATCTGAAAAAGATCTGTAGCATCAGCGCCTTTGTTGCGGGCAATATTGCGATTGAGGGTGCTTACTTTTTTCAACAGGTCAGCTCAGGTGAGATCTATCAAAAGCTTAATGCCCACCAGCTAGAACAACAACTACTCGGACTAATCGCCGATTGTTCTAATAAAGAAGCCCTTACTGAAGAACTCCCAACAGAAGAACAGCTTTTCAAAGCGTTACGGGTTTTCCGCCGTCGTACTCAAATCCATATTATCTGGCGCGATTTATTACGCGTGGCCAAAACTATGGAAACTACTCGCATGTTATCCGACATGGCCGACGTGTGTATTACTCAAGGCTTGAATCATGTGCATGGCTTGCTGGCTGAAAAGCACGGCCAGCCAATGGGTAAGGTCAGTAAAAACGAACAACGCTTGCTCGTATTAGGTATGGGTAAGCTGGGTGCTTATGAATTAAATCTCAGCTCCGATATCGATTTGATTTTTGCTTACCCTGAATCCGGTAATACCACGGGTAATGCTCAAGGTCGTCGCGACATTTCTAACCAAGAGTTCTTTATCAAGGTTGGGCAAAAACTGATTCAAGTATTAGACAATACCACCATCGATGGCTTTGTTTTCCGCACGGATATGCGCTTACGCCCTTATGGTGAAAGTGGCCCACTCGTAATGAACTTCGCATCAGTTGAAGAATATTACCAAGACCAAGGCCGCGACTGGGAACGTTACGCGATGGTGAAGGCGCGTATTATTACCAGTGAAGGTTTATCGTCTACCGAAGCGGAAGGCAGTGATTCTGGCCAAGAATTACTTTCTATTCTGCGCCCTTTTACCTACCGCCAATACGTCGACTATACGGCTTTTGAATCGTTGCGCTCAATGAAAGCTATGATCAATACCGAAGTACGCCGCCGTGGATTGCAGAGTAATGTAAAACTCGGCTCTGGTGGCATTCGCGAAATTGAATTCGTCGTACAGGCTTTCCAATTAATTCGTGGCGGCCAAGAGCGTGATTTACAAACTCGCGAATTATTGATCGTCATTGCCATATTGGAAAGTGAAGGCTATTTACCTGCGCAGGCCTGTAAAGAATTACGCCAAGCCTATTTATTTTTACGCGATGCAGAACATGTTATTCAAGCGCTGAATGATGAACAGACTCAACTTCTTCCCAGTGATGATTATCAACAGAGCAGCCAAGCACAAACGCGTATGGCATTCGGAATGGGCTTTGCTACGTGGCAAGAATTCTTAACCGAATTGGATAGTCAGAGAGAGGAAGTAAGTCATCACTTCTCTCAGATCGTCGCGCCAGCTGATGATAGCGAAGCAGGTGAAGAAGACGCTGATTCCAAGATTGCAAAACAAGCGTGGCAAGATTTATGGCATGGCAACTTCGACCCCAACTCTAGCTACGAGATGGGCCACGGCACAGAAGAAAAAGCCTTTTTAAAACAATTCCCCTGCACCCAAAGTGATGACGTGATTGGAGGCATCGCTAAGTTCCGCGATTCGCGCCCGGTGCAAACCATGCAAACCATTGGTCGTGAACGCCTCGACGCCTTAATGCCGCTATTACTCGAGCAGCTATGGCAGCAGACAAATCCGGTTGATACCTTAGAGCGCACGATTCCCATTATCAGTGCCATCGTCCGCCGTACTGTTTATCTGGTATTGCTGACAGAAAACCCCGCTGCGCTTAAGCACTTATTAAAGCTCGCAAGCATCAGTCCCTGGGTCGCAGATTATATTGCCAAAGCGCCGATTCTATTAGATGAGTTGCTCAACCCGCAGCAGTTCTATCGCCCCGTGTCTAAGCAAGATCTGGCGACAGAATTACACTTAAGGTTATTGCGCATCGATGAAGATGACCTTGAACAGCAGATGGATCAGCTTCGTCATTTCGCCAATGCTCATAAACTCCGCGCCGCGGCGAATGAGGTACAAGAAGCTCTGACCTTGATGCAAGTGAGTGATTACCTTACTAACTTAGCCGAAGTCTTACTCGATAAAGTCAGCCAACTTGCATGGCAACAGATGGTCGCGAAACACGGCTTCCCTCGCGATGCACATGGTGAAGAGGTATTAGAAGCTGAATTCATCGTGGTCGGTTACGGTAAAACCGGTGGCCTAGAGCTAAGTTATGGCTCAGACCTTGATTTGGTCTTCCTCTACGATACTGCCCGAGGTAAAACGACTTCCGGACCACGCGAATTGGATAACGGCGTTTTCTATACGCGTATGGGTCAGCGCATGATTCATATTATGAGTACTCAGACTCGCGCTGGTGAATTGTACGAGATTGATATGCGTCTTCGCCCTTCTGGATCCTCGGGCATGATCGCAACCTCTCTGGCAGGTTTTGAGAAGTACCAGCAAGAGAATGCCTGGACTTGGGAGCATCAAGCACTCGTTCGTGCCCGTAAAGTTTCAGGCAGTAATGCCGTGCAAAAGAAATATGAGCAGATTCGTGAGCAAATACTCACTATCACACGAGAAAAGCCAGCCTTGAGTGAAGAAGTGCAAGCCATGCGACAGAAAATGAGAGATAATCTGGGCTCGAAAAAATCCACCGATTTGCGTTTTCAGCTAAAGCAAGATGCCGGTGGCATTGTTGATATCGAATTTATGGTGCAATACGGTGTGCTCGCTTGGTCACACCAATACCCAGAACTAACGCACGTAACCGACAATATGCGGTTATTGGAAGCCTTTGTTCGCTGCGGCCTGATGAGTTCACAAGACTGTCAGACCCTCCAGGAAACCTACCTGGCCTATCGCGTTGAAACTCATAAACGCGCACTGCAAAAACAAGATTTACTAATGACCCAGAACGAACTGGATCTATTAGGCTTTGATATTAAAATCAACAATGTCATCTCACTTTGGTCATCTTGGCTCACGACCAATACAGATCGGTAATAGTAAGCAATTGATACAATATTGAGTTAGGAATAGAAATGGCCGCATTTGGAACAGTTTTCATGCCGAAAATGGCATTGGCATCTTTCGACAATAATTCTTGGACAGCTTCAAGCATTGTTCCATCCGACAAGTTAGAACTTCATCCTGGCGCACATGTCTTGCATTATTCAAGCACGTGCTTTGAAGGTATGAAGGCGTTTAAACACGAAGATGGCAGCGTCAATATTTTCCGTATGGATGCCAACATCGAGCGCATGACACAAAGCAGTGAATTATTAAGCCTGCCTGAAATCAATAAAGATCAGCTTGCGCACATGATCAAAGATACTCTTACACTGTATGCCGATGATGTTCCAACTCCTCCGGGCTCTATGTATATTCGTCCAACTCATATTGGAACAGAGCCAGCGATCGGCAAAGCCGCGGCACCTTCTGCATCGTCTCTTTTATATGTGCTTTTATCTCCGGTTGGTGATTATTTTGCCAGCGGCGCTAAGCCATTAAGACTGTTATTAGAAGAAGATGGCATGCGCTGTGCGCCGCATATGGGCATGATTAAAAGTGGCGGCAACTACGCCAGTGCTTTAGGGCCTATTATTCGCGCGCGTAAAGAATGCGATGCAGACCAGATTCTTTTCTGCCCTAACGGCGACGTACAAGAAACTGGCGCAGCTAACTTCATTCTGATTGATGGCAACGAAATCATCACCAAGGCATTAGACAGCTCTTTCTTACACGGCATTACTCGCGACTCTATTTTAACCATCGCCCGTGACATGGGTATGACGGTGACCGAACGAAACTTCACCGTGAGCGAACTACTAGAACGCGCAAAGAAGCCGGGTACCGAAGCCGCGCTTTCTGGCACAGCAGCTGTTTTAACACCGGTTGGCACCTTGATTCATAATGGCCAAGAATTTGCTGTTGGATCGGGCGAGCCAGGTGAAACAACCCTGAAACTGCGCCAAGCGTTGAATGATATTCAATGGGGCAAGTCTGAAGATAAGTACGGCTGGTTGGAAAAAGTTTAGTATTTACCGTTTGTTAATAAAACCTGCCTCGTATCAAAACGATGCAGGTTTTTTTTTGCTATTATTTTTTATAACCGCTTAAACTGAGATCATGAATATGAGTGCTGTTTCAATTTTCTTAATCATTATTGTATCGATTGGTTTTCTCTCAATCATCGCTGAAGATTTGATCAAGGTGAATAAAGCCAAGTCGACTTTATTCTGGGGGACACTGGCTTGGATCGTTTATTTTATTTCATCCAGCATGACAGGCCATACGGAAGTTGCTTCAGAAGCGCTCAATGAAAACTTATTAGACATCGCCACACTCTGGCTCTTTTTATTCTCCGCCATGACCTTTGTCGCGTACTTATCTGAAAAAGGCGTTATCGAGATCATTGCCAGTTATCTACTGCCCAAGCAGCTCAGTGAAAAAGGTTTGTTATTTTTTATTGGTGCTTTCTCCTTTATATTTTCGTCGCTCGCCGACAACATCACTGCGACACTCGTCTGTTTAACTATTTTATTAGGACTAAACATAGACCGAGATAAACTGGTGAAATATGCCATTGTCGTTGTGTATGGCGTTAATGCTGGCGGCGTTTCGCTTATTACCGGTGACGTTACCACGCTGATGATTTTTCTCGCGGGCAAAGTCAACATCTCTGATTTATTAATGCTGGTCTTACCGGCGTTCACTTCGGTCTTTATTTTATGCTTGCTGATGTCTTACGGTATGAAAGGCAGCATTGAAGTGACCACTAAAAAACATACCTTGGCGCCGGTTGATTCCTTGATCGCCCTACTGTTCTTCTTAACCATTATCGGTGTAATTTTTGGTAATGTGTTGTTTGCTATTCCGCCTGTTTTATCCTTCTTATTCGGTTTAAGTTTGATGTTTATGGTCGCCAGAGCATTGAACCGTGATGACCCTATTTTGGATTATGTCCGTAAGATTGAGTTTGATACCTTATTGTTCTTCTTAGGAGTTTTGCTATTGGTCGGCATGCTCAAGCAAGTCGGTGTATTAGAGTTATTCCTCGAAGCCTATAAGCAATCGCCAACGCTGATCGCCAACTACGTGGTCGGTATCACCTCGGCCTTGTTCGACAACGTACCGCTAACCTCTGCCATCCTAAAATCTGGCATCGATATGGCTCATAACGAATGGCTTGCGCTCACGTTCTCGGTCGGTGTGGGTGGTGCGTTATTAGCCATCGGCTCAGCTGCGGGTGTGGTCGCTATGAGTAAGATTCCTGAGCTAACGTTCATGCGTTACTTAAGGTTTTTCCCACAGTTGTTCATTGCCTATACTTCTGGCTACTGTTTAGTGGTGTTCTTTATTCAGCTCGTTGCTAGCTAAATCAAACTACTGAACAGTGGGTATTAACGTAGGTACCTCAAAGTGCCTACTGTTCAGTTCTGCCTTACCGCACTAAGATAACCTATCGTCTAATCGCCTAAAAAGTTTCTCTTATGCTAAACCTAGATTTCAGTAAGCACGTAATTGTCAACAGCCATTTAGAAAGCTGGCAAGCCAGCCCTATGCCGGGAGTCTGGCGCAAACGTTTAGCCCGTGAAGAAGCTGAACAAGGCCATGCGACCAGCATCGTAAAATACGAAGCCGGTGCCAGCTTCAACTCACATCCACATCCATTAGGTGAAGAGATCTTTGTTTTAGACGGTGTGTTTTCCGATGAAACCGGAGATTATCCTGCCGGCAGTTATATTCGTAATCCTGAAGGATTTGAGCATGCACCGTTTAGCAAAGACGGCTGCACTTTGTTTGTGAAGCTGCATCAGTTTCAAGCAGAAGATCGCAAACAAGTACGCATCGATACCCGCAGTACAGAGTGGCTTCCTGGAATCGGTGGTTTAAAAGTAATGCCGCTGCACCAGTTTGCTAACAATTCTGTAGCCTCCGCGATGAATGAATCAACCGCCTTGGTCTTCTGGCCTGCGGGTGAGCACTTTCAACCGCATACTCATTTTGGGGGAGAGGAGATTCTTGTGATCAGCGGTGAGTTTATTGATGAGCATGGTCGTTATCCTGCCGGTAGCTGGATTCGGAGCCCTCACCTGAGTAAACATAATCCGTATGTTGAGCAAGATACGGTGATCTTAGTCAAGGTGGGTCACTTACCCCTATAAATTTCTAGAGAGTAAATACTTAACCTGTAAATGACTTGTATAATGAAAAGATTGAAATCCATTCATCATTATCAGACAGGGAAGTATCATGACGATTATGCAAGCCGTCTATTGGCTTATTGCGAGCTTGGGCAACGGCATCGCGTTATATCGAGTGAATGAATTCGGCAGTACTTTTGATATCTGCCTTCTACTGTTTACTGTGTTCTACAGCGTGATAGGTTTTCATGATCTGTACTTTAGTCGCCATAACCTCAATCGCTTATACCCTGTTGTTGCCTACATTCGCTATTTTCTTGAATCTTACCGCGTAGAAATTCAGCAATACTTTATTGCCAACGATACTGAAGAAAACCCGTTTAATCGTGAACAGCGCACACTGGTCTATCAGCGCGCAAAGAATGTACGCGATACCATTGCGTTTGGTACGCAGCGTAATTTGTTAGAAGAAAATTATTTAAGTCTATGGCATTCACTCGAGCCAAAACATATAAAGGACGACGCTAAATCTATTATTATCGGCGGCTCTGATTGCAAGCAACCTTATAACGCATCCTACTTAAACATCTCGGCGATGAGCTTTGGTTCTTTAAGTGCAAATGCGATTGAGGCGTTAAACCTTGGCGCACAGAAAGCGGGTTGTTATCACAATACTGGCGAGGGCAGTGTCAGCCCTTATCACCTAAAACATGGCGGCGATATCGTTTGGCAAATTGGCACTGGCTTATTTGGCTGTCGTGATGAGCAAGGTAATTTTTGTCCGTCATCTTTTCAAAAGATGGCCACTCGGCCTGCTATTAAGATGATAGAAATCAAGCTGTCTCAAGGTGCCAAGCCTGGCCATGGTGGAGTTTTACCCAAAGCCAAAATCACCCAAGAAATTGCTGACATTCGCCACATTTCGATGACTGAAGATTGTATTTCACCGGCGGTGAATCCGGAATGTACAACGCCGCTGGCACTATTGAATTTCATCGTAAAATTACGCGAGCTAAGTCATGGTAAGCCGGTTGGTATTAAACTGTGCATCGGCAACCCCGCCGAGTTTTTAAGTTTATGTAAGGCGATGCTCGCAACAGGAATCACTCCCGACTTTATCACTGTCGATGGCGCCGAAGGTGGCACCGGTGCTGCGCCCGTCGAGTTTAGTAATCGCTTGGGAATGATGTGCTTAGAAGCTGTTTATATTGTTCATAATGCCTTAGTCGGTGTCGGCCTTAGAGATAACATTCGAATCATTGCGGCGGGTAAAACGGCTTCTAGTTTTGATCTATTGTCCAAGATTGCGGTGGGTGCCGATGCGGTTAATGCCGCGCGTACGATGATGATGGCGATCGGTTGTGTTCAATCTCGCCACTGCAATAACAACCTTTGCCCCACCGGTATTGCGACGCAAGATCCTGCCCGCGCTAAAGCGGTCGATGTGGTTGATAAAAGTGAACGGGTTAAAAACTTTCATCACAATACGTTAAAAAGTTTCTATGAATTAGTGGGCAGCATGGGGCTAGATGACCCTGCTAAGTTGATGCCGCACATGATTAAACGTCGTGCATCGAATGGTTTATTAGTGCCCGTAGGCAGTCTTGTGCCTTCTTTAAAAACGAATGAACTGATCAATACCCGCTTCGATAATCAAGACCTTGCACAGCCTTGGTCACACTGGTGGACTCATAGCAATGCAGAGACTTTTTATGTGCATGACCAGCCAATGGATTAAGACTCGATCAGACATAAAAAAACCCGCATATTCTTGTCGAATTGCGGGCTTCCTAAAATCTAAAAGCAATGATTAAGCAGCAACATTCTCTTCTGGATTAGGTTTTGACATCAGCAGCAGAGCGGCTGCTAGCAAGGCTGATACCAGCGAACCAATCAATACACCCAGTTTCACTTGCGTTAGGTATTCTGCTGGCAATCCTTCAAACGCTAGCGTTCCGATAAACAGACTCATGGTGAAACCAATACCACATAAAATCGAGACCGCGTAAAACTGTAACCAGCTAGCACCTTCCGGCAGCTTGGCCCAGCCCAGCTTGATCACCACCGCACAGATCGCGAAAATACCAATCTGCTTACCGACCACAAGACCCAGTGCAATCCCGAGTGTGACGGAATTGGTTAGCGCATCCAACGTCACGCCTTCTAAGCTCACACCCGCGTTTGCAAAGGCAAATAACGGTAAGATTAAGAATGCGACCCAAGGATGTAAAGCATGCTCTAGATGTGGAAGCATAGGGCGTCCATCTTCATTCTTTAACGACAGGGGTATGAATAGCGCAATCGCAAAACCTGCTAACGTTGCGTGCACTCCCGACTTCAATACCGCCGTCCAGATCACGAGGCCCACCAGTAGATAAGCCGCTTGTCGTCGTACATTGAGGTAATTTAAAACGGCTAAAACGACAATACCGCAAGCCGCTATCGCTAGCGACGCAACCGATAAATCACTCGAATAAAATAACGCGATAATAATAATAGCGCCAAGATCGTCAAAGATGGCGACCGACAATAAGAACAATTTAAGCGAAACCGGCACGCGAGTTTTAAATAAAGAGAAAACACCCAGCGCGAAGGCAATATCAGTCGCCGAAGGGATCGCCCAACCGCGAATGGCAATTTCGTTACCATAATTAAACCAGGCATAGATTAACGCGGGTGCCACAATACCCGCTATCGCGCCTACCGCTGGCAATACCACTTGTGAAGGCTCAGATAAGTGACCAATCATCACTTCTCGTTTGATTTCTAAACCCACTAAAAAGAAGAAGATCGCCATGAGGCCATCATTGATCCATAAGACAAGAGGTTTTTCGAGGTTGAGTTCGGCTATACGAACCTGAACCGGTATGTTCAAGAAGCCTTCGTATAAATGGCTATAAGAAGAGTTAGCCAATATGATCGCTATGATGGCAACGATCACCAATAAGATTCCACCCGTCGATTCATCTTTCAATAGTTTCTCGATTAAGCTATCCGGCACAGATTCCGAGTTGTGCGAGGTCATAAAAAGTCCTTAGCAAAAATATAATTTCATTCGATATTGTTATCTTAGCTCAATATTGACGCCAATTAATACGTTATTGCACATCTTTACCCTTCTCGGTTAATCGTCAACCTGATGCCAGTAATCTTGAGATAATGCCTGTATGCGCTCGCTTAATAAGGGATTGTTTAACAAGAAAACGTTACGATTTTTTAAGGCTAGTTGTGCAAGTGCTTGCTTGATTCTAGGGTGGTTATAAAAATTACGCTTAAAATCACCATTAGCGAGTGCCTTATTAAGACCCTCTTGAATTGTCTGGTGAAGCTCTGGATGTAACGGCGACACATAGAAAAAATAATCAAATGGATAAACGACTAATAAGCTCGGCTCTACTACCAAGGTAGGTGCCTCTATGAGACTAGCCGCATTATCTTGTTGATTCTGCTGATCTATTTCAATAAACGCCTCATTGATACCTCGATTAAAAGCCGTTATACGATTTGCTTTTAACATTTCCCAAAGACCATTGTACTGAGTCTGAATGACGTCGAAGCCATGATGTTGAAAAATTTCTGTATCAGGCCAGCCAATGCCGGAGCCGACTGTAACCTGCTGCTTAAACTGAGCGAGCTTAGTAATATTGGCAAATAGGCTTAAGTTATCCTCACGAATAGCAAAAACACGGTATCCCAATAAACCTCGCGTAATAGGAAAATCGACTTGTAATAAATCTCTTTCTCGCTGCTTAGAAAAACCTGAGAAAAAGACATTGTAGTCACTCTCCTCACGCGTTAAATTTTTCAGCAGACGAGTTTGATTCATATCGCTGACTGCTACGATTTTTAATGAATGTTTACCTGTCGCATTTCTCAGAGCTAATCTTAGAACACTTATCTCATAATCAAACACCTCGCTATTACCATGCAATAGTGCCAGTTTAAATTCGTATGAGTGCGCAGAGCACGCTGCCAGCGATACAAGAAAAATAAGTAGTAACCGCATGTATTAATCAAATCTCCAATCCATCTACTCATTATAGGCCGTTATTTTGTGAAGCCGTGGTAGACACCCAAAGTCATGGCTTTGATCAAAAAAGAACCGATCTGACAGTGACCTAGTTAAAACGACTGTTTGAATGAGTTATCGTCTAGTTATGCTTATAGTTATCCACAGAAACTGTGGAAAAGTATCCCTTTAATTGCCCAGTATTAGCTATTATGTGGCTAATTAAGCAACTATTGAATCTGTAATTCGCTTGCTAGAAATAGCTTATCCCCAGCCAGAAATATACTCAATCCATTGATTATAATAGGTATTAATATATAAAAGAAAATTATGCACAACTAACTAACAAGCTACACACTGTTGCATAACAAGTTATACACAAACTTATTATATTTGTGACAAGAGCCTCAGCCATAATAATGACTTCTGTGACACTGACATTGGTTCTTTGGTAGAATAAAACGGAAGTACTAAATCAAACAATAATAACTTCACCTAATAAACTAAATTGAGTCGAACATGATGAAAAAATTGTTTTCCACCGCAGCGCTCGCTTTTCTGAGCAGCTCCGTTATGGCAATGTCTGAAGCGCCTACAACATTAGATACCCAAATTGTATTTACCAACAGCACCCTAGATACCTTACAGGTTTCTCTTTCTGGCGATGCTACGGCTGTCCAGCAAGTACAAGAGATTGGTCCTCTAGCAACGGCGACTCTGGCTAAGCTAACGCGCAATTCAGGAGCCAACAGTTCACTTAACATTCAGCTATCCAGTGCGGATTACCAAGTGAATTTAACTCAGAATACTGCCGGGACTGATTTAACGTTTGGTGCGAATACTTCTGATATAAACATCGCTCCACAATCTAATGCCAATATCCAGCGCCACCAGACTGAGCTTGCGGGCGATACTAATACACTCGCGTTTAATGCCACTGATCTAGCTAAAGGTGGGCAGCTAACTTATGTACTGCAAGAAGAAGATAAGAAACCTGCAATCGGCGCAGCTAACCAATTTAACGTATTAAGCTATAACATTTGGGCCACAACTATTTTTGGTTCTAAAAAAGTAGGTACTCGTTTAGATGAAATGCCAGCAATCATGGCTGGCTACGATGCTTTGGTTTTAACTGAAGTATTTGATGATATTGCGACCGCTTCTTTGCTAAAACAGCTACGTGCTGAATACCCTTACCAAAGCTCTGAAATTTTTAAAGCCGGTAAAATTATGAAGTCTGGTACGCGAATTTTATCGCGCTGGCCTTTCGTATTGGAAGATAACTTTAAATACAATCCATGTGAGGGCATTCAGTGCGCTGCGACACGTGGCGTTATCCATGCTCGCATCAACAAGCAAGGTAATCCTTATCATGTGTTTGCAACTCACACCCAGTCTTCTGATGATGATGTTAACCGTAATGCGCGTTTAGCTCAGCTAGATGAGATGGGAGAGTATATTCGTGGCTTGAATATTCCAGCCGATGAAGCTGTGATTATGGCAGGCGACTTCAATGTTAATAAGATTGGTCTACCAGAAGATCGTGACATAATGGAAGCTACATTAGGTGCCACAGAGCCAACGAATAAAGGTCATAACCTTTCTTATGATGCAGATACCAATACATGGGCTGAACAGCCTTATCACGAATACCTTGATTACACGTTAACTGCGAATGACAATTTGCAGCCAACAACTGCTTATCAAGAGATTTTTGCTCCGCGTACTACAATTGATGCCCTTTGGGGTGAGTGGGATATTTCTGATCACTATGCTGCACGTGGTATCTTCACGTTCCCATCAGAAGCTCAGCCTCAACGTTCTGCATTTCCCTTTGTTGGCGACACCGTTCACTTCAAAACAGCTAACGGACATTACATGCGTAGCATGAGCGGTGGTAATAGCTTTATCTCTGCGGGTTCTGATCAAGTGGGTACTTGGGAAAGCTATAGCTTTGAAGCATTAGCTAACAATAAGTTTGCTATAAAAGCCTTTGATGGTCATTACGTTGCTCTTGATTCTTATTTATTTGGCACATTAAAAGCTTCTGCTGATTCTGTTAATTCTGCAGGGACTTTTACTATTGTTGATTTAGGTAACAACACGCTGGCGATTAAAGCGGACAACGGTAAATTCTTACGCGCTGATTTTGGTGGCAACGCTGGCTTAAGTGCTGCTTCCGGTAATATTGGCACGAACCAAACGTTTACCTTGATTCGTCGCTAAACCTAGTACACATGTACTCATAACAGCCGAGTTATCGTCGGCTTTTGGGTATTCCTTTAAGTCTAGACGGGTATACTGCTTACTCGTCTAACTCCCTGTGACTATTTACCGTATGAAGTCTATGTTGTATTACGCTCGCCTTGTTGCTGTCTGTGCTTATTTTTTATTATTCTGTTTCATGGCCCTTGCCTATTCCTGTATTCGCCCGTTGCATGGAAATAATACGCGCACGGTTTTAAAGTTTTTGTTGCCGACTTATTGGATCATGAACTTAAAAGTTATTGCTATCAACAAGCCAAAAATAGATTCTCCTGTCGTTTATGTGGTGAATCACCAAGACTTATTGGACGTCTTTTATTTTGCCAAAATCTGGCCAAAGAATTGTTCTGGCGTAGGTAAACAAGAGCTGGCGTGGGTGCCTATCTTTGGCGCGGCGTTTTGGTTAGCGGGTAACATTTTTATCAACCGTGGCGACAAAGAGAAAGCACATGCTGTCGTTGATCAAATGGCTGCAAAGATAACATCGCTAAACCGTTCAATCTTTATTATGCCGGAAGGTACTCGCAGCCGAGGAAAAGGTTTATTACCGTTTAAGAAAGGCGCTTTTTTAACCGCAATTAAAGCCGGTGTTCCGATCGTACCATTATGCGTTAGCTCTACCGCTAATGTGACGCTAACGGATTGGGCACCGAAGCCTGGTTTGGTTGAGTTCTTAGATCCTATTTCAACAGCCGACCTAAAGCCTGAAGATGCTGAACGCTTAGCCCTTGAATGCCATGAATTGATGAAAGCTAAAATCGCAGAAATGGATAAGCGCTTAGAAAACGAATTTTAAACGCCGTTATATAATCCTATAAATTATCGGTGATACTACCAAGGCAGAGGTTCAGCATACTCTGCCCAGTCCTTGGGTTTTAAATCGGTAAGCTGCTGAGAGAATATCTGAGTCCGCTGTACGACTTCATGCCAATAAGCTTTCCGTTCGTCATCTTTCAGCTTCACAAAATCATTACGATCTGGAATTTTTCCGTACGGCAAACTCGCAACAAATGCCTTCTTTGGTACCAATAAGATGGTATGCGAATAATTATCGTGACTGGGTTTTCGCCACTTCAACGATTTATCAAACCAGCTCGGCGCGGGGACATGAGAAAAATGGGGATATAATACAAACCCTTTTTTGGGTTTAAGGGGTAGGTCAAAACCATAATCAGTAATCCCACCATCTTGATATAAACCCGCCCCAGCAATGTCTTCTACACCTTTGGTTAAGACGGGAATACAGCCCGTCGACAGAATGCTAGCAGCGGTTTTATCACGCTCAAAAGCTTGATAACGGCTGGGTAAATCGTGTGTATGCAATAGCGGTGGTTTTTGCTCAGGATGATGCATCACAATACGGGTAAATTGCAGCGCTAATGTTTTACGGCTCACGAGGTTTCCCAGCGCGGCCATTAAAAAACCTAGTCCTTGCCAGAATCGATGTTGCTTAGCAGCTAAACCATGGCACTGAGTTGTAATAAGATGTAGGCGCGCATATTCATGCTGCAATACTTCTTCGGCGCCAGAATCTCCCAGCATACGATTCACCATATTACGGCACGAAGCTAAGATTTCATCGCCAGAAGGTTTTTCAGAGTAACTTTGTTCAATATACGCATCGGTTAAACGCTGGTGTGCAGCCAGTGCATCTTGCTGGGCATAGCAGGCCATTCGCCATGCACCCGCAGAGGTTCCCAGTAAGTCATAAGATTGCTGACGCTGTTGTAACGTTGGCATCAGGTATTGATCAAAGCCATGCAGTACCAACCATTTAGGACCACTCGAGGCCCCCAGTAGCATACTGATATCTTCTTTCTTTAATCCATTTTTTTGGATATGAGAAAGCGCTTCTGCCCCAGCATAAATATGAAAATCGAGATCTCCTTTTAACCAAGGAGATGTCACTTTATTTAACGCGGTCATACACGACGAAGCTGTAATCATGTGGATTCTTTTGTTCATCACCAACAGAGTCCGCCGCATGCTCTTCGCGCTTGAACTCTTGCCAATCATTCCACTCTATCGTCGGGAAAAATGCATCACCCTCGATTTCAGCGTGAACATGAGTGATGTATAAGCGGTCTGCTTGCTGTAACGCCTGCTGATAAATTTCAGCCCCACCAATGACCATGACTTCTTCATGGCCGCTGACAAAACTAATGTCTTCTGCTTTATCTAGCGCTTGCTGCAAACTGTTAACGACAACAATGTCTTCCGCTTGATAATCACTCTGGCGAGTAATCACAATGTTAGTGCGACCCGGCAGCGGGCGACCAATTGATTCATAGGTTTTGCGCCCCATAATAATTGGCTTGGCCATGGTGACATTTTTGAAATATTTTAGGTCATGGGGAAGGTGCCATGGCAGAGTATTATTGATACCAATAGTTTGATTGGAAGCCATAGCTACAATTAACGCGCATTTCATGAAAGAGCCCTATTACGTACTTTTCTTTCATCATACGTGGGTGGCTTATAGCTGTGAACCAAAAATACTATTCTGAGGATAATTGCTGTGCAATGAAGGGAATTTCTTCGGGGTCAACCGGGCGTGAAAAAAAGAAACCTTGGTAATGATCGCAACCAAAAGCTTGTAAAACACCCAGTACATGAGGATCTTCTACTCCTTCCGCAATCACTTCCAGCCCTAGGTTATGTGCCAAAGTGATGATGGAGTTAGCAATCGCCGCATCATTTTTATCTTCAACAATGTCTTTCACAAATACCCGATCAATCTTCAGATAATCAATCGGTAAATCTTTTAAATACGCTAACGATGAATAACCTGTGCCAAAATCATCGATCGCAATAGAGACACCGATTGCTCTTAGCCTGCCCAGCATATCGATGCCTTGCTGCATGTTATCCATTAATACCCCTTCAGTAATTTCTAGGGTCAAATGCTCAGGTTTCATTTGAGTGACTTCTAAAACCTGCAATATTCGATCAGCTAAATCGCGCTGACGAAACTGGCGCGGAGATAAGTTAACCGATAATTTAGCGTCGCTGGGTAACGCCCCTTTTCGTATCCATTCTTGGTGTTGGCGACATGCAGAGGCCAGTACCCATTCACCGACTTTATTAATTAACCCAGTTTCTTCCAATGCCGGAATAAAGACGGCAGGAGAGATAGGGCCCAGTGTTTCATGGGTCCAACGTAACAAGACTTCGGTGCCAATAAACTGCTGATTGCTCACCCGTACTTGCGGCTGATATTGCAAGCTCAATTCTTTACGTTCTAAAGCATGATGCAAAGCGCTTTCTAAACTCGCCCGTACCAGATCTGGCGGATGTTGATTAGAGATAAAAAATCGATAGTCGTTACGACCCTCTTGCTTCACTTGACGCAAGGCTAACTCAGAATGGCGTAATAACTCAGAGCCTTCATAACTCACTCGACTTGCCAGCTCTATACCAATACTAATGCTGCAAAATATTTCATGAGGGCCAATAAAATACGGATTATTAAAGGCGAGGCATAATTTTTCTGCCACATGCGTAATGACGTGCTCATTCGCGACGTGCTCTAGCAATACCGCAAAGTTGTTGCCACTTAAGCGCGCAACAGTATCCGAACGCCTTACGATGTCGGCTAAGCGACGGGCAAACTGTTTTAATAACTGATCGCCGATATCATGACCATAGTGTTCATTAATCACACTGAAGCGATCTAGGTCTAAAGATAATAACCCCACAACATGACCTTCTCTACGAGCATGTAATAGTGAATGATCTAGCCTATCTTGAAATAAAGTACGGTTAGCGATACCCGTTAAGGCATCGTAATGCGCCAGATGACGGGTCTGATATTCAACTTGTTTACGAATAATACTGTGGTGCATTATTCTGGGTAATAACGTTTCGGTCAGTTCTTCTAACGACCAAACATCTTGAATACCCAGTTCTAACAACTTGACCTCATCAAGGGCCAATCTTTCTATTGAGATAATCACCAAGGCGGCTTCAGGTAATGCCATGATTAAGCGACAGGCCCAGTCTTCCAACAAGGTATCGTGATGCTCTACCAATAAAATAATGGCCTTTAATTTATGCTGATACCAAGTTTTACGAATATCTTCTACTTTCGCACACAGATGAGCCTCACTCAGGCATGGTAAAGCACTGCTCATTTTATGGAATAGTGTTTCATCAAAATGATAGAGCAGCCAAGATGATGGCGTTTCAAATAAGGTCGAGGAGTCGCTGAGTTTCATTTAGGGTCTATAGTGCTTCGGTTAGAATCAGTATAGACCCGATTTTTTGCTTAAATAGAAGTTAGGTAATAATAAATTACACTAATGGTACCTTGGCTTTAAGAGTAAAAACCTAGACGGCAAAGGGGTATTTAATAGGATCGTGGCATTGATAGCCTTCGACTTCGAAATCGGCGGTAGTTACCCATTCTTCGATATCTTTTAATGTTTTAATCTCAGGATTAATACGCAACTGAGGCGATGCAAAAGGAGTGCGCTTTAACTGCACTTCTTTCATCAATTCCAGCTGGTTTTCATAAATGTGGGCATTCACTATCTTGTGATATGCCTTACCTGGTTTATGGCCGGTAATTTGCGCCACCAGCGCTAAGAATACATAGACTTGAACTTGATTGAAGTTCAGCCCTAACGGCACATCACAAGAACGCTGATAGCTGGTGAGATACAAGGTATCTCCTAATAATGAGAAAGTATGAGTATGCATGCAAGGGCGTAAGCAGCCCATTTCAAATTCACCAGGGTTATAGAAAGTGACGATTTCACTGCGATCATCAATGCCGTTAGTAAGGTTAGCGATTACCTTTTTTAACTGATCTAACTGACTACCATCTGGGCGCATCCAAGAACGAGCCTGCACTCCGTAAACACGACCCATGTCGTCTTCACCTTTACGGTTAGGGTTGTTCAGCCAAGCTTGGTTTTCGTTAGCATTAGCGTTCCAGGTATTACAGCCAATCTCACGAAATTGAGCCGCATTATCGTAACCACGTAAATACCCTAGCAGCTCGGAAATGGCAGACTTATAGAAGCTTTTACGTGTGGTGATCATAGGGAACTGATTATTAGCAACATCGTATTCAAGATCAGCATTAATCACGGTTAAGCAACGGATGCCTGTGCGCTTATTTTCAACCCACTCACCGTCATCAACAATGCGCTGACATAAATCTAAATACTGCTTCATTCAATTAACCTCAAAATTCTTATCTCAACTCAAGCAAGGGTGCATCGAGCTGAATGATTACTTACCGCTTTTCTTAACCGCGGCTATTACGGGCTCTTGCTGTTGATAAGACCACCACAACAAGGCGATGCCGAACAAGACCATGGGGACAGATAACAACTGCCCGCGGCTCATCCAACCAAACAAATCAAAACCGATGTGTGAATCTGGCTGACGCACAAATTCCACGATAAAACGGAAGCAACCGTAGCCAATCATAAAGACGGCACCCACAGCTTTTTGCGGTCTAGGTCGACTAGAGAACCACCATACGATTAAGAATAAAGCCAAACCTTCCAGTGCCGCTTGATATAGCTGAGATGGATGACGTGGGTCTGGACCACCGCCAGGGAAAACCATTCCCCATGGACCATCGGTTACTCTACCCCAGAGTTCGCCACCAATAAAATTACCAAAGCGCCCAGTCATCAAACCAATAGGCACCAGTGGTGCGGCAAAATCTGCAACTTCAAAGAAGCCTTTATTGTACTTACGACCAAACAGCCATAGCGCCACCAATACCCCTAACAAACCGCCATGGAACGACATACCACCGGTCCAGATTTGGAACAGCCAAACCGGGTTATCAAGAAACTGACCAAAGTTATAAAATAAAACATAGCCTGCACGACCACCCAGAATGACACCCATCGCGCCGTAGAAAATCAAATCACTGACCTGATCTTTATTCCACGTTGAACCCGGCTGTTTAGCACGGTAATTGGCCAGCAGCATCGCGGCGGCAAAACCAATCAGGTACATCAAGCCGTACCAATGAATTTGTAGCGGTCCATAGCCTGCGATAGGCCCGATGGACAAGGCAATTGGATCAATATCTGGGTACGTTAACATCTATAGCTTCCTTATTTTAGCGTCCCGATTGTACTCGAATGTCGCTCTGTTTCCATTCATCTATGTGCTTCATTGGTATTAAGCCAATAAAAACTTCAAACCTACGATCAATAACAGCAAAGCAAAGCCGCGCTTGAGTAATTTAGCATCCAGTTTATGCGCCAATTTTGCCCCTACTTTTGCACAAGGCACGCTGGTCAATGCAATGCCCAATACCGCAGGCCAATAAACAAAACCCGTCGTCCATTGCGGTAAATCGATATGCCCCCAACCGGTTGCCACATTACTCACTGCACCGGTTATCGCGATCGGTAAACCACACGCTGCCGCCGTTGCCACCGCTCGCTTCATTGGGACGTTGACCCAGGTTAGAAACGGCACCGTAAAAGAACCACCACCGATACCAAACCACGCCGAGCCAAAGCCAATGATACTGCCGGAAGCAATTAGGCCAGGCGTTCCTGGTACTGTGCGCTTAGATCCTGGATTAATGTCAAAAGCCATTTTCGCGGCCATCAGCAAGGCAAAAATTCCAATCGCCAACTGCAAGGTATCTCCTGCCACACCGGCTAATAGAAAAACCCCTAATGCCGTACCGATAATAATGCCGGAACCTATCCAGCGCACGAGCGTCCAATCAACCGCACCGTGTTTATGATGCTCCTTCACCGAGCTAAGTGAAGTGAAAATAATGGTGGTTAAAGACGTGGCCAATGCCATGTGGGTAAGTACCGTCTCACTAATGCCCATTAGGCCAAAGGTGATGACCAATACCGGCACAATGATAAGTCCGCCACCAATGCCAAATAGACCGGCTAATAAACCCGCGGCGGATCCAACCAAGAGATACACTAAAAATGTCATACTGTTCCAGACCTTAAATTGTTACGACAAAGCGCCGACATTATGGCCGAAGCTGCGATAAACTGCTGTTAATATTTAAATTCTTAATCGGTTAATACGATCAAAAGATAAGAAAAATGAGTGATTTTGTATGTGTTTAATTACCTTTCAATGGCAGCCTGAATCCGAGAATAGACTCATACTCAGTGCAAACCGTGATGAGTTCCTTAATCGCCCTGCGCGACCCTTACAAGCATGGTCAGAAGCGGAGGGGGTTTATGCAGGGAAAGACTTAAGCCAAGGAGGTACTTGGCTTGGTGTTCATAAAAATGGTCGCTTTGCGGCGCTGACAAATCATAGAGACCTGCGCTCTGAAGCACCGAAAAATCCTATTTCACGTGGCAATTTGGTACTCGATTTCCTCACATCCAATGTCTCGGTGCTGGAGTACCTAGCCGCACTAGAAGAAACCTCGGAGCTTTATGCAGGTTACAACTTGCTCGTTGCAGATTCACAACAGCTCGGTTATTTCTCCAACAAATCCGCTGAACCTGCTCGTCTACTGACTCCCGGTGTATACGGTTTAAGCAATGGACTATTGGATTCATCTTGGCCCAAAGTAATGCTGGCGAAACGGAATTTTTCGGCCTGGCTAGCAAGTGATGCTGCAGATCAGTCATCCCTATCACGCTTACTGTCTTCCACTATCATCGCAGACGACTCGTTATTGCCCGATACTGGCATTGGCCTAGAAATGGAACGTATGCTGTCATGCCAAAAAATCATTACCCCTAGCTACGGTACGCGGTGTAGCACGGGTGTAATCATCGGTAAGAATTGCGTCAGTATCGAAGAAGTAAATTGGCTCGCTAACGGCGAAGAAGACTCATTCCAACATCACCAGATACAGGTCTGAACAAAATATAAACAGCAGTTTTCTGGCATTATTCGCTCTCTTTACAATTAGACAAAGAGAGTGTTAACTGAATTTTGACATGTAAGGAGATCACCGAAAATAATTGCATTTAGTAACAAAACTATCTCATAACTTATGCCTAAATTGACCACTCCTTCTCAGTATTGCGTCCATACTCAATGGTATGAGCCAAATATTGAACGCAAATACTAATCCCTCCAAAAAAAGCTTATTGCATCCGACTGCGATAGCCATTTTCTGTGCTCTATTGTTATTTTCCGCCTTATTCGCCACCATTAATACCAAACCTTATATGCCGCCTAAAGTCGCGCAAAAATATATGGAATATTGGCTGATTGACTCTGCCCGCCAAGTCGCAGGCGAAGTACGCCTAAAACACGTGCGCGACATTGAGCCTTTTTATCTGCGCCGTGATTATCAGCCCATCTGGATGGACAGCTATGAACTAACCGCAGCAGGCGAATCTCTGGTCCAGGTATTACGCGAAACCTCTGCCGATCATTGGCGTGAATATGGCTATTCATTACAGGCTTTATTACGTGAGATCCGCGGCCTCTCTAATCGCCCTAAGCAGGCGACTGCCGTTGATGTATTAATGACCGACGCCTTCATTACCTATGCTCAACAAGCGCTGAATCAAGAATTATTACCTGACATGGGAGAGTCTGACCACCCGACTTACCGCAAGGTATCTGCTGTTCCACAAACGAATGGCCATAATGTCAGTTCTGGCGATATTATTGAGTTGCTTAAGCAAAGCGTAAACGAAGATAAACTAGGAGAGCTAATCAACCAGCTCACCCCAAGCCACAAAGGCTATCAAGCGCTGCGTAAGCAGCTCATTCATTATCAAAAAATTGTTAATCAAGGAAAATGGTATGCACTCCCCCCAAAATTTCAAATTGAAGACGATCAGTACCATCGCCTAGTGCCCCACCTCCGCTGGCTGCTAACTCAGTATGGTGACTTAAAGCCCGGAGCCTTTGCCTGGTTGTTTAACGATCAGACTTTGCTGCTCGAATCTCCGCGTCCTAGTGATAACTTTGATCTCAAGCAACCCAGTTTTAAATTTGATAGATCTTTAGTTGAAGGGATAAAAAGCTTTCAGAAACGCTTCCAGATTCCCACAACAGGCAAGGTCGATAAAAAAACCTTGGCCGCGTTAAATATTCCTCCTTATCATATGGCGCAGAAAATCGCCCTTAATATGAAACGCTGGCGCCACCTTCCACCAACACTGGGCAATCGCCACATTATGGTGAACATGGCTGATTTCCGCTTACAGTTTAAAGAGGGAGATAAAACCAGTCTAGATATGAAAGTTATTACCGGCCGACCTCTGCGTCGTACCCCAGTATTAACCCAAACCGTGAGTACCGTGGTACTGGCTCCCACTTGGTCGGTTCCTAGACGTATCGCGATTACTGATATTTTGCCGCAAATCAAACGCGACCCTAAATACCTTGATCGCAAAGGTTTTAGCCTAGTCGCCAGTGTAAAAGGCATTGATCAATATGCTTCTGCAAAAGATATCAACTGGAAGAAAATGAGCCCGCGCTACTTTCCTTATCGCTTAGTGCAGAAGGCTGGCAATGGTAATGCGTTAGGTGATGTGAAGTTTGTATTACCCAATGATAAATCCATCTACTTACATGATACCAATCATCGAGAATTATTTGCTCGTGAAATGAGGGCACTAAGCTCAGGCTGCATCCGCGTAGAGCAGCCAAAGCTGCTGGCTGAGAAGCTGATTGCCGGGCAGCAAGGCTGGAATCGTAGCAACATCGATTCTGCTATTTCGCAAAACCGCACGACGCATATTCGTTTACAAAAGCCAGTACCTGTTTACCTGATGTATTGGACCACCTGGGTTGATGATAATGGCACACTGCAAATCCGTGATGATGTTTACCAGCGTGATTTAATCGGCAGCCTAGCCCGAAATCAACAAGCCGCTATTTCACTTTAGAGACAGAATCTGCTGTTGTATTCTATGACGCGAATTTCAACATTCTCGCTCGAAGATACAATTTAAATAGTGTCTTAACTGTCATTTAAGGCATTCCATAAAGGAGTGTATTCTATTCCTTTTTAGAATTGGCATACTGCAGCCTTATTACACAAATGAATACCCGCATGGTTTCAAATAATAATTGGGCATTGTATGAATAGACGTATTTTCTTACGTAGCGCTGCGACAATCGCAGGCAGCTCCGTAGTGCCAACCGCTTTCGCTAATTTAGCGCCGGCTATCGATGCTGAAAAAGAACTTCACCTCTACAATATTCATACCGGTGAATTCGTTAAAACGACTTTCCAACACGCGGGTCATTATAATCAGCAAGGCCTTGATCAATTGGATCATTTACTGCGCGATCATCGCAGTGGTGAATCAACACTGATCAGCCGCACCTTATTAGACGATATTCACACCTTGCAGCAGCTGTTCAAACCGAATCAAGCGATTGAAATCATATCGGGTTATCGCTCACCCAAAACTAATGAGAAATTACGTGCGATGGGCCATGGCGTAGCAAAACGCAGCCTGCACATGCAAGGAAAAGCGATTGATATTCGCATTCCTGGCGTCAACTTAGGCCAAGTAAGAAAAGCCGCGCTAGCGCTGAAGAGTGGCGGAGTAGGATATTATCCGAAAAGTGGTTTTCTTCATTTAGATGTGGGTCGCGTACGCCAATGGGGCTCCTAACTTAAAACGCTAGCCGCGACCAGGACCTATCATTCTGCCTAGGCCTACTTTTTCAAGCGCGAGTTCAACCGTTGCCGCGATGACTTGCGCATTCTCAAGCTGCATGATTTCAGCTAATAATTCTTGTGCCCATTCTAACGTCACGCCGCGAATCACCGACTTAACTTTGGGTAAATTTGAGGCGTTCATCGACAGCATCTCATATCCCATCGCCATCAGGATCACTGCGCCCGCAGGATTACCGGCAAGCTCCCCACAAATACTTACCGGCTTATTAATCGCCTTGGCATCTTGGGCAATTTTATACAGCGCTGTTAATACCGCTGGATGGAAAGAGTGATAGAGATCGGCAACTCTGGGGTTATTACGATCGACCGCTAATAAATACTGAGTAAGATCATTACTGCCCACCGATAAGAAATCAACTCGCTGGCCAAGATCACTGATTTGGTAAACGGCCGCGGGCACTTCGATCATCACGCCAACTTCTGGCATATCAACCTTATAGCCTTCTTCTTCAGCTTCCGCGTGAGCACGGTAGATTAAGTGCAGTGCCTCATCCACTTCGCCAACGCTGCTGATCATCGGCAGCATGATACGCAAGTTATTTAAGCCTAGGCTGGCCTTAAGCATCGCCTTAACTTGCAGTAGGAATAGTTCAGGGTGATCGAGGGTGACACGAATACCGCGCCAACCGAGGAAAGGGTTATCTTCTTTAATCGGAAAATACGGTAGCGATTTATCACCGCCAATATCTAAAGTACGCATCGTCACAAGATTAGGTGCGAAAGTTTCTAACTGCTGACGATAAATTTCGGTTTGTTCTTTCTCACTAGGAAAGCGATCCTTCATCATGAAAGGGACTTCGGTACGATATAAACCCACGCCCTCAGCGCCACGATCACGGCTGCGTAACGCATCGGTAATCAAACCGGTATTGACCCATAAAGGTATGCGATAGCCATCTTTAGTGATTGCAGGTTCATCACGCAAACATTCTAGATCTTTATTAAGCGCCTGCTCTTCAAGATAAATTCTTTGATATTGCTCGCGTAGATGATCTGATGGTTGTGAGTAAATGCGCCCACGATAACCATCGACCACCAGCTCTAATCCATCCAGTTGAGCATAGGGCACATCGACCACGCCCATAATCGTTGGAATCCCCATCGCCCGCGCCAGAATAGCCACGTGCGAGTTTGAAGATCCTTGCACTGAAACTAAACCTCGAAGGTTATGCGTTGGGATTTCTCCCAGCATCGCCGGTGTGAGTTCCTCACTAACCAGAATGGTATCTTCGTGATATTCAGCAACCTGACCTAGACCTTCACTTTCTTGTAGATACGCCAGAATTCGGGTGCCCAAATCTCGTATATCGCTCGCGCGCTCACGTAGATAGACATCATCCATTTTATCAAAGTGGCCCACATACTGCTGAACTACTTTTCGCAAGGCACCTGGAGCCCAATCGCCTTGGCGAATGATGGTGATAACTTCTGCCCCTAAGGCTTTGTCATCTAACATATTCAGATAAACATCAAACAAGGCCATCTCTTCAGGCCTTAATTCATTGGATAGTTTTTGGCCGACACTGCGGATATCACGCCGAACGGCGATCAGAGCCGTTTCAAAGCGCTCAATTTCCACCTCAATATCTTCCGCTTTTTTATCAGGAACACTGGATAGATCGGCCGCTGGGTAGATAACCACGGCTTTACCAATCGCGACTCCAGGAGCGCCTGGGACACCCAAAAATCGAGCTTCTTTTGCCGTCGTCGTTGCTTGAGCCGCGGCCGCAATACTACCGGTCGCTTCAGCATGCGCAATTACCCCAGCCAATTGAGCCGACATAGTCACAAGAAATGCTTCTTCGCTTTCATCAAACTTGCGACGTTCCTGTTGCTGAACAACCAAAACGCCCATCAAGCGACGATGATGAATAATAGGGACGCCTAAGAAAGAATGATATTTCTCTTCGCCAGTTTCAGACAGGTAATGATAACGAGGGTGTGCAGGGGCATCTTCAGTATTGATCAGTTCTTCACGCGAACCGACCAAGCCCACAAGACCTTGAGACGAGGCTAAACTCACTTTACCGACCGCATTCTGATTGAGACCTTTGGTCGCCATCAAAGAATAACGCTTGGTATCTGGGTCATATAAGTAAACCGAACTCACTTCAGTACGCATGGTATTGCGGATACGCGTCACGACAACCTTAAGTGCACTACTTAAGTCTGTCGCTGAGCTTACCTCCTGCACAATACTCCTGAGCGTATCCAACATCTCTTATATTACCGCGGTTAAATTTTCGTTTTATGACGTTATATTAATGCTCTGCTTCTTTTTGCAATCGAATAATTTTCGGCGAAAGCTCTTTCAGTGCCCGTCGATATACATCTCGCTTAAAAGAGACAACCTGCCCTAATGGGAACCAATAGCTTGCCCAACGCCAGCCATCAAATTCTGGCTTATCCGTTGCGTCTACATTGATTTTCTCATCATCACTGATCAGCTGTAATAAATACCATTTCTGTTTTTGGCCTACGCACACCGGTTTACTGTTATAACGAATCATTCGCCGTGGCAAACGATAACGTAACCAGCCCCGAGTGCTTCCTAGCACTTCAACATCGTGCCGCTCTAAGCCAACTTCTTCTTCAAGTTCGCGATAAAGGGCATTCTCAGGGGATTCACCATCTTTAATCCCCCCTTGAGGAAACTGCCAAGCATCTTGACCAATTCGCCGCGCCCAAAGAACATCACCCTGTTTATTACAAAGGATGATACCTACATTGGGACGGTAGCCGTCCTCATCAATCACAATGCAATCCTGATAAAATCTAATGCCACCAAATTTGCGTATTTTACGCCAAAGGTCAAGTAATACCTGAATATCCTGTCGATTTAAGCCGCCTCTGGTCAGTTCTCAACCTTTCCTCACCCTATCCCGCGGCAACATCAATAATTTAACGACAGCTAAGGCCGTTGCCATTAGAATAGAGACTGAATTTAACATTGAGGATTTTTACGGTGGCTTTGGCGATTTTTGATCTAGACCATACTCTTTTATCGGGCGATAGTGACCACGCATGGGGTCAATTTTTAGTGGATAGCAACATAGTTGAACCTGAGCATCATCAAAAACAAAATGACTATTTTTATGAGCAATATAAGGCAGGTTGTTTGGATATTGAAGAATATCTAACCTTCGCTCTTAAGCCGCTCACCGAGCAGCCATTAGAAAGCATGCTGGCATTGCGTGAGACTTTTATTGAACAACGCATCAAGCCACTGATAACAGACAAGGCTCGCGCTCTTATTAGCAAGCACCAGCAAGCTGGGGATGATTTATTGATCATCACAGCGACCAATGCTTTTGTGACACGCCCGATCGCGACCCTTTTAGGCTTCGATGAGTTAATCGCCCCCGAACCTGAACTTATTGATGGCCAATACACGGGTGGCATCACCGGCATTCCTAGCTTTCAGCACGGAAAGGTTATACGACTGGAGACCTGGTTAGCAGAAAAGAAAATTGATTTTGACGGTGCCTTCTTCTATAGCGACTCGCATAATGATCTACCCTTGTTGAATATTGTTGATAATCCAGTTGCCGTAGACGCTGATGAAATTTTAACTGAAACTGCTAATCGTAATGGCTGGCCGATCATCAGCCTGCGAGATGCTTAAATTATAAAGATAATTAAGGAGCAATCCGTGATTCGTTTCGCCCTATTTTTCAGTTTCATTTTTTTGTTTGCTTGCAGCCCTAAAAATGATTTAGAAACCGATATCAAGCAAACCAGCCTGAGCATTGATAGTAGTGCCTTTGCTGCGCAAGTGGGTATTGTCGCGTATACCCGCTTATCCAATGCGAGCCAGGCGGCGCAGACCCTCGATAGTCAGCTTGCGTCGTTTATGTATCACCCCAATCCCATGAGCCAAGCTGAAATTCAGCAAGCCTGGCGCTTAGCTTACGATGGTTTTTTACACAGTTTAATATTTGCTTACTTACCGATTCAAGATCCGCCTGAATGGCACAGTGAGCACATCGCTTATGATGATCTGTTAATTAAACTCGATAGTTGGCCGATTGAAGGCGGTTATATTGATTACATTCCTGGCTATCCTTTTAGCGGCATCGTCAATGATTTAGCCCTCAATATTGGCGAAGACGATATTCTCTTACAACACGGATTTACCGATCCGACAAATGCTAGCTTAGGTTATCACGCGCTTGAATTCATGTTTTGGGGAGAAGAAGGCAAGCGTTCAGCGCATGACTTTTTTCCACAAGAAAATACCGCCCCCGTTCCCATCAACGATGCTGACGAAAGTCTGAATAACCATGATGTGCACGATATCGCTGACAATGAAGATTCTTTGTTTATTCCGCAGAATCACAATCGTCGCCGTCAATATACCCAATTAATAAGTGTGCTGTTACAGAAAGACTTACACCGAATACAGCGTCGCTGGGAGCCGAGTAGCGGTTATTACGCACAGCTATTACAGCAAAGCAGTGCGGAAAACACCTTACAAGCCGCCTTTATCGCTGGCCAACGATTTATCAGCGAAGAGCTGCTGCAAAAACGTTTTCAGCTGATCAGTTCAACGTTTAGTGATAGTAGCCAACAAGACTTACTCGCCCTGCTCACCGGTCTAGAATCGTGGTACTTTCCTGTAAAAGAAGATCAACAAGAAGCTAGCCTTAATTTCTTGATGCAGCAGGCTGATAGCTTAGTCGCTTCTGACTTCGCCCAGTCTTTAGACAGCAGTAAAAAATGCATTGAAGAAATGACCTCTAAAACAGAGGATATAAATCAGTGCAAACAATATACCATCAGTTTATTGGCTAACCTGCGCCGTTCTGCGGTAAGTTTAGGCATTGATTTACCGGCATTAGATTAATCCTAAAGTGAATTTTATCGACTAGACTCAACTCGAGGACTAATTATTTAGTTTGAGTTTAGTTTGATTCTTTTCATTGCCTTTAGGGATCTGTTTTCCATGGCTAACGTACTAACCCAAGAACAAATTGCAAATGTTCTTCTTGGCATCAAGATTCCACCACAGCCCCAGATATTAGTGGACTTACAGATCGAGCAAATCATGCCCGACCCTGACCTCAATAGCATTGCTGCCTTAATAAGTCGTGATGTCGGACTTGCCGGCACTATCTTAAAAGTTGTTAACTCTCCTTTTTATGGTCTGAGTAATAAAATCACGTCGGTTAATCAAGCGGTTTCCTTAATTGGACTCGACAGCGTCATCAATATTATCAATGGGGTGGCGATTAAAAGCGAAATGAGCGATGAAACCATCATCCATATGAATCGCTTCTGGGATACCGCTAATGATATCGCGATGATTGCTACCAATGTCGCAAAACAGGTGGGGTTCCCAAAGCCTGACTTAGCCTATTTATTGGGGCTCTTTCATAATGCTGGAGTTCCTTTATTAATGAACCGCTTTGATAATTATCTTGAAGTTTTAGAGCAATCCTATGCGGAAGGTAGCGACCGTATCATTGATGTTGAGAATACTCTACTCAATACCAATCATGCGGTCGTCGGATATTACATCGCTAAATCATGGAATCTGCCTAAAGTATTATGCGATGCCATTGCCGAACACCACAACTGTCAGCGCCATTTTCTGGGGGCTCACAAAAGTGATAGCGAATCGAAAACGCTATTAGCCATCTTAAAAATAGCAGAACACATTTGTGGCAGTTTTAGGATATTAGGTAATCAAGACGTTGATCACGAATGGGAGATAATTGGCCCTGAGGTTCTTACCCACCTAGGTTTAGGTGAATATGATCTTGAACAGTTACGCCTAAATGCCGAAGAGATGGGAATAAGCTCTAAAAACTACGCGTTTTAGGCTTATTCTAATACCTTCAATTGCGACGACGTCTGTCGCTGCTATTTCAACCCCATTGCTTGCATGACAACATGTTGTTTAACCGCTGAGGCGCGGTTAAACAAACGCATGCCTTGGTTACGCAATAAACGAATAATGGGTTGTTCCGCGGCAAATAAGCGCTTAAAACCTTCCATTGCCGCCATCATCAATAGATTATCTCCTTGGCGACGGCGCTGATAGCGCTGTAATAAGCTTAACTCTCCCAGTCGCATACCGACTTTATTTGCCCGCAAAAGCTCTTCACTCAATACTGCAACATCCTTAAAGCCTAAGTTCACACCCTGCCCCGCCAATGGATGAATGGTATGCGCAGCATCACCGACTAAGGCAATACCCGCTACCACATAATTTTTGGCGTGGCGCTGGCGTAATGGAAAAGCAGTGCGAGGGCCAACTTTCACGATCTGACCTAGCCGATGCTCAAAGGCCAAACCGAGTTGTAGGCAAAAAGCGTCATCGTTTAACGCCAATAGCTGCTGGCACTCTTCTTCATTCGTTGACCAGACGATAGAACACGTTTTATCGTTTTCTGCGGCTAAGGGTAATAATGCCAGTGGACCTTCTGGACGAAAGCGTTGCCAAGCCGTTAATTGATGTGATTGCTCTAGCTCAATGGTTGCGACAAGCGCCTGATGCTCATAATCCCATTCGCTCGTGGCGAACTCGCCCCATTGTTTTACCCGAGATAAAGCACCATCAGCACCGACCAATAATTCAGTATTTAAGGCTTGGCCTGATGCTAAGAAAATAGGTGTCAGTCCCTGCTCGTCTTGATTATCGATATGCGAAACGGTATCACGAATAATCGTGATATTACTGGCCTGTTCCACAAGTTGCTGCAGCGCCCAAACGATTTCACGATTTTCAACGATGGTACCTAAGCAAGGAACGTGTAATTCATTGGCATTAAAATTCACTTCTCCAGTGCCTTCAGCATCCCATACGGTCATGCCTTGATACGGAGATTTACGCTGCTCAGAAATTAAACCCCAAACGCCAAGCTGGGTTAAGAGCGTTTCACTTTGTGCGGTTATCGCACTGACGCGAGTATCAAATTCAGCATACGCCAATTTCTTACTCGATAGGTCAGCTTGTGGCGGTTGCTGGGCGGTATTCGGCTCAATCAATGCAATGGTTATCTCGGTATTTGCTAGCGCCGCTGCCAATGCTGAGCCGACCATACCGCCACCGACGATGACAACTTGGTAAGCTTCCATTTGCTTCATCATGATAACTGTCCCTGCTTTGATGCCGTTGCTGCTGTATTCATCACGACGTTCGCCGCTGGCTGACCTAATCCCATAGCTTGGCGGGCAAATAATTTCCGCGCTGTCGGCGATACCGCTAAACCGATTAAGCCCATATCACGACTGCAACGCAACGCCCTATTCTTCTGACTGAATAAACGCGGTAATAAATCACTGCCAAGTACCGTATTTCGCTGATCTGTTTTCTGCTGCTGATAATAACTCTGCACGACCGACCACTGGCCAACGGGGGTAGTTTCTGCAAAAGCTTGACCGATGTTCTCAGCCAAGGCGGCGGCATCACGCAGTGCTAAGTTGAATCCCTGCCCGGCAACTGGATGCAGACTATGAGCGGCATTCCCTAACAAAACTAAATGAGGTCGAACTTGCTCTTGCGCTTTCACTAGGGCTAATGGATAACTTGTACACTCACCTATGGCAATAATACGTCCTGCGCGATAACCAAATGCTTGCTGTAAACGAGCAATCAGCACGTCTTCACTTGCCGCCAAATATTCTTCAATGACATCGTTGTCTAACGTCCAGACCACCGCAAACTCATTATCTGCCAAAGGTAACAAAGCAATCGGCCCAGCTTCGGTGAATCTTTCGTAAGCCCAATGTTCGTGGCTGCGATCGATGCGTACCGAGGTGACGAGTGCGTGAGTATTATAACTTTGTCTTTGCTGCTGTATCCCCAACTGCTTGGCCAGATCGGAACGCCCACCGTCTGCCATCACCACCAGTTCGGCAGATATAACCTCACCGCTAGCTAAAGTTAGCTCTGCCCCTGATTTATTGTTAGTGCTCTCTGATACGCTATTTGATGATGCCGCCAATGAACTGATAGCAATTTTCTCAACCGTCTGCGGCGCAATAATCTGCACGCCCGCGGGTAAGTCGGCCATCAAGCCTTGTCCTAAAGCACGATTACGAATGATGTAGCCGAGGGCATCGACATTAGCATCCGTATGTTTAATATGAGTTTGACCAAAACGTCCTTGATCAGAGACCTGAATATTTTTGATCCCGCAGGCCGCAGAAGTCAGTGAAGGCCAAATGCCTAACTGCTGAAAAATCTGCTGACTACCAAAAGACAAGGCCGTTGCACGACCATCGAAGCTGGGTGGCTGCGCACTGCTTTGATTCGATGCGGTAGCCGTTAGAGCAGGCAACTCAAAGCGCTCAATTAAAGCGACTGTTAAGCCTTGCTCAATGCTCGAACGCAGCAGATGTACAAGGCTAAGCCCTGCCATACCGGCACCGATGATGACCAGATCAAAATGAGCCGCTGTCTCTGATCTGTTTTTCGAAGAGCCTACCGAAGAGTTAGTCATACTAGCTTGCCATCAACGCTTCAATGTCAGCCACGGTTTTAGGTACCTTGTGGCTCAGAATATGATTACCGGTTGCCGTTACGACCACATCATCTTCGATACGAATACCAATGCCACGCCAGCGCGGATCAACTTCTTCGCAATCGGGGGCTATGTATAAACCTGGCTCTACCGTTAACGTCATGCCTTCTTGCAATGGGCGCCACTCTTTATTAATTCGATATTCGCCGACATCATGCACATCCATACCGAGCCAATGGCCCGTGCGGTGCATATAAAATATTTTATAGCTTTCGTCTTCTATTAACTGTTCGATCTCACCGCTTAATAAACCCAGGTCGACTAACCCCCTCACTAATACTTCAACAGCAACTTCGTGAGCAGCATTCCAGCTATTACCGGGTTTCACTTGTTCAATCGCAGCTAACTGAGCTTTTAATACCAGTTCATAGAGAGATTTTTGCTCTGGGCTGAACTTACCGTTCACTGGAAATGTGCGGGTGATATCCGCGGCGTAATAATCCAATTCACAACCGGCATCGATCAGAACCAAGCCACCGTCAGCAATCGCCATATCGTTATTGGTGTAATGTAAAATGCAGGCATTTTCACCGCCACCGACAATCGAAGGATAGGCTGGCCAGCGACTGCCTTCACGAGTGAACTCATGCAATATTTCTGCTTCTAGCTGATACTCAAGACAATCCGGTTTCGCGGTTTTCATTGCTCGACAATGCGCCGCTGCAGAAATATCTGCCGCCTTTTGCATCATCTCAATTTCTGCTGGGGATTTGATTAAGCGCATTTCATGTAACAAATGATCAAGGGCTGAATACTCATGCGGCACTTGCGCGCCTTTGCGTACCATCGCTTTCACTTTATTGACCCAATGAGCAAGCTGGCTATCAAATTGACTATTAGCGCCCATCTCGGTATAGATGCGATCTTTGCCTTCGATTATCCCGGGCAATATAGAATCAAGCGCCTCAATCGGATAGGCTTCATCAGCAAAAAAGTCGATTGCTGCGCCGGTTGGACCGACGCGACGGCCCGTCCAAATTTCTAACTCAGGGTTTTTATCTTGGCAAAATAAGATGTACTCGCCTTGCTCACGCCCAGGAACTAATACCAAGCAAGCATTCGCTTCAGCAAAACCCGATAGGTAATAAAAATCACTATCTTGGCGAAAGGGATGCTCAACATCCCGATTTCGCACAGTCTCAACCGCGGTCGGTACAATGGCGATACTATTGGTTTCCATTTGCGCCATTAGTTGTGTGCGACGCTGACTGTATTCTGCTTGCCCAAGTTTCATCAGATTTCCTTACCGGCTATTGTTTGCTAAGTGCTATTTAGTGCCCGCGGCTTTAACCGTTAGTGCAATTGGTTGGGATTATTTTCTTCATCAATGATCGTCTGCTCATCAGCATCTGGTTCATTGCAGGCTAAGAAGACGGTTAACGCGGCAACACGGGCATGCTCAACCAAATCGTGTAGTAGGTCTTCACTATCTTCTGGGCTATCTTCAGCCGTCAGCTCTACTCGGCTGAAGGCATCAAAATGCTGCAGTACTTCCTTGGTCTCATCGTCTAGCTTGCCGCTGAATTTACCGGCAGCGCCAAAGCCATCTAGAAAGCCTTTGCTCCACTGTGCCATCGCATCTACTTGCTGGCTCAGCTCACAATCATCACTTTCGGGTAAAAACAAAGTGAAGTTCATGCTTTCGTTTTCTAGCCCCTGTAATACCCAGCCATAAAAGACGGTCATGAGACTTTGTATAGGCTTCGGCGGGGCTTCAGGGGTTTCTAAATAATTTTCAGCTTCAACCTGCCACTCAGCATCGGTTAATCGTGCACCGGTGCATAAATAGCCTGTTAACCAGCCATGAAGGCCAGAAGGTGAACCTAAAGCACCAATTGTAAGCATAGCGTTGGCAAATTGATGAAAGGGAATCGATATATTTTTCTGCATGAGGTATCTTATTTACAAATAATAGTATTGTGCAGAGTTTAGCATGAATGATGGGCGCATTAATCCCTTCTAATGCCTCCGTCTCTCGACTCTTTACGACAAGGTAATATAAAGATACCGACAAATGACAGAACCCGACCTAACCAGCTTACAACGAAAAATTGATAAGCTTATTTCAATAAATACCGAATTGCGGCAGCAGACGTCTGCAATGCAGGTATCAGAAGCACGCTGGCAAGCCGAACGCGGTAAGTTGATGCAGCAAAATGACATTGCTCGTCGTAAAGTCAACGAAATGATTGAGCGCTTACAACTGCTGGAGCGTAATAGTGGCTAATACAACGAATACCCTCACGGTTTCTATTTTAGAGCGTGAGTTTCGGGTTAACTGCCCTGCGGATAGCCAAGAAGAGCTAACCTGCGCGGCCAAGTTACTCGACGATAAAATGCGTGAAATCCGCAATGCCAGTAATACATCAGGCAAAGCACTGGCCACTGACCGTATTGCCGTCATTGCGGCGCTGAATATTGCACACCAATTTCAGCAGCTGCAAAACAAACAGAGCCTGCTAGCAGAAGAAATTGATCGCATCGATGAGCGTCTTGAAGAAGCGCTTATGCAAGATGTCCAGCTCGAGCTATAAATCGAAAGAACAAAAAAAATAAACTTTTAACATTCTTTCGAGATGAAAATTGATATACTGAAATCGCTCCCTGGGGTGTTCGCCAGTCAATAAAGACCTCGAGCCGATGCTTATTACCCCCGGAGGGTTATCGTATTATTGTGCGTATGTCCGCTCGACGGAAAACCTAATATAGTACCTAGCCCGCCACCCTTGAACCTTGGGTTCAAGGCCTTTATTCTTGACAGCGGCACATTGGGGAGCTCCAACTTATTTTTACCGCCACACCTTTAATTACGCTGCAGCGAAAACGTCAGTTACGTGCATCGATGCGTGCGACTAGACGCAGCCTTAGCAAGATCGAGCAACAGCAAGCCGCTGTTTCGCTTAGACAAAAACTCAACCAAGATTCAAATTTCAAATACGCTAAGTTTATTGCTCTGTATTTAGCCAATGATGGTGAAGTGAGTACTCTGCTCGCGATCCAACAAGCGTGGCAACAAGGCCAGCATGTTTACTTACCGGTATTAGATCCCATACGAAAAGGTTTCTTATGGTTTGTGGAATATAAACCGAACAGCCGTATGCGCAATAATCGATTTGGCATAGCGGAGCCAGATCCTCGATTCAACAAACGAATTAATCCAAAATTTCTGCACGCCGTAGGCTTGCCATTAGTCGCCTTTGATTCTAATGGCAACCGCTTGGGTATGGGAGGAGGATTCTACGACCGTAGTTTCGAATTCTGTCGTCAGCCAGGTGTTAAACCTAAGCTTTTTGGCCTCGCTCACCGATGCCAGCAAGTCGAAGTATTACCAACAGCGAGTTGGGATATACAACTCAAAGATATTATTTGCGCTTAATGCCTTGTCGGATTTTTCGATAACTAACGAATCAAATTTTCACTGACAATCATACTGGTTTGAGCCGCATCCGGAGCCATGAATCCAGTCAATAAAGCACCTAGCGCAACGACACAAGCCAATAATACTAAGGCATCAGGTTTGGTATTCATTTTTTCCCCAAGAGACAAATTGTCTGTAATTCCGGCTAATGTTAGCCTAATAGTTTTTCATTATTATTAAGTTTAAATTTCATATTTATTTCTCATACTTCAAGGTGAGCAAAGTATGAGCCAAGTATTGATTCTTGGTAATTTTTGAGTCTAAAGCAGATTTTTATAATTATATTGCCTTAATACTCTAATGTTCAGTCATTATTATGATGAATCGTGCACTTTTTTCAAGCACTAATAAGATGACAAGTTCACAGCTGGAGCAATTAGTAATTTGCCTCTAGTGCTGTTAGGTCAAGTTCTAAGTGTTTACCTTCATGGTGCATTTGACGCATCAGTTCAGCAGTATCGAGCAAGGTACTCAAACTTTGCACTTGTCCTTTTTTAACTTGCCAAAATGAAACAGCAGCAAAGGTCACTACATTACTGCTCGGCTTAAAACCAAACATAGGCTTAACTAAGGTGCCACAAAATGAAGATTGAGTAACCACGCGATCACCTTCCGCAATCACATCTTCGACCATGACTTCAAAATCTTCCATTGAATCACGCACATGCTGTATCACTTGAGCAGCCATACCATATTCAAAGGTTTGATTTAATAAACTGGCATGGTACTTAAAATCACGACGAACAAGGTTACGTGCCAGATTAAAGCGACCTTGATTCCACGTAAGTTCAATAAACTTTTCTACTATTTTTTTATTCTCTTCCAAGCTTTTATTATTATCTGTATCGCTGGGCATAGAATTACCTATTTGTCTGAAGGCAAGAAAAACCATCATAACGGTAATATTCATAAATCAGAAACAAAAAAAGCGCCAACCGATAGGTGGCGCTTTTTAGCAGCTAAAACTAATAAATAATGCTAATTAGTTAATTTTATCCACCAGTGCGGCAGCAAGTTCTGCTGCAAGCACATTAGCAACACTGCGCTCTGCTTTGGCTTTCGCAAGATCAGGGTATCCCGATGCACCTTTAGCTTGCTTGCTAAAAGTACTCAGCGTGCGGTCATCTGCATCCTTGATCGTTACCCGACTATCAGCAAAAACGAAATGAGAGCCATTCTTTTCAACTGGACGTAACGTGGCTGACACCTGAATCATCAGATCATAGTCACCACTATTATTAATGCGCATGCCCTGCTCAGTCAAAGCTTCCATCACACCCGCAGCAATCTCTTGCGCACCGGAATCCGTCATACTGATACGAACTCGTAACTGATTAAACAAGGCATAAATATTGTCTTGTATCTGCTGCAGTTCATTACTTAATGCCGGCTTCTGACGTTGAGTACCGACCAACGCCAACTGATCTGCTAAACGATCACGCTGGGCAAAAAGCTTTAATGCTGGTAACAATACACGCAATTTTTGCAAGCTCGTTCCTGATCGAGGCTTGGCATTAATCGCAGTAACTTGAACTTCTAAGTCAGCAATCTGGGCACGCAATCGGCTAGCTGCCTTAACGCGATCTAACTCTGCTAAGGCATAGGCAAATTTTTTCTCGAAAAAAGTCTCTGTCACTTTCACTTCATCGAGTTCAACCGCCGGCACCTTACTGCGAATGGTATTTTGAACTGTTTGCACGAGTTCAGTTTGCTTACCGGTGGCCTTACGCTCTTGCACTGAACTGGAAAAATCTCCACTCACAGTAACGCGTAATTGACTCACTAAATTAACGCGTGCAGCATCACCCGCACGGCGTGCAGCATCAGCCTTATCACCCCACAGATCTCCCGAGCCAATACCATAAGCAAAACCTGAGCGCTGTGGCGGATTATTAACCCAATCGGGTGTATCAAAGCTTGCTTGATTATCTGCACGCCTTGAATCGGAGCTTTGCTTAGGAGCATTAGCGACACAAGCCGCTAAGCTACACACCATCAAAGTACTGGTTAAGAGTTTAAGTGAGGTTCTCATTTAGAAACCGAAGCCGCCTTTTTCTTGTAGCTTTTTGATTTTCTTTTGGCCGTTCCAAACTTCGCGGTTATTCGCCATATCGATTAACTTCATATCAACTTGGTAAAAAGTCACACGATCACCGCCAACCTGATCAACGATAGAATTTAAGCTGCCAGAAATAGCAAAATCAGCGCCCTGCTCTTGACCTTGCTCTTTAGCTTTTGAAGCATTCAATTCTTGATCTTGGCGCTCATCACGAATCGCCTTTCGCTCTTCGCCACCAGCAACAAAATCAGCACGCCCTGAACGAATAATTGCACGCTTAATATCGTTAACGAACGTTTCAATCGCTATGTGCTCATGCGACTTATTGGCGATACGCTGAATAATGACCGTTGGACGATTACTATTTTTTAATTCAAAGTCTCGCGCCCAAGGAAATGACAACATATCAGTGATCATTTCTTCGGCGACTAGCTGTGAGTCTTTATCATTCCAGCGATCAGATAAAGCGATCTCTTGATCACTATCGACGCGACTTACTCGATTTCCTGCACAACCGACGATGGAAACAGCCAAAGCGGCAACGAATAACAATTTCATTGGTTTTAACATGGAATTTATCCTTTAAATTCTATTAATATACGGACTAACGTTAAGTTATTGTTCGATTAAAGCAACCGACTTTTGTATTTTATTTTCTTCAGGTATTACTGCAGTCTGATTCAAATGAGGCATCGACCTTACTTGAACAACCTGTAATTCATCTTCCTGCAAAACAATCTGCTGATCTTGCTTTACCGCAGGCTTACCTTTCACGACTTCAGAACTAACCGCTATTGAATAGCTACCTGCATCCAGTGCTATGCGCGATACACGTACTTCATAAGGCAGCATTAACCAGTTACGGGTTTCCGCCGCATCTGAAAGCTGTCCTGCTATTTGGCCAATACTGGCAAGCAAGCCACCAATTTGCCCGCCGGCCAGTTCGCCCGCTTTCTGTGCGGTTAATGCTTTAAATGCACCTCGTGCCAAAGCCAATTTGATATCGCTATTCGCACTTAATAATTGCTCATTCAAACCCATAACCGCAGGTTTAGAGGCTGGACGCAAAACGTGCTGTTGACCATTGACCGTAACAAAAGAAGTACCAGGCTTCTGCTTAGGCGGCGCATAATACGGCACAGTAATACGTAGGCCACTGCCAATAGCATTAATTAATCCCAGTTCTGCAGCGACATCCCATGCAGGACCAATATATATAGTTTTAGTAAAATCGTTTAATAAAAAGCCCACAAACGTCGCATCGTAATAATTCGCAACTAAATCCAACAGACTTTTATCAGCGTAAACGATGTAAAACCACGCTAACTTCTCAAGATGAGTATTCCCCCCCGCCACATAAGGACGAAGCTCTAAAGACTGAGTCGCCGGGTTAGTACTTAGCTGAACATTCATTTCTTTACGCTGAGGCATCATACCAACATGCTCAATCACGATAACTTGAGATTTATCATCGAAGCTTGATAGATCTTTAATCTGTTTTTTGGTGAGTTTTTTCTTAGCTAAACGAGGCCACTCATTACTATAACCACCGGCTTTACGCATCATCCGGACCGTATCAAACCAAGCCTGCTGTTGCATGTCAGAGCCTAAACCAAACTGCTCGGAAAAGCCTTCTTCATAAGACACTGCCGCTTTACGATAACTAATACGCGCATTATCGTATTCACGATTAGCTTCATAGGTTATACCAGTTAAGTAGTGCGCCATCGCATCATCACGATATTCTAATTTATCATGGTCGATAAGATTACCTTGTAACTTGCTAAAAACATCGAGTAACTGAGAGAACATCTCGGCGTCTTCATCTTTTTGTTCAGCGTAGGTTCCTTTATCAGAATTCAAAGCATTTAAGCGGATGCCCAAGCGGCGAGATTCGATACGCGCACTTTCTATCGCATCTAAGCGGCCATTTTTCGTAGTGGCTTCGCTGCTCAATGCCATGTAATTCAGAGTTTTATAATAGTTAATAAATACTTTTTCAAAATCAGCACCGGCATAATCACCGTTGCGAGGATTGGACATAAAAGCCGCAATACTATTACTAACACTGGTCACTTCTAAGTCTTCCGCTATTTTTTCAGCGGTTTCTAATAACTGGTTACTTTCAAGGTACTGACCTTGCAAATGTTTTAATACCGCTAATTCCATATGGTAAAGCAGTCGATCAACACCCGTTGGCGTTAATGCCGTCGCCATACTTTGCTCAGCTTCTAAATAGTGTCCCTTTTGCGCAGACTGCAAGGCTTTTTCTACCCCACTGCCATACGTAGCACAACCCGATAGCTGTATGATCAGTACACAGAACACCGCCAAAAACGTAATTTTAATGTGTTTCATATGGAGTCTTTAATATCCCTATAGTTTAATGCGAACGTCAAGAATTCTTGAGCGCGTTAGTTTGCAAACTGTTAATAAGAAAAGCAAGAATTAGTTGGTGATTACCTGCTGCAACCATTGATAAACCTGCTTTCGCTTAGAGGCCTCCTCATTGACGACATGATGACGACCGCCTGCGATCATGAGTAGTTTCCTTTGTGGAAATTTTTCTAACAACAAAGGCATATTATGGCGCCAGTCTACGGTTCCATCTTGATCTCCTTGAACAATATTAATAGCAAGATCAGAAGATTCACATTCTTCAATCATCTGCACCCAATTTTTTAAGGCTCCCACCCAGCGAACGGATAACGCCAATGGCTGTAATGGGTCCTGCTCGGCAATGAAGCGTAAGAACTCAATGTCATTCGAATTCATGGCAAAATTACGCTTAATTTGCTTCATAAAAGGGCTGAGCAAGGTGTGCAGTATTTTTGCGCTAGTCCAGCTACAAGGTCGTATTAAAGGTGCTAACAAATTAATACTAGCAAAGGGAGAGTTCTGCTGCTGGATTTGACGCGTTAATAAGTAGTTAATAATAATTGCACCGCCAGTACTCTGACCAAAGACATGCACAGGTAGGGCATCCGTTGCCGTCTGTTTTTGAAAAGCGCTTGTCTGCTCGATGGCTGCACTAAAAACCTGATCATATTCAGAAAAATCACTAATCACTGCGCGATCACCCGTTGATAAGCCATGGCCTGGTAAATCAAAAGCGAATACGTTCCAGCCCTGCTGTAAACAAAACTCAATCAGGCTGCCATAAATACCGACATGATCATAATAGCCATGCATCAATATCGCAGTGCCTTTGGCATTGTCGAGATAAAAAATCTGCGCGGTAAGCTGATACCCAGCCGCGGAAAAGTGCCCTATGTTATGCTTAAGTTCATCGTCGTGACTGGCAAAATCAATCCCATAGAAGTGTAGATAGCGTTGTTGAGCGGGGGAGATGTCAGGTAGCTTCTGCCAATCTAATGGTTTTAACGCGTGCTGTAACTCATTAACATCCCAATTAATTGTTTTCAAAGGCCACTTCTCTTAAGTCCAATTTTCATCTAGCTTAAGAGTAGCAAGTCTAACCGTATTTTACAGTGGGAGCTGGCTGACTTTAGTCTGCTTTTGCGCATATAAATCAAACCAATACCTTTTTTCAGTAGCTTTCGCAGAACTGTGCTGCACGATGTCTGAGATTATCACTTCATTATCAAACAGAATGCTTTGCCAAGTCGGTATCATTTTTAGATTTTCATCGTCCTTTAATGGACGTAATTTCTGCAACATAGTAAATAATTTATTCGCATCGCGCTTATTCAACTTCACATCTGAGCTATAAATATCACTCAAATAGAGCGACAGTAATTGGTAGCGCTCGGCACTTGGAGAATCTAAAATATAGCTTCGAATAAATTTTTCCATTCGAGCAGGCTTACTGATCCTTTCATGATACTTGCTGTACATCAGCATAAACTGATCTGGAAAATCACGCTGCACGCTCGTCAGCAGCAAGCCAATCAAATATCCTGGCTTAATTTTCAATGGTCTACCCAGCTCACCAACAGTCGCAAGAGCTAATAATTCATCCACTTGCTGCTTGAATACCTGCTCATCTTGGACCTTGAGTAATGTTGCTTGCGACATTAAAGCAATAACTTGTTTTAGATCTTGGTGATTGGTGTAGCGTAATGCCGCCTTCAGACTGCTCCACTCCTCAGCGGTTAGCGCGCCATGCAACAAGCTGTATTGCAAAGCGGCCACCGCAAGTACTCCAACATCCGTATTTTCATTCAACGCTAAAACAGAATATAGATACTGTTTATAAGCCTCACTTTTTAATTTCATCGCATTAAAATGGGCAATAATTTCATGTAGCCAAGCGCTGCATTCTGAATCAAAGACAGAATTATTAGAGAGAAGTAACAATTCGCTCAAGGCATGCTGAGCTTCTGGGCCATAAGCTTTATCCGCTAATGGAATAAATTGTAATAATGCATGCACCTCTGCAATTTTATCTTCGCATGCTTTCATCTCACTCGTTTCAATATCCGCAGTCGCAACCGGCTCTTTTTCTGAAGCTTCTTGATCCGACATTAATAAGCGCATCTGCAGCTCAGCATAAGACGCTGTATTAGAATCGGAATCAGTCCAAGCCGATACGGTAAATAAGCAGGTGAAACATAATATTGAGAGAGTCTTGAGAGGCACTTTCTGTCCTTAGAGAATGAGTAATAACAACTCTGCGCTTTAATTAAAACCGCGTTCCTTGAGTTTGAGGACATTGTAGGGAGGAGAAAATAAAAGGCAAAAAAAAACCGCTACTTATTGCTAAGTAACGGTTTTTCTCACTCTTTAGTTTTAGGCAGTTATAGCCAAAAACTTATAGAGAGTAATACATGTCAAATTCTACTGGGTGAGTAGTTTGTTCAACACGGTAAACATCTTCCATCGCTAGTTCGATGTAAGCTTCGATCATGTCTTCAGTGAAAACATCGCCTTGAGTCAAGAAGCTCATGTCTTCTTTCAGGCAGTTGATCGCTTCACGCAAGCTACCAGCAACTTGTGGAATTGCAGCAGCTTCTTCAGCTGGCAAGTCATACAAATCTTTATCAGCAGCATCGCCAGGGTGAATCTTGTTTTTGATACCATCGATACCAGCCATCAACATAGCAGAGAATGCTAGGTATGGGTTAGCCATTGGATCAGGGAAACGAGCTTCAATACGCTTGCCTTTAGGAGATGCAACGTAAGGGATACGGATAGAAGCAGAACGGTTACGTGCAGAGTACGCAAGCATTACAGGAGCTTCAAAACCAGGAATTAGACGCTTGTAAGAGTTGGTTGATGGGTTAGTGAACGCATTCAACGCTTTAGCGTGCTTGATGATACCGCCGATGTAGAAAAGAGCCATTTCGCTCAATCCTGCATAGCTGTCGCCAGCAAACATGTTTTCGCCGTCTTTCCAGAAAGACTGGTGTACGTGCATACCAGAACCGTTATCACCGATAACTGGCTTAGGCATGAAAGTAGCTGTTTTGCCATATGCAGCAGCAACGTTATGAACAACGTACTTATACATTTGAACTTCATCAGCTTTCTTAACTAGTGTATTGAAACGTACACCAATTTCGTTCTGGTTAGCCGTCGCCACTTCGTGGTGATGTACTTCAACATCAAGACCGATTGCCATCATAGTATTACACATAGCCGCACGCATATCGTGAGAGCTATCTACTGGAGGAACTGGGAAGTAACCGCCTTTAACGGTTGGGCGGTGACCCATGTTGCCGCCATCAATCTTGGCAGAAGAGTTCCATGCAGCTTCTTCAGAGTTAATCTTGTAGAAGTTGCCAGACATGTCTGCGCCCCAACGAACGTCATCAAAGATGAAGAACTCAGGTTCAGGACCGAAGAAAGCTGTGTCGCCAAGGCCAGTAGACTGTAGGAATGCTTCAGCACGCTTAGCAACAGAACGTGGATCACGCTCGTAACCTTGCATAGTAGAAGGCTCGATGATGTCGCAACGCAAGATCAAAGTAGAATCTTCAGTGAACGGGTCAAGATAAGACGTAGAATCATCTGGAAGAAGAATCATGTCGGATTCGTTAATGCCTTTCCAACCAGCAATAGAAGAACCATCAAACATCTGGCCTACTTCAAAAAATTCTTCGTTAACGTAGCCAGAAGGAATAGAAACGTGTTGCTCTTTACCTTTAGTATCGGTGAAACGTAAATCAACCCACTTAACGTCGTTCTCTTTGATCAAGTTCAAAGTATTTACTGACATCTTTAATCTCCAGATGTAATTTTATCTAATCAGCAGTCCAC
>Ga0209292_1000243_pt1 | contig 76669 bp, 73 predicted proteins | sample GOMGulsemesocosm_2_FD_184634 | JGI IMG/M metagenome (GOLD analysis project Ga0209292, IMG submission 184634) | Methane-oxidizing microbial communities from mesocosms in the Gulf of Mexico - GOM9C Gulf of Mexico (SPAdes) (version 2) | ecosystem: Environmental > Aquatic > Marine > Cold seeps... | reverse complement strand
ACTTTTCTTCTTAACGAAGGAGCTCTTGTTATCCAGTTTCCTTCAGGTAACATCCCTACAATTTCAGAATGTGCATGTTGAGAAATTTGACGAATCTGAGTTTTTCTATATTTCTCAGGCATCCAATCTTTCGGTTCTATACGAACGTCATCAGTGATTTTTTGCTCAAACGCAATTTCATGTTTTTTAATTTCTTCTTCACTCATACTTTCTAGGTATTAGGTGTTGAGTATTTGGTAATACTCAAATTTTATTTTTATGGTTTAACAGAAATTGATGAACTAACACCTATTACCACAAACCCATATTATTATGCGACTTCTCGATACAATTTTCTTCGTTTCACTATGAAAATTACTCGAAGTGACAACTTCTTTAAATTTATTATTTCATAAATCAACAATTGTAATTCATCAATCGTTAATCAGATTCCTACCTATACAGGAATTAGTTATGCATCAAAATCTACCACTACTTTATCCGTAGTTGGAACAGCTTGACAAGTTAATACATAACCTGCTTCCACTTCATCAGGTTCTAATCCGTAATTTAATTTCATTTCTACTTTTCCTTCAATCACTTTTGCTCTACACGTACAGCAAACTCCTCCTTTACATGCAAAAGGTAAATCAGCATCATTAGCTAAAGCTGCGTCAAGAATATTATCATGATCTGCAACATCCATTTCAAAATGGAATTCTTTATCTCCATCAATAATGGTTATTTCAGTATGTTCTGCCTGATGCTCTAAAACCTCAGCGATATGCTTTTTATCTTCTTCAGTATTTCCAGTAACAAATAATTCAAAGTGTACTTTTTCTTTTGCTAATCCTGCTGCAACTAATTCATCTCTTATTAAGAAAATCATTTCTTCAGGACCACACAAAAAACACTCATCTACAGATGAAATATCAATTACTTTTTTAGTTAGTTCTTGAAGTTTCTCCGAAGTAAATCTTCCATTTAATAATGGGATTCCTCTATTTTCTTTTGTTAAAAAGTAGAAAACCTCAAGCCTATTTAAAAACGTATTCTTAAGACCTTCTATTTCATCTTTAAAGATAATACTTTTCACTTTACTGTTCAAATAGAACAACTGAACAGTAGCTTCTGGCTCAAGAGATAAATGTGTTTTTATAATAGATAAAATTGGTGTTATACCACTACCAGCAGCAAAAACAATATAATGCTTTGGTTTAGCAGCATCTACATCTACAAAAAATTTACCGTCAGGTGCGGTTACTTCTAACACATCTCCCGCTTTTAATTCCTCATTTGCATAGGTAGAAAAAATTCCTCCATTTATTTTTTTAATAGCTACTTGCCATTTATTCTCTATCGGACTAGAACATAATGAATACGAACGACGAATATCTTCTCCGTTAATATCTTTTTTAATATTTAAATGTTGCCCTTGTTTATATTGAAACTCTTCTTGTAAGGATGCAGGGACATCAAATGTTACCGCAACCGTATCTTTGGTTTCTTTATGTATATCTTTTACTACTAATTTCTGAAAACCAGCCATATGTTTTTTGTAATTTCCTCAAAACTAACAATTGTTAGTTAGTTTTGCAAGTTTATGAATGTGTTTTTAGTTTATGAATTACCTATAAAGCATTATACAATTACTCCTTCAAGTAATACTTTACTTAAATCAGCATCTAAATCCTTAAGGTTTACATCATCTTTTTTTGGAATCCACAGGTATAGTGAACGTAAGGTTGATAACATTGAAAACAACAATACTTCAGGATTAACTTCTGAAAGTTCATTCTTCTCAATTCCATCAATAATTATCTCTCTAAAACTATCTTCGTAACCATCTCTCAATTCAAAATAATAACTTAACTTTTCTTCTAAGTGCATCCAATTCGCATTTAAAGAAGCCATCCCATTTGGGTGGTTTGAAGTAATTTGAATATGCAAGGCTATTATTTCTTGTAATTTTTCTAACGTTGTTTTTTCAGAAGCTACTACAGCATCCATACCAGCAGTAAACTGTTCGGCTAAAGACAAAATAATTACAGAAAGAATTTCCTGTTTTGACTTGATGTGATTATACAAACTTGCGGCTTTCATCCCCATAACTGTCGCTATATCGCGCATAGTTACAGCACTATATCCTTTCTCTTTAAAAAGAATTTCTGATTTTTTAATAATCTCTTGTTTTCTTGCTGATGCTTTCAAAATATAAACTAATTAACGTTAGTTAGAATCGCTAATATAGATAAACCAATCTAATTGATAAAATAATACCAAAACTTGTTATTAGAGCTGTGATAATAATTCATAGCTTTGCCTTACTAATGTAATTTATAATTCATGGATGCAATAATTGAAACTAATCCGCTAATAGACCGATTACCCCCACATTTACAACAATTTATAAAGCCACAAGATTATACTGATTATTCTCCAATTAATCAGGCTGTCTGGCGATTTGTAATGCGTAAAAACGTATCGTATTTAAGTTCTGTTGCACATGAATCATATCTAAGGGGATTAGACATGACTGGAATTGATATTGATACTATCCCAAGTATGTATGGAATGAACAGGATTTTAAAAGAAATTGGTTGGGCAGCTGTTGCTGTAGATGGCTTTATCCCACCAAATGCTTTTATGGAATTTCAAGCTTATAAAGTTTTGGTAATTGCATCGGATATTCGACAATTGGAGAATATTGAATATACTCCAGCTCCAGACATTATTCATGAAGCAGCTGGTCATGCTCCTATAATTGCTAATCCTGATTATGCTGAGTACTTAAGACGTTTCGGAGAAATTGGAGCAAAAGCAATCTTATCATCACATGATAATGACATGTACGAAGCGGTAAGAAACTTATCTATTTTAAAAGAAGCAGCTAGTTCTTCTGATAAAGAAATAGACGATGCTGAAAACTTGGTTAATGAGCTACAAAACAAAAAAGTTCCTTTATCTGAAATGGCACAAATACGAAACCTACATTGGTGGACAGTGGAATATGGTATGATAGGTTCTGTTGAAAACCCAAAAATATACGGAGCTGGATTATTATCCTCTATAGGAGAAAGCGAATGGTGTATGACAAATGAGGTAAAAAAACTACCTTATAATGTTAAAACAGCTACCCAGGAATTTGACATTACAAAACCTCAACCTCAATTATACGTCACTCCTGATTTTGCCTATTTAATGGAAGTTTTAGAAGAATTTGCTGGAACTATGGCCTTAAGAAAAGGTGGATGGAGAGGCTTACAAAAATTAATAGATTCTAAAAAAATAGGAACTATTGAACTAAACACCGGATTAGAGATTTCTGGTGTTTTTACTGAGATAATAAAAGATGAAGATAATAATGTTGTGTTCTTTAAAACTGAAGGCCCTACAGCTTTAGCAAATAGAGAACAAGAATTAATAGGACACGGAACAGAAGCTCATACACATGGTTTTAGCTCTCCAATAGGAAGGTTAAAAGGAATAAACCTTGCTATTGAAGACATGGGACCTCTTGACCTACAGGCATATAACTTTTATGATGGTAAGCATATTTCATTTGAGTATGAAAGCGGTATTATTGTAGAAGGTTTAAATGTTACTGGTATTAGAAATATTCATGGAAAGCTAATTTTAATTCAGTTTGAAGACTGTACGGTGACCTATAAAGATCAAATACTATTCAAACCAGAATACGGTACGTTTGATTTAGCAGTAGGTTCATCTATAGTTTCTGCATATGCAGGAAGCGCCGATTTCAGATCGTTTGATAATTTATATCATGTTTCTGACACCAAAACCATTCAGGTCACAAAAGGCTCTAAGACCATAGCTTTAGAAGAACTTTATAATGAAGTAAGCGACATGAGAAGCAACAATTCTTTTACTACAGAAAAAGGAACTGTAATTTATAACTCACTAATAACCCATTATAAATCAGACTGGTTATTAACTTTAGAACTATATGAGTTATCAGTCAATACGAATAATTCAGATTTTAAAACAACAGTTCTTGACAGGTTAAAAAACCTCAAAAATGAACGATCAGAAATAGCTCATTTAATTGATAGTGGAATGAATTTGTTGAACTAATATAAAAAAAGCCTCAAGTTTTACTTGAGGCTTTTTTATATTACTAATTGCTCAAATATTATTGGTAAAAATATTCTGTATTTAAAGTTGATTCCCAAGTTTGACCCCCTGCATAAACATACATAGATGTTAGGGGATAATTATCTGACGTATATGTATATGTTGTTGTGTAATCAAATTGCCCCATACCTGAACCTGATGTTTGTGTACTACTTAATTCATTATTTGGTATTGAAAAATACCATAATGTTCTAAATACATCCGCTTGATGAATATTTTTGAAAGGTGAATTTTTATCATCATATACCAAATTATAACTCTTTGTTGCATTTTGAGTTGTGGACGATATACTACTTAAATTTCCGTTTAAATATGTAGATACATGAACGGTTTCATATACTTCACCAACTCCTCGCGTATGAGTAAGCGTTCCATCAGTATTATATACATACGTGCTAACTGTTGTATTCCCAGCATAATACCCAGTTTCAATTATTAACCTTCCTGTTGTGTCATATTCTAAAATAACATAGTCATTTGTTTCATCCCCCATTGGATCAATATAACTATCATCTATTCTTGTTAAGGTCTCGCCTATATATGTATAATCTGTAATATCCATTTGAATACCATCACCCAAATCGTAAACTGCTTCTTCTTTTATTAACTTATTTCCACTATAAGAATAAGTAGTCTCAGTGGAAAATCCTTCATCATCAGTTTCAATTTTTTTATTTAATAAAATTTCAGTTTGAGTTGCTGGGGGTATTTCTACTGAATTAGACTCACAAGAGGTTAACATTGTTATCCCTATAGCAATAATGCATATTATTTTCTTCATGTTGTTAGTTTAAGTTTAAAATAAAATTTTAATCGTAAATATACTGTATTGTCTCAGTCCATTCATTTGCTGTTCCCGGTTGATAAACTGTAGTTGACGTTTCAGGGTAATCATTAGAATTATATATGTATTCAACCATTTGATGCACAGATACCGAAACCAACATATTAGTTTCTGTATCTTTAACCAAGTTATTACTTCCTGAAGAATAGCCCAATATATGGAATACATTTGCCACTAGAATATTTTTTAACGGAGCATTTTTTGCGTCAAACTCATAATTATTTTGGAGGTCAAAATTCTGATTAATTCTTGTTATATTTCCATTCGTTAAAAAAACCTCTTTTTGAGATTCATGAAATGGCTGACTAGTAACATCTCCTAAATATGTGTCCTTAGTAATATAATTTGAATTGTATGTAAATTCTACCCTTACAACGCTGAGAGTCGTAACTGATGGATAAGTAATATATCTTATCAATTCATTGTTAGTATTGTATTCCAGATCCGTGTACCCCGTATATGGGTTTCCTCCTCCACTATTAGAATAGTCTGTCCTCGTTAATAGATCTCCTGTGTAGGTATACGTTGTACTCCCTCCTTGATTATTACTTTTACTTATTAATTTATTTCCATTGTAAGTATAATCAGTTACAAGTCCATTACTATTAATTGTTTGCTTTAATAAAACAATGGTTTGGTTTACCTCTGTAACTATTACTGAATCATCTTCTGAACAAGAAGTTAACATTGCTACCCCAATAGCAATCATGTATATTATTTTTTTCATGTTGTTAGTTTAAGTTTACGTAAATATAACTTTTTTTAACTGATGAAAAAAGTAAGGTTTTTATGTGAAAAACATTTTGAAAAAAAATACAATTTTAAGGGTAAGATTGTCGTTCATACTGAACTAATAAGTAGTATCAGCTTTACGCTTTTACTTTTTGGGGAAGCAATTGCCTCTTTACATGTACTTGTAAAGAGGTTTTTTTTATTATCAGTTTTCTATAATAATTTACAAAGCATTTAACAACTCCTGCGCTAAATCATACACATCGGTATTCACAGGTATTCCTTTTAAAATCAACTCACAATCATTGTACTTTTTTTGTTTTAATTTACTTAATGCTAAATACCATTTAGCGCTATATTTATATGCTGAATTTTGATTTGAAATACCTGTCAAAATTTTATCAGCTGAAGTAAATTGATTGATTTCTATTAAGGAAATAGCTTTGTATAATTCAACCTCAACCAATTTAGGATTAGCAACTAAAATTTCACTAAACAACTGTTCCGCCTGCTCATAATTATTAGAATTAAAAGCCTGTTCTGCATGTAAATATAACTGATTTTGATTTCCTCTTTCTGTTAAACTAACCGTTTCATGTATTGCAAAATCAGAATATACTGGGTTTCCACCAAAATTATTAAACATGGTTATTCCAAGAAATAAAACCACACTAGCTGCAGCAACATATTGCCATGGTCTAAACTTAATAACTTTTGTTTTCTTTTTATCAGTAAAGTAACCATCTGAAATTTTACTTAAATTTTTAGTGAATACTTCAGTTGCTTTTTCTTTACTAAACTTATGTTCTAAAAAGCCATATGACTCTTTATAGTTATTAAAGGCTTCTGATAATTCATATTCCTTTTCTAATCTATTTTCAAAAGATAAGCGTTCTTCCTCAGAAAGTTCTTCGGATAAATAGGCTTCAAAAAATGTAAACTCTTCTTCTTTCATCATGCTAATTTTTGAATTTTTTAAAAACAGGTGACCCTTGCACCAGTTTAGTCAATTTCCCAACACACAACGACTTCTTCTTTCGAACATAAGCATAAGAAACTCCCAGTTTATCGGCAACTTCTTGTAAGGACTTTATTGTAAAAGAAGTTTTTAACAGCTCCTTACAGGCATTCCCTAATTTTTGAAACATCTCTTCAAATAATTGCTGCCTCTCATCAAACTCTATTGTTTCAAAAGCTAATAATGAAGCGTCGTCATTTATAGATAAAATTTCTTCATTAATTGTTACCTCTTTTTTAGAAGTTTTTTTCAAAACATTAAACCACATTCGTTTACACAGTAAAAAAAAGTAGGCATCAAAGGGACATGTAAGTTTAAAATTATTCTTTTGAGCTTGATGATAAATGGTAATTAATACTTCCTGAATAATGTCATTTGCATCATGTTCGTTTCCACTGTTTCTACATATATAATGAATAACTTTTGGCGCAAACTTTTCGTAAATTTCTTTTATAATTATAGAATCGTTATTTAACAAGCCTATAATATATAACTGATCACGATGCGTTTTTTTATCATTCATTAAAACTTTCTTTTATGGAACGAATTTAGTAAAACTTATGAGAATGAATCATACAGCACTCAAAGTATAGTACTTAAAAAATGTATTCCTTTAGATAAAAAATGACTGAGGAATCTTTTAAAAATAGAGTTACTCAACTAATTTCAAAAAAATATTTAAAAAATAAAAAGTTAAAAAAACTAGTAATAGCAGTAGATTCAAGACTATACAACAACATAAAACAAAGACTTAAACATGTTTTTCTCAAAACTAGGGGTAACAAAATCACTCTTCATTGTATCTATAGATATATTAAACAATAAAAAACACGAATCATGAAAAAATCAAATCTATTTTTAAGCACTTTATTAGTATCATCTATACTTTTTACAAGTTGTAATGATGACGACAACAATACTCCAATCATTATAGATCAATCACCAACTGAACAAGACTTCGGTGATTTAAGGACTGTTGCTTTAAACAACAACTCACAACAATTTCAATTTAACGCCGAAGATGGTATGGGAGTTTTCACTTCAAGTAATGGAGTAACAATTAGAGTAAACGGAAGCTGCCTTACACTTAACAACACGGCTATTACTGGTCAAGTAGATGTATCCTATGTAGAGTTATTTGGAAAAGGAAACATGCTAACTACTAACAAGCCAACAATGGGAGTTTTACCAAATGGTGATAAAGCATTATTAATTTCAGGAGGGGAATTCTACCTTAATGCAACTCAAAATGGAGAACAATTAGATTTAGGGTGTCCTTTTCAATTAGAAATCCCAACAAGTTTAACAGGTGGTGATGACTATGATATGGTATTATGGGATGTAATTACTGATGAAGATGGTGATATTGCTTGGGAACAAGATATGGATCCTAATACCGGAGGTGGTAATGATGAATTATTTTTAGAAAATGGCCAAACTGGCGGTGGAGTTTACTACACCTTTTTAGGAGATTTCGGATGGACAAATGTTGATAAATTTTATAACGATCCAAGACCAAAAACAACTATTCTTGTAGATGTTCCTGACAACTATGATAATGAAAACAGTGCTGTATACATTTCATTTGATGGTGAAGATAATGCCTTAGCTCATTTAGATACTTATAATGCTGATACTGGTTTATTTTCTGAGCACTACGGACAAATTCCAATCGGTTTAGAATGTCATATTATTTTTGTAACTGAAGAAGGTGGTGATTGGAGATATGCAATTCAGGAAGTAACTATTGTAGCTGATGATACCATTACTTTTAACATGGGAGAAACAAGCATTGCTACAGAAGCACAATTAGTTCAATTAATTAATGATTTGCCATAATTATTAATGTTGGAAAAGAAAGCTATGGTTATACAACCATAGCTTTTTTGTATATTGAATTCTAATACCAATTAAAATTCAAAACCACTTTATTAAATCGTTCCTTTTAGATTTCTTTATCACTTAAAAATAAATCAATTTACTTTAGAGCATTTTGAATTTAATTGGCATAACAATAACTTTTAACTCTTGCAAATGAGAAAAATATTATTCTTTTCAATCACTTTTATATTTTCTATGTATAGTCAAGCACAGCAACAAAAAGCTGATGACTCTCTTAGAAGATATGCCACTGTAAAGGAAAATATTAATGGAAATGTCGTTTCATATTTACCAGAAACACCACCATTAAATCAAATTGCAGGAGCTCCTAAAACGTATTACTCTTATTTCTGGGAATTTGGAGATGGAAATTATAGCACCCAAAAGGAACCTAAACATAATTATAAAAAGCCAGGCACATACAATGCATTATTATGGGCTACTAATAATTATGATACTGGAAAACCACCAGTAACCAGACCTAAAAAAGTGGTGATCAATACCATTACTGATGATTATGAAGATGTCGCGGTAATGACTACTGATTTTTCTCTTAAACGAAATAGAGAACCTATGCCTAATGAGGAAATGGTGATGGTAGTTAGTTATAAAAACAACCTTGATTATATTTCATCGGGAAAAATCCACCTATTTTATAATGAAAAAAAGTTCAATGTTGATAATTTTGAAATAAGCAACATCAGAACCCACCATAGGGAACAGCCTTATGAAAATAACAGCATCAGTTATAATACTGCTCGTAATGATAATGCTACTCTTTTAGCATCAACGTCAACTGAATTTACTGAATACACTCCTGAAGTACAAGATACAGTTAAATTCAATTTACCGCTAACACTCGAAGAAGCCAAACAGCTTTACAAAAGCTCCAATACCATAAGTTTTAATAATCTTACCCCAGGTGAAGAAAGAAATATATTCCTAACTATGAGGACACCTCCTGAAATGATAAAAGACACTAGTGCTATTATTTCTGTTCGTGGTATTTATGTTCCCGATAACAATTATGGTAATCATACTGTAAAAGACATGGAAATGGAAGTGGTAACTTCTCATGACCCAAACAAAATGTCCTCTAACGGAACGTTTATGAGTTACCGACTTGTTCGTTTTAAACGTTTGAAATACAAAATAAAATTTCAAAATAATGGAGAAGGTCCTGCAAGGACTATTCGGTTGGAAACAGATATTCCTGAAATGTTTGACAAGTCTACTTTAAAGATAGAAGATATGTATCCAAAATGCCCTATCTGTCCCGATGAAGAAGTACGATATAGTTGCTTAGATACTACATTTACTAAAGAACAAGCCATATTTACTTTTAAAAACATTTACCTCCCAGGTAGCGAACAAAAAAATGTACAGGAAATAGATTCTACTAAGGGATTTGTAAAATATAGTATCAAATTTGCCAAAGACTTTCATAAAAAAAAGACCAAAAGTAAAACCGCTATTATATTTGATAAAAACGAACCTATAATAACCAATTATGCTACCACTCGTTTTTCCCCAGGTATTTCTGTGGGAGTTAAAACTGGGTATAATTATTATCCAAAATTAACTGACTCTAAAAGTTATTTTGTTGGCGCAATAGTATCGCCATACAAATCATATCGTTGGTATTGGCAAGCAGAATTTGTGAATGCAATTGATTCCTATAGTACGTCAAGTTTTCTAGAGCGTGAGGAATTAAATCAAACCATTCAAGAAATTTCAACTACTACCGAATTTAAAAACATTAATTGGGAAATACCTGTATTAATCCGATATAACATTAATAACTATATAGGGGTAGGAGCTGGTGTTCAAGCAAATTTTAATCTTAGTGAGCAAAGTAACACCAATACAACTATTAATATATTTGAATTTGGGACAAGTGATATGTTAATTGGCACAGAATCTTTCAATCAAAAAAACACAGAATCATTTGTGAATTTAAAAACAGGTGTATTGTTTGATGTTACTGCTGGATTTGCAAGAATAGGCCCAAGTATTGGAGCGCGCTATGTATTAAACTTTGAAGATGATTTTAATTACTGGCAATTATATGCGCGATTTAAATTTTAACCTCACCAGTGGGGTTAACACCATGTACTATTAGCTATAAACGAAAAAATTTATATCTTTTATGTTTGCATCTAGAAAGTCGATTTAATCGCACTTATTATAAATGAAGAAAAACAGGATCATCATACTATTCTTTTTTTGTTGCCAATTTCTTTTTGCGCAAAACTCAGCTAATGATATATATGATGCTTTAGATGATTTTCTTACTGCTCCATCAAAGCTTAGCATCAATAAACTCTCTGAAAAAGCAATTCTTTTTGAACAAACAACAACCTCCAAAGAGGATCGTTTAGCGTTAGCTATATTACAATCAAATTTAGGCTACTATTACCATCAATTTGGTGAGTTACCAAAAAGTACTTCAGCATATGAAATTGCATTGAAACTATATCATAAAGAACAATTTTCAGAATATGATATTGTGGAAAACTGTCTCATTCCTTTAGGAAATTTATATACAAAGCAAGGTAGTTTCTTAAATGCAGAAAACACTATTAAACAATACATTACTATTGCTAAGGACAAACGTAATAATAACCAACAAATTGCTGGGATAATTAACCTTTCTGTTGTTTATAATACTATTGGCAATTATAAAACGGCCATAATTATTTTAACAGAAACGTTAAAACAGAACAAGCTAACTAGTAGTCAAAAACTAAAGCTACAAAATAACCTTGCCTCCAATTTAATTGCATTGCACGAATATCATAAAGCTAACTCCATATTAAAGCAAAGTCTGCTTTTTAAAGGAAAGTACTCTCATTTCACCACCTATAAAAATTTGTCTTTTATTACTATGCGACAAAATAATTTTAAGGAAGCTGTGGAATATCTTGAATTAGCTAAAAAAGAATTAGTTGCGCATTCAACCTATTCCGCAAGAGATCTTGGAAAGTTGTATACTGAGGAAGCACAACTATACTTACAATCAAACAATGTTAGTAAAGCACAAAAAAGCCTTGAAAAAGCATTACAAGTATTAATCCCTACTTCTAAAAAAAACACTATCCCAGACAAAGCCTTATTGTATGCTGAAAATACATTCATTACACTTTTTGATTTATACGCTTCAATTTCCACAGATGTTAACGACGCATTGGAATATTACGACTTAAGCTTTTATGTAAGCTGTTTGTTAAACAAGAACATTGTATCACAGGAAACCAAGATTATTCATCAGGCTGAAAACAAAAACAGAACTAAAAAATGTATTGACTTACTGTATCAAGCTTACGAAAAAGAACCAAACAAAACATATCTGGAAAGTGCTTTTCTTTATGCAGAAAAAAGCAAATCAAGTGTATTGCAAGAAGCTGTTGAGAAAAAATCGCTTTTCGAACAATTTCCAGACGACGAAATACTTTTAAAAGAACAAGAGCTATTACAGCAACAAGAACTTATTACCAATAAACTGATAAGAGCTCAACTAAAAAAAGTACCTCAATCATACATTAATGAAATGAGTTTTACTTTGAATGAAATTAGTATCCAACTCAGAAGCCTTAATAAGAAAATTACAAAAAAACATCCTGCAAGAGAAAAGCCTATTTCTATTCCTGCTTTACAAAAAAAATTAAGCAATGACAAGGCTGCTTTAGTGTCCTATTTTTATGACAAAAAACAACTTTATCAATTCATTGTTGAACCAACTGGTATCACTCTAAATAAAATTAAATACACGAGTGAATCACAAAAAACAATTATGAATTTCATCCATTTCTTTGATGATGCAACTATCATAAATAACAATATTAAAGCATATACTTCATCTGCTTTTAACGTTTATGAATTGCTGCTATTATCTTCCTTACAAACGTATAAAAATGTAGTTATCATTCCAGATGGATTATTAAGCCACCTCCCTTTTGGTTCATTGCTTACACATGAAACGTCAAGTACTCAATTCAAGACTATGCCATTTGTTATTAAAAAACAACGATTAGCATACAACACCAATACTAGCTTTTACCTTAACTCGAAAGATGATATATCTAGCGAAAAAAGTGTTTTGGGGCTTTTTCCAGTGTTCGAAAAAAGCAATCAAGAGCTCACCTATTCTATTGAAGAAGCTAATAGTTTAAAAAATAAAATGAACACCAAGTTGTTCATGAACGAAGAAGCTACAAAAGAAAACTTCATTAGAAACGTAACTAATTACAACACTATTCACATCTCTACCCATGCGCAAGCCGGTAATTTTGTTATTCCGTCGCATATCCAATTTTATGACGACATGCTTTTTTTACAAGAAATATATGCGCTACATACTTCAGCGCAACTAGTAGTACTAAGTGCTTGCGAATCTGGGGTTGGAAAGTTACAAAAAGGAGAAGGCGCTATGAGTTTAGCAAGAGGATTTCAATATGCAGGAGCTGATGCAGTGCTGTTTTCACTATGGAAAATAAATGATAAAAGCACCTCACAAATTATGGATTATTTCTATAAAAACTATAGTAAAAACTCCTCTGCATTTTTATCAAACAATCAATCTAAATTAGATTATTTGAATAACAAGAATATAAGTAATGCTAAAAAATCACCTTATTATTGGAATACGTTTGTGTATTATGGTGCTACACAAAAATCAGAGTCCTCAAATACACCTTTAAAGTTATACATTATCATTGGCTTATTAATAAGTATACTAATCATGTTTATTTATCGCTTTAAAACTAGATAGGCAACTTCGCTTAAAACTTCATAAACGGGAAGATTTCTAATAGATATTCTTTTTTATCCTCCAACTGCTTTAAAAATAATTGATGTTGTTCAGACAACGGATTAAAAGGTTTATGTCCCAACCCGTTTTGTATGGTAGCTACTTTTTTCATGGTAACCGCAGTTTTTTCATTTATCCAAACTTCTTTAAATTGATTCCATATAAAATCAATCGCAGTTTGATTAGGATGCACCATGTCTTCTGCATAGAAACGATAATCACGTAATTCATCCATCATAATTTCATAAGAAGGAAAATAGGACGTACTCTGACGAGCAAGAGATTGCTTCGTTCCTCTCGCAATGACTTTATGGATTGCACTTAGCAAGTGTGCTTTACTTTGCTGATTCTCTATGAATCCGTCTTTTATATGTCGCACTGGAGAAACCGTATAAATCAGTTTCACATCGTTATTTATAGACCGAACTAATTGTTCAATATTTTTTAAACTAGCTTCAATTTCTTGAACAGATAATATTCGCTTTTCAAATGCCCTTTGAGGAATCTTATGGCAATTTGCTACTGTATGATTTCTTTCTGTATGATGATATACCCATGAAGTTCCCAAAGTAATTATCAGATGTGTTCCTTCAAGTATTTGATGATGCGTTGATTTTAAAATACCATTCAAATTACTTACTAAGTCTTCCTTATTTGAGTTACTCAAACCAGAGTGTGCATCAAAACAATGATAACGCTCATTATGAAAAATTAAATCTTTTTCTGAATAGAAATCTTGTTTTACAACGCGCTCTAAAAACGTTTCAATAGCTTTTGGATGAAATAAGATACCAAAAGGGTTTACAGTGCTCTGAAATTTATAATACTCAAACTTACTACCTATATTTTCAGAAAAACAAGAACCCAATAAAAGCACCTTAGACTGATAATCAATTAGATTATTAGTTTGTTTTTTTATTGGTATTTGAGTTCTAAATTCCATCTATAAAAAAGAACCCCGCTAGTAGCGGGATTAATATTAGTTTAAATATGTTTTTACAGCATCTAGTGCAGCATCTAACCCTGCTGGATTTTTACCTCCTGCTGTAGCAAAGAAAGGCTGACCACCTCCTCCACCCTGGATGTGCTTTCCTAGTTCACGAACAATAGTCCCGGCATGTAAATCTTTACTAGCTACTAAATCTTTAGATATATAACAGGTTAAGGTTGCTTTTCCGTCATTTTCTGCTCCAAAGAACAAGAACAAGTTATCTAGCTCCCCACCTAATTCATGTGCTAAATCTTTAATTCCTTTAGCGTCTAAATCTATTTTCTTTGCTAAGAAATTCACTCCGTTTAGATCGGTAATTTCATTTTTTAAATCACCTTTTAAACTCCCTGCTTTTTCTTTTAATAACTGCTCTAATTGTTTCTTTAAAGTAGAATTTTCATCTTGTAAAGCAGTAATAGCTTTTACAGGATCCTTTGCATTTTTCAGTGATTCTTTTACAGCATTGAATGTTACTTCAACCCCTTCAAAGTAATTACCTACAGCTTTATTAGTGATTGCTTCAATACGTCTGATTCCCGAAGCAACCGCTCCTTCTGATTTTATTTTAAAATACCAAATATCACCCGTTTGAGCAACATGAGTTCCCCCACACAGTTCTATTGACTGGCCAAAACGAATTGCACGGACGCTATCACCGTATTTCTCTCCAAACAACGCCATAGCACCTTCGTCTATTGCTTGCTGCATTGGGATGTTTCTTTTCTCGTCTAACGATAAATTCTCATGAATACGCGCATTTACAAAATCTTCTATTTCTTGTAATTGATCAGCTTCTACTTTAGAAAAGTGAGAAAAATCAAATCGTAAATGTTTTGAACTTACCAAAGATCCTTTTTGCTCGACATGTGTTCCTAAAATAGTACGCAATGCTTGGTGCAATAAATGTGTAGCCGTATGGTTACTTTCAGAAAGCATTCTAGTTTCTTTATCTACAACTGCAATAAAATTAGCTGATGTATCTTTCGGTAAACTTTTAGTGTAATGAATAATTAAATTGTTCTCCTTTTTAGTATTCACTACATAAATCACATCACCATTTGGAGTTTCAATATATCCAACATCACCAACTTGCCCTCCTCCTTCAGGATAAAAAGGCGTTGTATTAAATACTAATTGGTATTGTTCACCGTCTTTTTTGGTAGTTACTTTTCGGTAACGAGTCAGTTTCACCTCTACTTCTAAAGCATCATAACCAACAAATTCTTCTTCGTTATTTTCAGCAAGAATTTGCCAATCATCTGTTTCTATAGCTGTTGCTTCTCTACCTCTATTTTGCTGCTCTTTTAAAGCAACTTTATACTCCTCTTCATTATAAGTAAACCCTTTTTCTGAAAGAATAAGTGCCGTTAAATCTTCCGGGAAACCATATGTATCTTTTAATTCAAACACTTTTTTTCCAGAAACTTCTTTTCCGGTTGTTTTTTCAACAATTGTATCTAAAAGCAATAAACCTTGCTCCAATGTTTTTAAGAAAGAATGCTCTTCTTCTTTTATTACATTATGCGCTAATTGCTCTTGTGCTTTCATCTCAGGGAATGCAGCTCCCATTTGATGACTTAGCGTCTCTACCAATTTAAATATAAACGGTTCTTTTTGATTTAAAAAAGTAAATCCGTAACGAATAGCTCTACGTAAAATACGACGAATAACATATCCTGCTCCTGTATTACTAGGCAACTGTCCATCTGCAATAGCAAAAGCTACCGCTCTTACGTGATCAGCAATTACACGAATAGCAATATCTGTTTCTTCCCCAGAAACATTCGCATCTTCATAAGTAACTCCAGTAATCGTTTCAATTTCTCTAATTAAAGGTGTAAACACATCCGTATCATAATTAGACTTTACTCCTTGTAACGCCATACACAAACGCTCAAACCCCATACCAGTATCAATATGTGTAGCTGGTAAGTTTTCTAAAGAACCATCTGCTTTACGGTTATACTGCATGAATACTAAATTCCATACTTCTACTACATGTGGATGATCCAAATTCACCAATGTCGCTCCAGATACTTTTGCTTTCTCTTCTGCAGAACGAATATCTATATGAATTTCTGAACAAGGTCCACAAGGCCCTTGAGCTCCCATTTCCCAGAAGTTATCTTTCTTATCACCTAATAAAATTCTGTCTTCAGCAATAAATTGTTTCCAAATGTCGTATGCTTCTGTATCTTTCGCTAAGCCATCTTTTTCATCTCCTTCAAAAATAGTGACATATAGCATGTCTTTATCTATTTTATACACCTCAGTCAGTAATTCCCATGCCCAAGCAATAGCTTCCTTTTTAAAATAATCACCAAAACTCCAGTTTCCTAACATTTCAAACATCGTGTGGTGGTACGTATCTTTTCCTACTTCCTCCAAATCGTTATGCTTTCCTGAAACACGCAAACATTTTTGAGAATCGGCAACTCTTGCATTTACCACTTTCTTTTGCCCTAAAAAGAATTCCTTAAAAGGAACCATTCCGGCATTCGTGAACATTAAAGTAGGATCATTTTTCAACACCATTGGTGCTGACGGGACAACTTTATGCTGTTTCGATTCAAAAAAGTTTAAAAACTTTGAGCGTATTTCTTGAGATTTCATAGTAAGCTTAACTTATAAAGTTCGTGTCTAACAAAAACAATTTTTATATTTGTGTATCGTTAGTATTCTAAACGCACAAAAATAGTACATTTTAACTTATGGCTAAAGTAAAATATTATTATGATTCAGAAACCCTTTCCTATAGAAAGGTAACTCGTAAAAAAGGACGCACAATAACGTTTACTTTTCTTATTTTGAGTGCAATGGGTTTACTCATAATTATAGGCTCAGTTATAGGTTCTTCACTAATAGAATCACCTAAAGAAAAGGTGTTAAAAAGAGAGAATGAAAATTTAAAGTTGAATTACACTTACTTAAACGAAAGGATAAATCTAGCAGAAAAAGTAATGCAAAATCTTGCTGATAGAGATGAGAATATTTATAGAGTTCATTTTGAAGCTAATCCAGTTTCAGAAGCACAACGTAAAGCAGGATTCGGTGGTATTAATCGATATAAAAACCTAGAAGGATCAGATAATTCAGAATTGATTATTGCTTCTGCAAAAAATATAGATAAGCTCACTAAAGAAATTGAAGTACAATCACGATCACTTGATGAAATTGAAAAACTAGCGACCAACAAAGAAGAACTCTTAAAAGCGATCCCCGCAATCCAGCCAGTACAAAACAAAGATTTAACAAGAATGGCCTCTGGGTATGGAATGCGTATGCACCCAATTCTAAAGTATAGAAGAATGCATAATGGTATGGATTTTACTGCCCCGAGAAATACTCCTATTTATGCCACTGGAGACGGAAAAGTCATAAAAGCCTCTAGAGCCTCTGGGTTTGGTAAAGTAGTGTATATTGATCATGGATTTGGATATGTTACCAAATACGGGCATATGAATAAATTCAATACTAAAAAAGGCCGTAAAGTTAAACGTGGAGACATTATTGGTTATGTTGGAAATACTGGTTTATCTTCTGGACCACATTTACATTATGAAGTGCATAAAAACGGAAGAGTGATTAACCCCGTAAACTTTTACCACGGTGATTTAACTCCCGAAGAATATGAAATTATGCTTGAAAAAGCTTCACAAGAAAATCAATCTTTAGATTAATGTACGTAAAACTTCCTGAAAAACGATACTACAAAATTGGCGAAGTTGCCAAGGCATTTAACGTAAACACTTCTTTGATTCGTTTTTGGGAGAAAGAATTTGAAGTGCTGAAACCTAAAAAAAATGCTAAAGGTGACCGAAAGTTCACCCCTGAAGATATAAAAAACCTTCAATTGATCTATTATTTAGTAAAAGACAAAGGTTTTACTTTAGAAGGAGCTAAAACACATTTAAAAGAAGAAAAGAAAAAAACCCTTCAAAACTTTGAGATTATTAGTAAATTAGAACATATCAAAAATGAACTACTCAAATTCAAAGAACAACTAGACTAACAAAAAATCAATATGAAAAAAGGGGTTATAGCAGGCTTAGGATTAAGTGTTATTGGAATTATAGTACTAGCGTTCATAATTATTGGATATGGCTTTAAGTTTCACAATAATGTTGTCGATCTTAATGAAAACGTTGGTGAACAATGGGCAAATGTGGAAAGTGCGTATCAAAGAAGAGCAGACTTAATCCCTAACTTAATGAAAGTTGCTGAACGTTATGCTGAACACGAAAAAGAAACTTTTGTAAAAGTTATTGAAGCTAGATCTAAAGCTACAAGTATACAAATTGACCCAAGTAACATTACACCTCAACAACTACAACAATTCCAACAAGCACAAAGCGGACTAACATCTGCTTTATCTAGATTACTTGCCGTTTTTGAGCGCTATCCAGAGCTTAAAGCCAATGAAAACTATAAAGAGTTAATGAATGAATTAGAACGCACGGAAAACAGAATTAATGTGGAGCGTAATCGTTTTAATAAAAAAGTTAAACCATACAACAAATACATTAAGAGAATACCTAACAACCTATTTGCTGATTATTATAATTTTTCTGAAAAAGAATACTTTAAATCTGAGAAGGGTTCAGAAAAAGTTCCAGACATTAATGACTATATAAAAGAGTAATGTCGGAAGTAGAAAATTTCCTAAGCAAAGCAGCAGAACAAGAAATTATACAGGCTATTCAAAAAGCTGAAGAAATGACTTCTGGAGAGATACGTGTTCACCTAGAGAACAGTATACACAAAGACACTCATGAACGAGCACTAGAATTGTTCCATTTGCTTCAAATGGGAGAAACTAACTTACACAACGGCATATTATTTTATGTAGCTGTAAGTAGTAAAACATTTGTTATTTACGGTGATAGAGGTATTAATAAATTAGTCCCTGATGACTTTTGGGAAAGCACCAAAGAAATTGTCATTTCACACTTTGAAAAACAAGAATTTAAAGACGGGTTGATTAATGGAATACTAGAAACTGGTAAGCAACTCAAACAACATTTTCCTAGTGTTGCGAATGACACAAACGAATTGTCTGACGAAATATCTAAAGGATAATGCTGAAACAAAAAACCTTTTTCCGATATACCATCTTAATTCTTATTGCGTTATTTAGCTCTCAACTAGGTTTTGGGCAATTTGACATTCCTGACAAACCCGCAAAAGAAACGAGTGTTTATGATACTGCCGAGGTTTTAAGTATAGGTCAAGCGTTATACTTAGAACAAAAACTGATTAATTACGCTGACACTACATCTACTCAAATAGTCATCGTCACAGAAAAAACATTAAAAGGTGATGACATATCCTTAACGGCAACAAATTGGGCACAAAAATGGGGTGTTGGAGATAAAAACAAAGACAACGGAATATTCATATTAGTAGCCTCTGAAGATAGAAAAATTGACATCAGTACTGGGTATGGTATTGAATACCGATTAACCGATTTAATGACGGAACGTATATTAAACCGAGTAATTTTACCTGAGTTTAAACAGGGTGATTATTTTTCAGGGTTAGACAAGGGTACCGATGCTATCATAACAGCTTTAAACGGTGAATTCAAAGCTCCTAAAAGAAAGAAAAAAAAGGAAGGAATTCCAATTGCTGGATTAATAGTTTTACTAAGCACCATGTTTATCGTTTTTATTCTTTCCTTGATTGCAAAACACAAAAAAGATGATGACGACGATTATAAAGGAGGAAGACGCTCAAGGGGATTATCTCCTTTTGAAACGATAATATTATCCAGTGGAGGACGTTCACACGGTGGTAGCTCTAGAAGTACCGGTAGTTTTGGTGGAGGAGGATATTCCGGTGGTGGATTTTCCGGAGGCGGCGGTGGATTCTCTGGAGGATTTGGTGGAGGAGGCTTCGGTGGCGGAGGCGCTAGTGGAAGCTGGTAAGAGATTCATTTATAAAAAAACTCCTTCAAACGTGTGTCTGAAGGAGTTTTTTTTTATAATTTATTTATATTATTTCTTTCTGAAATATATTTTAATTGGCACACCAGTAAAATCGTAATGCTCACGTAGCTTGTTTTCTAAGAAACGCTTATACCCATCTCTAACATACTGAGGTAGGTTACAGAAAAACACAAACTGAGGTGTTTTTGTTGGTAACTGCATACAGTACTTAATTTTAACGTGTTTCCCTTTATATGCTGGAGGAGATGTACGCTCAATTATTGGCAACATTGTTTCATTAAATTTACTTGTTGCTATCTTCTTACTTCTGTTATTAAATACCTCAACAGCAGTCTCGATAGCTTTATAAATACGTTGTTTCGTTAATGTTGACATAAAAATAATAGGCACATCAGTAAAAGGCTCAATTTGTTCTCTAATATGTGTTTCATAAGCTTTAGTAGTTTTATAATCTTTCTCTACTAAATCCCATTTATTAACCAATATTACAACACCCTTACTATTTTTAACTCCTAACCAAAATATGTTTTGTACTTGAGAATCAAAATCCCTAGTAGCATCAATCACTACTAAACATACATCACAAAATTCAATAGCACGTACAGAACGCATTACAGAGTAAAATTCTAAATTTTCTTTAACTTTTGCTTTCCTACGGATTCCTGCAGTGTCAATTAAGTTAAACTCAAATCCAAAACGGTTGTATCTTGTATCAATTGAATCACGAGTTGTACCTGGAATATCAGTAACAATATATCTTTCTTCACCAATTAATGCATTGATAAAAGAAGATTTTCCTGCATTAGGACGTCCTACAACAGCAAAACGAGGCAAATCTGATTCTTCCTCTTCATCTATTTCTGGCAATACTTTTACAAGCGCGTCTAGCAACTCACCTGTTCCACTTCCGCTAATACTTGCTAAAGGATAAAATTCACCTAAACCTAAGCCGTAAAATTCAGCGGCATCATTTAACCTATTAGCTGCATCAACTTTATTTACTGCTAATAATACTGGCTTGTTAACCCTACGCAATAAATTAGCAACTTCTTCATCCATCCCAGTGACACCATCCTCAACATCAACCATAAAAATTATAGCATCTGCTTCATCAATAGCTAACTCAACTTGCTTGTCTATTTCAGCTTCAAAAACATCATCACTTCCTACTACATATCCACCTGTATCAATTACAGAGAACTCCTTTCCATTCCAATCAGACTTACCGTAATGACGATCACGAGTAACACCACTTACCGAATCAATAATGGCTTCTCTTTTCTGAATCAAACGATTAAACAATGTTGATTTCCCAACATTTGGCCTTCCAACTATAGCTACTATATTACCCATACTATTATTAATGCTTACAAAGCACATTGCAAGGCAATATGATTCTTTGTAAATAATTTTTTGCAAAAGTACTGAATATCCTTGAGCATTAAGACTATTAAAACATTTATAAATTATGCATATGCTTAAATTTTGTATATTAACCTTTTAAAAATTAGAAACATGCCCTTAGCTAACCAAGAACTTAACGACACAATCTTAAGACCCAGGTTCTCTTTTGAGATCGATCAGCCTAATGAAAACGCTCTTTCTTCTTTCGAGAATTCAAAAAAAAGCCAATCAAAATTTATAGTAAGCAGAATAGGTAATCATGTTTTTATTAGGATCCCTAAGGCACAACAACAAATTTCATCACCTCAATTACATCTTGAAATCATACCAATTAGCGAAAACAGAAGCACCGTTAAAGGTTTATTTGGACCAAGCCCAACTATATGGACCTTATTCATGTTTTTACATTTTACTATAGCTGTATTGGCTGTAGCTATTTGTGTATGGATCTATACAAAATGGAGTTTAGGGAGATCATTTGATTTACAAATAGTATCAATAATTATTTTATTGTTTATCTGGATAACGTTATACTTTATAGGGCAATCCAATAAGAAAAAAAGTATTCCTGAAATGTTAGAACAACATCATTTTATGAGAGATGTACTTAGAAAAGATGTTTAATCTCTTTTTAAAACATTTTTTTGAAGAAAAAGTACTGTTACTACCCTCTATCTTGATTAAAAAATATTGATAACTTTTTATATAGTTCAGGGTGTTTACGTTTTAGCAATTTAGGACGCTCAAAAAAATATTCACTTGCTACTGCAAAGAATTCAATTTTTGAGGTTGCTCCATATGGATTGATATCTGACTTTCCATCATCAATATGTTCAATTTTTTTATGAATCAAATCAAACCAAGGCAATGTATAGGGTTTATCAATAATACTTAATGGTAATCCATCTACTTCTCCGTCTGTCATATCAATTAAATGTACAAACTCGTGAACTGCAGTATTATTTTTGTCTGATTTATTTTCGAACCCATGACGCAATGCTTTTTGAGAAAGTACCATTTTATTTTTCAACCTTCCTCCTCCAACAATTCCTAAAATATTTCTGTTGTTTCGCCAACCTACATATTCAAGTTTTGAGTTAAACGCATCAGGAAATATATACACCTCTTTAAGATTTACATATGTCCAACTAGGAAAACCAAATACAGGAATAATTGCGCTTGCGCCTATTAACAACTTATCAACCTCTGTAACAGTACATGAAACTGCTTTAATTTTTATGTTACTTAAAAATAATGCTACCGCTTTAGAAAAACGCTCTTTTTCTTCTGTACTTAGTTTAGTAAAGTATAGCACGTTTTTTTCGAGAAGTTCTTTTTGAGTTTCAGTCAAATCAGCATTAAAAACTAATCTATTCCTAAAAAACAAAGCATAATACTTATACATCAAATACCCAACCACAACAATTCCAAATAGGTATAACATAACTTCTTTTATATATAGTACTAATATGATTTAAATAAACAACAACTTCATTAAAATAAAAATTTTTTGAAAAAAAAATGAATTCAAAAGTAGGGTTTTTGCATTTCAACTTGTTTTTAATACATATAAACGATAAAATAAACCCTTAATTAAAAAATCACATTATGAAGAAAGTCATCTTAACATTAGCAATCGGAGTAGTTTTAGCATCATGTTCTAGCGGATGGAGTTGTAAAAAACGCTATTGTGATATACAAAAGAAAGAAATATTTAAGAAAAACACATTAGCAGCAAAAGAAACAATTGCTGTAACCAAACCATAACCCCATAATTGGAAACCTGTAAAGCCCCAAAAATTTACAGGTATTTAAAAAGCCCACTATTAAAATAGTGGGCTTTTTTTTATTTATTATTATAACCGAACCTTCTTAACTGCTTTGAGTCTGAACGCCAATTTTTATTTACTTTAACATATAACTCTAAATGAACTTGCTTACCGAAAAACTTTTCCAAGTCTTTTCTAGACTCTACACCAACACGCTTTAAAGCACTTCCTTTATGACCTATGATTATTCCTTTTTGAGAATCACGCTCTACCATAATTATAGATCGCATTCTGATAATCTCCTCATCTTCAAAAAACTCTTCAGTCTCTACTTCAACTGAATAAGGGATTTCCTTTTTATAATGCAATAATATTTTTTCACGAATACATTCATTTACAAAAAATCGTTCGGGCTTATCAGTTAACTGATCTTTAGGATAATAAGCTGGTGATACCGGTAATAACTCTACTATCCTTTCAAATACTTCAGGTACATTAAAATTCTCCAAAGCTGATATCGGATACAATTCCGCGGTAGGGACTTTGGCTGCCCAATATTGTACTTGTTCTTCTAAAATTTCTTGATTAGAAGTATCAATTTTGTTTAATAATAATAAAACTGGGATTTTTGAATTAGAAATTTTATTAAAAAAATCTTCGTCTTTCAATGCTCTTTCTCCAATTTCAACCATATAAATTAATACATCGGCATCTTCAAAAGCTGACTTTACAAAACCCATCATTGACTCTTGTAACTCGTATGCGGGTTTGATAATTCCTGGTGTATCAGAAAGTACTACCTGAAAATCGTCACCGTTTACAATACCTAAAATACGATGTCTGGTAGTTTGTGCTTTTGATGTTATTATTGACAACTTTTCACCAATAAATGCATTCATTAATGTTGATTTCCCAACATTCGGATTTCCAATAATATTTACAAAACCTGCTTTATGCTCCATATATTCAAAAAATATTTAGGACAAAGATACTACAAACCTTTTTAAAGCATCATAGTTCACTGCCACTCAATAAAATGTATTGTTATTATTTATATAAAATCTTTTAAAAGATCTTTAAGTACTCTACAGTCATTTGCTTTATCACGAACTAACCTGTCATTTTCATTACACTCAAATAATGCGTAATTAACATCAATCAAACGTATTTTCTTTTTCTCTAAAGTATCTTTTTTACGTTGATCATAAAACTTTCTTTGAGCTTCCCTATCACTGCTTTCATCAGTATCTTTTTTCTCAAAAAATTCTATTACCAACTTTAAGTCTTCATAATAAGCATCTAAAGGCAGTTTCGTCCTAGTTTTACCTTTTTTATGTAACTTACCTAGCAAAGTATCAAACGTATGTTTTCTTGATGCTTTTTCTTTAAGTAATTCATCACATAAATTTACCAAATAAAACTCATCACTATTTTCAATCTTTAGGATTCCTTTTTCTTTTTTGGTAAGCGGACTTATTACTTCATTAGGCGCATATTCCTTTCCTTCTCTAACCAAATACCAATACACATTTTCTGATCTTCGCTCAACATGAACAGAAGGGATTTTATCTAATTCCGTTTCTTTATCTAGTTTCCTGAATACCTTACGAATTGGCAATCCTTTTTTCTCATCCTTATTAAATACTCCAGCTTTAATTAGCTCAGGCATGATAGCCTTTGCAGGAATCCAATCTATACTAGTATTTTCTTCAAAATATTGAGCTATCACCTCATTAATTTTTGCTATATTTTCTTCATTCATCCTCTTAAACTTTAATCCTTTTTTAGATACAAAACCCGCTTTTTATTTTAAAAAAACTAATGGTAAGTTATTGTAAAATGCAAATTTAAACCTTTCTATTGATTTTACCACAAATTGATTTAAGTTACCTTCTTTTACTTTCCTCTTCTTATTGTTTCCTCTAAACCAACTTATATCAAATTCAAAAAAAAACACCCTAAAACTAATATTCACATTTCTCATTACATATATTTACTTCATATTAGTAATAATAGTGTTTCAATGAGATTACCCGTAATAGAAAACTACATAATTACTACATTTATTTATACAGAGATCATATTCAGTAAAATTGTTAATTATTTATACTTAATATCAACTTCATAACTCTTTAATTTGATATTAGAACACTATATATCTCCATTTAATTTCGGGGCTTCAAAAACCTCTGCATTTACTCCGCTTTATTTTATTAACACATAACGGTGCACCTCAACTGGACCACGCAACACAATCGCTTCAAAAGCAAATAGCTACACCATACGTCGGTTTTATATATACTATTATCGAAAATATGAATTATTTGGGCAAACAAATTTAAAAACATCTTATATTTAATTTGTATTTAGAAAACAATCCTAACTTCACTTACTAAAAAAATACTCAATCCTCAAAAAGAGTATTCAATTAATGATTGATTATATAATCAGTCTAACTAAAACTAATTTATACTAAAAACATCATTTATTTTTCGCAAGTAAATAACTGTTAGTCCTCAAAGTGTAAATAAATTATACCTATTAATAAAACACCATTTTTGAAACATTTTTTAATTATTAAAAGATGAAATATTGTTTGTTCTATTAAGATTTTCATTATGAATTTTATTATTAATCAAATTTATATATTATGAAAAAGTTATATTATTTATTATCCGTATTAACTATTTTTCTAGTAACGTTTATTTCTTGTGAAAAAGATTTAATAGAGCCTGAAAAGACTCTTTCTCTTCAAGATAATTCAAGGGTTTCAGGAACATTTAATATTCCAGAATCAATTTGCGCTGGTGTACTAGCTGACTTTTGTTTAGACGCTCCAGTAGGAACAAATTTACAAGTACAACAATGGGATGGCATAAGCGATTGGGTTCAAGTTTACCACAATTCTCACTCACATAGTGATCCTGAGTGCTTTACGCTTCAATTTGACACAGCAGGGGATTACCCTTTGAGATACAAAATTGGCCCTGGAAGGTTCACCCACACAACAGTTAGTGTTGAAAACTGTGATGATTGTGACGAAAGTTTTAGCTACCTAGAACATAGAGGTAGAGCCCATACCTTTACTTATATCACTAGCGAGAACACTAGAAATGCGTTAGTAGTTTTTACTTTTGCACAGTCAGCAGTCATTACAGGATTTGATGAAACTTGGAGTAATAATGGCCAAACTATGCAAAAGGAGATGGACTTAACTGCTTGTAAAACTTACAATTGGACGCTTCAAATGACAAAAGATTGCAATGCAGGTACACCAAATAATAATGTTTGGACCGATTTCAAAGTAGATAATATTTCTAAAAAAAATCTAAACACACCAACACCAAATATTGTTTATCCTTGTGATGAACTAATCTTAAACACGAATTAAATACGTTTTTAGTTTTTTAAATATTATTTTATCTAACTGAAACAAGGTTGATATTTAGATTTGATTTGACTTATAAAGCAGTACCTCCTTAACCTCAAGGCACAAAAAAACCCTCTCATTTCTGAAAGGGTTTCGCTTAGTAGCGGGAACTGGACTCGAACCAGTGACCTTCGGGTTATGAGCCCGACGAGCTACCTACTGCTCTATCCCGCGATATGGTGCAAATATACAACTGTTTTAAACCTATACAAGTCTTTTATATAATATTATGCGAAATTTGTTATTTTGAGAAAATGAGAATAATACATAAAAAAAAGCCTCTTGATTTCTCAAGAGGCTTGCTTAGTAGCGGGAACTGGACTCGAACCAGTGACCTTCGGGTTATGAGCCCGACGAGCTACCTACTGCTCTATCCCGCGCTGTGAGTGCAAATATACGACTGTTTTCTTTCCCTACAAGTCTTTTTTCAAAATAAATTTCGTAAATTGTACATTTGCTTAATTTTTAGACTCTTACAAGAGCAAATCTATTTCTTCTTGAACTAGCTCCCATTCTCCCATTAGTTGTTCCAACTTATCTTTTTTCTCTTGATAGCTTTCAAAGAAGTTAGTTTTAGAAACAGTAGCATCATAATTTATCTCTAAATCTACATCGATAACTTTTATTTCTCTCTCTAATTTATTAATACCAGCCTCTACTTTACTTAATTTATTGTGTAGTGCTTTTATTTTTTTTTGCTCTTCATAGGATTGCTTTTTACTTGCTACCGGAGCTGCTTTCTTTATTACATCACGCTTCTCAACTTCACGTAAGTTTTCGACTTTACGTTCTGCTAAGTAATAATCAACATCCCCTAAATACTCACGTATTACATGATCTTTAAATTCGTAAACAGTTTTGGTAAGCCCTTGTAAAAAATCTCTATCATGAGAAACCAATATCAACGTTCCTTCAAACTTTTGCAACGCTTCTTTTAAAACATTCTTTGATTTGATATCTAAGTGATTGGTAGGCTCATCCATTATCAACACATTCAATGGTTGTAATAGCATTTTCGCCAAAGCCAATCGGTTACGTTCTCCTCCAGATAAAACCTTTACCTTTTTTTCAACTTCTTCTCCTCGAAACAAAAATGACCCAAGAATATCTCTTACTTTACTTCTTGTTTTCTCATTAGCTGCATCAATCATTGTATCTTCAACGGTTTTATTACCATCTAAGTACTCCGCTTGATTTTGAGCAAAATACCCTATCTGTACATTATGACCGATTTTTAAATCTCCTTTAAAAGGAATATCATTCACCATCATTTTAGCTAAAGTAGATTTCCCTTGTCCGTTTTGCCCAACAAAGGCTATCTTACTCCCTCTTTCTATCAATAAATCGATATTACTCAATACCATTTTATCATCATAACTCTTTGAAAGATTAGTTGCCTCAACAACTATTTTTCCAGGAACAATAGATACCGGGAAATTTAATGTCATTACCCCATTATCCTCCTCATCAACCTCAATTCGATCTATTTTCTCAATTTTTTTCATAAGAGATTGTGCCATGGTAGCTTTACTAGCTTTGGCCTTAAACTTCTCTATTAGCTTTTCTGTTTGCTCTATTTGCTTTTGCTGATTTTTCTGAGCTGCAGCCTGTTGATCTCTAATTTCTTTTCTTAGAACCAAATATTGTGAATACGGTTTATTATAATCATAAATTCTACCTAAAGATATCTCGATAGTTCTATTAGTGACATTGTCCAAAAACATTTTATCATGCGATACTATCACAACAGCACCTGGATAACTTTTCAAAAAAGATTCCAACCAAATAATAGACTCGATATCTAAGTGATTGGTAGGCTCATCTAATAATAAAATATCGTTTTTCTGTAATAATAACTTCGCTAACTCAATTCGCATACGCCAACCTCCTGAAAAAGTCTCTGTAAGCTTATCAAAATCTTCTCTGTTAAAACCTAAACCAATTAAAATTCGCTCCGTTTCACCTTGATAGTTGTACCCTCCATGAATTTCATATTGATGTTGTAACTCGGTTACTTCTTCAATTATTTTTGAATATTCATCACTTTCATAATCAGTTCTAGTGGTTAGCTCTTCATTTAATTCAGCCATTTGAAACTCTATCTTCTTAATAGTCTCAAAAGCTTGATAAGACTCTTCTAAAACACTTCTACCAGGGATAAAATCGATATCCTGACGTAGAAAACCAATTTCCACTTCTTTAGCAAGTGCAATTTGACCACTATCATATTCCTGATCTCCAGAAATAATTTTTAACATCGTAGATTTACCTGCTCCATTTTTCCCTATTAATCCGGCTCTATCACCAGCTCCTAATCTGAATGTAATTTCTTTGAATAAATCTTCTCCTTGAAAGGAAACAGTTAAGTTATGTATATTAAGCATCTGAAGTAATTTAAATAAGCTCTAGTAACAAATGTTATTCAATGTTAAAACAATAAACACTAAATTTGCACTAATTATGAATTTGCAAAAGTACACAAAATAAATGCTTAAAAAGGGATACAAATTATATAGTATATTATTCGGAAAATGTCCTAGATGTCATCAAGAGAACATGTATGAAGTTAAAAATCTCTACAAACTAAAAACTACTCTTAAGCTAAATAATAATTGTAGTTCTTGTAACTTAAAATACCATCTTGAACCTTCTTTTTTTACAGGATCAATGTATGTAAGTTACCCAATTGGTATTGCCTTTACAGTACCACCATTCATCATTAGTCATGTACTCTGTAAAGCCTCTTTACTTACTACATTTTTTGCAATAACAGCAACATTGATTATTAGTCTACCCATAATTGCTCGTTTATCAAGAAACCTTTGGATTAACTTTTTTGTAAATTATGATAAGGATGCAGTAGAAAAAAACAAGAACAAACTCTCCTAAACCAATCCTCTACAAAAAGGAACATATTAAAAGGCTACTTGTTATATCCTGAAGAGAATCGTTCTATATCTATTTCGGCATCTAATTCAGTGTTGTTTTCAATATAGTTAAACAATTGATTACTTACCGTAGGAGCAACCATAACCCCTCGAGTACCAAGTCCGTTTAAAACATACATGTTTTTATGTTCTGGATGCCTACCTATTAAAGGCCTTCTATCTTTAACAGTAGGACGTATACCTGCAAGTTGGTCAACAATTATATACTCACAGTTTAGCAACAAATCAAGCTTATCTTTGAGCTCAATTTTAGCTTCTTCAGTAGCTTCCCAAGTTTTATCTGTCCAATGATATGTAGCTCCAACAAGGTAAATATCATTCTCCTCTAGAGGAATTATAAACACACCAGATTTTACAATAGCATTTAGCTTTAGGCTTTCTGATTTTATTATCAATACCTCACCCTTAGTTCCGTTTAAAGGCAAATAATTGAAAAATGGATTTTCTTTCATTCCATATCCTTCAGAAAAAACAATGTGTTTTGCTTTTAAGTCCTTATAAACAACATGATCTTTCTTAACTTCCAAATCATTATAAGAAAACGCTTCTTGTAAATAGCTTTTAGTACTTAACAACTCATTCTTATAAGAATGCAATAATTTAGCTACTTGCAATCTACCAGCCTTATTAACCACTCCAAAATTATTATCAGCGTGAATAGCTGCATTGTCATTCTTGACAAAATTTGGAGATAAAAAAGGTGCCAAATTTGGTTTATCAGAAGCAATCAACCAATTATTTTGTTCTTCAATAGCATTAAAAACACGTAATAACGGAAACGGATTTACAACATTTACCCCCAATCTGGTTTGCATTGCATTATAAAAAGGCATAGCGTACTCCAATTGAGATACAGCCTCCCATGGAGATGTAAAACGCTTTAATATAACAGGATTATACATTCCACCAGCAACAACAGACGAAGACTTATCCTCTTCTGTTATAACTACAAATGATTTACTGTTTTTTTGTAGTTGTTCAGCTAATGACATACCAGCCAAACCAAAACCTACTATAATATAATCCAACATATTTTATAATTTAAAAAGACTTAACTAACTCAGGGTGAAACAAAAAAGGTTAATGAAATAAAAGGGCCATCTTTTCAGACAGCCCTTGTATATTCTATAATAAATTGGAGAAATTTATTAGTATTGCCATTGATCTAACTCAAAGTCTCTAATTTTTGTTCTAATTCTATCAGATTCTAATAATTGCATTAATGCATTATTAGGTATATAATCTTCAATTTTCCTATCTTCATAAACATTTTCTTCCTTGTACATATTAGCGTTAAAACGTCTAGCGTTTAACATATGATCAAAAGAAATTGGCATTGCAGTGTTTTTATTATTAAAACACATTGCCTCATTTAAAATATCCCTAGTATCTGGGAAAAACACCCAGAAAGGCTCAATTAAATCTGGCTCATCAGAATCTAAGAAAAACACATCTGGTACAACTGGACACAAAGCAATAAGCCTGTACTTCAATTCACCTTGACGCTTGTCAAAATACCATAAACCTTTTGTACGATATTCCTTAACATCATATGCTGTAATTTGAGTTGTATCAATATATTCCGGAGAAATAGGCTCTCCAGCATTATATTGCTCATACCCTAAATCCAATGTATCAATTTTAACCAATCCTTCAACAACTTGGTCGAAAGTTTGTTTACCTGTAAAATAAGAATCCGTATATAGATTTTCTATTTCACCATTTTTAATGTTTTTAAGCAAAACATCATACAAACTTCTTCTTTCCTTACCAATATTCATGGTATCAACAGGGTAGTATAACGGAAAATTAATTCTTTCATCAAGAACAATCTTCTCCCATACCATTTTAGACCAAAGAACATCTTTGTCATCAATAAACCCATACTCTAATGGCTTAGCATTATCATACTCTTTTTGAGCTTCAGTTTTTACACCTATCTCTTCAGGAGTATTAGCATTTAAAAGGTTGTATTGCGCAAAAACTCCTTGAGTTAATGTAAACAATGTAATCGTTAATAAGAAATTTCTCCAATTCATCTTTTCAATTTTTGTTTTTATTACACCTGTTGTGTAATACATTCAAAACAGTTAAGAACATCAACTGTTTTGAATGTAAAGTATTAAAACTTATTCTTAGTTAGAAAGCTCTATAATAACAGGAGAAGCATCTTTCAACTTAATAGGACTTCCAACAACAGAAGCTTTTAAACCGAATATTGATACTTGATCACCACGTTTAGCTCTAGCTAAAGCACTTTTTGCTCTATCATTTAATTTTCTTCCATTAACCGTAATAGTTGGTTGACCAGGAACCTTAAATCTAAAAGAGTTAACTTTTAATTTTAAATCGAATACAAAGTCTTCTAATACTGCTGAAATAGTAGCACTCTTCATTGCATTTTTAGATTTCTTAATAGAACCAAAAGCTCCACTTACAGCTGCTGCTGGACGAGGAATATCTTTAATTCTAAATTTCTTTTTATCAGAAACTTTTTGTCCATCAGGTAATGTACCAGTAACATTAATTGTAACCTCTCTACCTTTTGTAGGGGTCATCATGTAACCTTTACCAGACTTTCTTAATCCCGTTGCAGAAGCACTTACTTTATCCGCTGATATACCTGCAAAAGAAATCGTCATTGGGTTAGGAATACCACGATACACAACATTCATCTTATCTGCAGAAATAGTTGCAGAGTTTGGTTTAGGAACTACTGCGTAAGAACTTTCGATAGCAACTTCAACTGGCTTTCCGTTTTCTAAGAATACGAATTTACCTTTTAAATCTCTCTCTCCAACAGCTCCAGCAGGGAAGTCTAAAACAACTCCACCATCCTTAAAGTTTTTCTTATCTACTTCAGTTCCGTTTAATGATACTGAGTTAGGTTTAGTTGAATCATCAACACGTCCTAAAACAATTCTACCTTTAAAGTTTTCTCCAGAAAAGAAAGCTGTTTTTTCAGGTATTACAATTGCACGGTAGTTACTAAAAGATAATGCTGCTTCTTGTTTACCAGATAATAATCTAGACAACACTTCAGATTCTAATGACTTAACATCAGACTGCATAGAAGATACTTTTGCTAAAGAAGCAATAGAAGGAAAACCTTTAAAGTTATAATCTAACCATTTCTTTTTAGCACCATCTTTTGCTTTGATAGCATCAGTATTAAACTTAGCGTTTAAAATTCCTTTAAGAGCATCATTTCCATCACCTAATAGACTAGTCATATCATTTCTATACTTGTCAAAAGCAGCAACAACCGCTTCTCCATCTTTAGTCATGTTATCACCCTTGAACCATGCCTCATCAACATGATCACCTTTATCCATTGATTCGTATGGTAAAACCCCACCATTATCAGCTTTCGCTTCTACATAAGGAGCTTCAATTTTAGCTTTCGCCGCATCTAAAACTGCATAAAACTCATTAGAAGTCTTAGATACATTTTTAGCTTTAGAGTTAATTACACTATATTGTTGTGGCTCATCTATCGCTTTTTGAGCTATTTTACTTAAAAAATCTTTGTTTTTACTTGCTGAAGTAACATTGTTTTCAACAAACTTATCATTCATGATACCAAATGCTGTCAAAACTTCTTTTGACATATTTAGTGCTAACATTGCAATTAACACTAAGTACATTAGGTTAATCATCTTCTGCCTTGGGGACAATTTTCCACTCGCCATATTCTAATTAGTTTTTAAATTAATAAATTAATGATTTAGTTTAAAAAACTAATTATTTGTTTGTCATTGCAGATAACATTCCACCATACACTCCGTTTAAAGAAGATAAGTTAGATGTTAATGATTCCATTTGAGATTTTAACCCTTCAGCATTGTCAGCAGCCATTTTGTTAGCTTCAGCTTGACGTGCAGCAGATTCCATTTGAACTTTGTAAAGAGAGTTTAAAGACTCCATTTGACCAGCTGCTAATGACATTTGCTCAGAATATTTTTTAGTTGCTGACATAGAGTCTATCGCTGGTTGAATATTTTCAGCCGCACCTTTAAAGTTTTGGATTGATGTACTTAAAGAAGACATTAAACCTGCGTCTAATTTAGCATCTTTTAACATGTCATCTAATTTTTGAGATAACATTCCTTGAGCATCACCTTTTACTTCTTTAGATTTTTTACCCCCCATTGTTGCTCCTCCAGATAATTCTGGGTAAACTAATGACCAGTCTAAATCTTCACCTAATGGTTCGAATGCTGATAATGCGAAAATAATTGCTTCTGCTCCTAATCCTACGATAAGCATTAAACTTGCTCCAGGCCAGTGCATTAATTTGAATAGTGCTCCTAAAATTACAACTGCAGCTCCTAGTCCGTAAGCCATTGCCATAAATCTTTTGTATCCTTTTGATTGTGCCATAATAAATAGTTTTTAGTTTAAGTTAAGTTAATATAAATTTGTTGGTATTATTAATTGTTATAATTATCTCGCTGTATTTTTTGATGGTGTAGTGTCTGTACCCATATAATCTTGTACAGTTCTAAAACCTACATAACTACGAGCTGAATCAGCATATTCGTAATCACGTGAACTTACTTGTAAGAAAAACGCTACATCTTTCCAAGATCCACCACGTATTACTTTACGCATATTCTTTTTATCAGAAACACTAGGATTCATTGTAGACATGTATTCATATGCATTTGCTTCATAAGAAGAAGCTGTCCATTCCGAAACATTTCCTGCCATATTAAATAAGTTATAATCATTTGGCTGGTACGCATCTGCTTCAACAGTATACAATGCTTGATCAGCCGCATAATCACCCCTTAAAGGCTTAAAGTTAGCTAAGAAACAACCTCTGTCATTTTTAGCATATGGTCCACCCCAAGGGTAAGTACCACCTTGCAAACCTCCACGAGCAGCATACTCCCACTCAGCTTCAGAAGGCAATCTAAATCCATTAACATGAGCTTGACCTTTCTTTATTGTTGCATTTTTATTTAAAGTTCTCCAGTCACAAAAAGCTTTTGCTTGTGCCCAAGAAACTCCAACTACTGGATACATTCCATAAGCATCATGCCAGAAATAATCATTATGCATTGGTTCATTATATGAATATGCAAAATCTCTAATCCAAGCAGTAGTATCAGGATACACCTCTACAGTATCTGTTTTAATAAAATCTCTTCTTCTTTTCCCTTTGTTTTTAGCTTTAGCAGCCTCTTCAATATCTAACCATTTGTATCTGTACACAAACTTCTTCACATCCCAAGGGCGGTTTCCGTTAAACGCCTCATCAATTGGCAAATACATTGTATCCATTACTTCAGAATAATACTCATCTGGATAATCAGCTGTATCCGATAAAAGTTCAATATCGTTATTTAACTTTCTTCCTTCATAACCATCCATTAAACTATAGTAGTTATCAAGCATATACTTATCCCAAGCATTCATATCAGTTGTATCAGCATCTTTAAACGCATAATCACCAATACCTCCACCTTTAGTCTTTTTACCAGACTCATCTACTCCAGTTTCTCCAAGTTCATCAGCTAAAATAGCCAACTTCGTTCTTACGATAGAATCTCTAACCCAAAAAACGAATTGTCTGTACTCATTATTAGTGATTTCAGTTTCATCCATATAAAATGAACGTACTGTTACAGTTTTAGCTGGAGCATCTTGCACAGCAGGCCTATCTTCATCAGATTTACCCATTGTAAAGGAACCTCCTGGAACTAAACTCATCCCGTAAGGTTTCTCCGGATGCCATTTCTGTCCGCTTTTTCCTACAAGTTCCCCTGAATTCTTATTACCACAACTTGTAATTAAGGTAATCATCATGGCTAATAGCATAAACTTCTTCATAGAATTGCTGTCTTATATTAATATCTTATTATTTTCAAAGGCGTAAACATATCTATATATTTTCAAAAAAACAACTTTTAATTGAAAAAATATTTCCCTAAGCTAGAAAAAAAAACATGTATTTTAGCTTAAAAAGTCGACTTTTAATCGAGGATTAAGTTAAAAACACGTTAAATTAAATTTTTTCTAAACGCCTTATATATTCTCTTAGGTATTTGCTGGTCACAAGCTATCAAATAATCCTCTTGTGTGCAAGATAATAACGAATGTTTTTTAGTTTTATTACTTTCAAACTCATTATCTGGAAGTTTTACCCACCATCTTTTACTAACTAAACTTTCGTAAAATACTAAATCGTAATCCTGAGATGGAACGATATATTTTTTATAACCAGATTCTGAATTTAATGAAGGCTCTATAATTCTACAATGCACCCCTTCAATAAAATACCAAACCATTTGAGCTGTAAGCATAACTCCTGACGCCGACAACTTAGTATTCAATTCAAACAAACCAAAACTAGAAACCGTATTACTCACTCCTGCATAACGCGCAATTGTACACGCTTCTTTACCGTTAAACCCATTTGGAGATCTATACCCCGAATCTTTTGCTATTTCGGAGGCCTGTATTGACGTAATATCAAAACTAACTATATCCGCATCTCTAGTAATTGGCTCAACCAAACTTAAATCGTTTGTTATTTCACCCAAACGATAGGTCTCAAAATAAAGCTTCTCTAGCAAATCAATCTCTTCTTGAGAGTTATAATAGGTCTGGAAACCAATATTTGAAAAATTAATCAAATTATTAGGCTCTTCTACAACTACACTATTCATGTAATTGTTATTCTTTATCCCTTCAGTAGGATCTTTTAAATCGAACTTACCATCAACACAAACCAAACTCACCATTTGATCTAAATCATCGTAGGCACGATACATAGCGTACGTTAAATCATGAGAACCTCCCAATACTATAGGAATAGCCCCTAATTTCACTACTGCCGCAACAACCTTCTTTAAAGCAAAATATGTATCCGTAACCGTTTCTCCCGAATGAATATCACCGATATCCACAATTGGCATACTCCAATTACCTGGAAACAATTCACAAAAAGCCTTTCTGGTTTCATTAAAAGATAATTGCCCCCCTAAATAATTGATGTCATTTCTATTTTCCAAAACTCCAATAAGCACCAAAGCGCCTTTTTCAATCTCAGGAAATTCACCACCCTCTTTATAGAACGAAATAGAATTACCTAATGATTGTTTGTCTTGTAATTTTGCATGAGCTATTACACTGTCTGCAACTGGAATCAGAAAATCTAATATCATTTATTTAGCTTATTTTTTCTTTGTTGTCTTTTTTGCTACTGATTTTTTCTTAGCCGCTGGCTTCTTTTTAGCAGCAACCTTTTTCTTCTTCTTAGGCTTCTTGGCCTCTATCATATCTTGAGCTTCTTCTAAAGTTATTTTAGAAACATCAACTGTTTTAGCTAATTCAACTTTAATTTTTCCTTGGATAACATTAAAACGTCCCCAACGTGCTTTTTCAATTCTAATTCCTTCTTCTTCCCAATTTACAATAAGCTTATCAATTTCTTTTTGCTTCTTTACCTCTATTAATTCTTCTAAATCAGCAATTGATAAATTATCGTAATCGTATTTTTTATTTACATTAATGAAGATTCCATTCCATTTAATAAACGGACCGAAACGTCCCACTCCTTTAGTTATTTCAAAACCTTCGTAATGATGAATTGGCGCATCTGCTATTTTCTTCGCTTCAATCAATACTACGGCACGATCAAAATCAACATCCATAGCATTTTCTCCTTTTTCAAGAGACACATACTTTTCACCAAATTTAATATACGGACCAAAACGTCCGTTACTAACTATTACTTCTTCTCCATCATAATCACCAAGATTCTTTGGTAATTTGAATAAATCCATCGCTTCCTTAAAAGTAATAGATCCTAGACTTTGATTTTCAGTCAAACTTGCAAACAATGGTTTTTCCTCATCTTCAACAACCCCAACCTGCACCATCGCACCGAAACGACCTAAACGAACACTTACACGACGACCCGATTCTGGATGAACTCCTAAAATACGTTCTCCGTTTCCACGTTCGGCATTTTCCTGCACATCTAATACTTGCGGATGAAATTCCTGATAAAAGTCTTTCATCATTACTTTCCAGTCTTTATCACCAGAAGCAATTAAATCAAACGTTTCTTCTACATTAGCTGTAAAGCTATATTCTAAAATACTTTCGAAATTAGTTACTAGGAAATCATTTACAATAATCCCCACATCAGTAGGAATTAACTTCCCTTTATCCGAACCAACTTTCTCTGTTAAAGTTGTATCCTTTAAATTATCATCTTCTAAAAGTAATTGGCAATAATTACGCTCTACTCCTTCTATTTGACCTTTTTCAACATAATTTCTATTTTGAATAGTTGAAATTGTTGGCGCATAAGTAGACGGACGACCAATACCCAATTCTTCTAACCTCTTTACCAAAGAAGCTTCCGTAAAACGATATGGCGGTCTTGTGAAACGCTCCGTAGCAGTGATATAATGATTAGAAACCGTATCGTTAACCTTCATTGCAGGCAATATTCCGTCATCTTCCTCTTCTTCATTATCGTTTCCTTCAAGATACACTTTCAAGAACCCCTCAAACTTCACTACTTGTCCACTTGCAGAAAATTGTTGCTTATGTGTTGAAGCTTCAATTTTTACATTAGTATTTTCCAATTGCGCATCACTCATTTGCGATGCCAACGTACGTTTCCAAATTAACTCATACAAACGAGATTGATCTCTTTCCAAATCAACCGTGTGCACATCCATATTTGTAGGCCTTATTGCCTCATGCGCTTCTTGAGCTCCTTTACTTTTATTCGCAAAGTTTCTTGTTTGCGCATATTCCTTACCGTAGTAATTTTCTATTTCTGCCTTAGCAGCTTCCAAAGCTTCACCTGAAAGACTAACACTATCTGTTCTCATGTAAGTAATCAATCCTTGTTCGTACAAACGCTGAGCAACTTGCATTGTTTTACTTACCGAGAAATATAATTTACGTGATGCTTCTTGTTGAATTGTAGAAGTTGTAAATGGTGCTGCTGGTGATTTTTTTGCTGGTTTTTTTGTTAAATCAGCTACACTAAAATCAGCTCCTTTATTTTTTTCTAAAAATGCTTGTGCCTCTTCTTTTGTTGAAAAATCTTTCGACACCTTTGCCTTGAATTTCTTCCCCGCTTCAGTACTAAATTCTGCAACTACTTTATATGATGCTTTTGTATTGAATTCCTGAATACTTCTTTCCTTCTCAACAATTAATCGAACAGATACTGACTGCACTCTACCTGCCGACAATCCTCTTTTTACTTTTCTCCATAATACCGGAGACAACTCATACCCAACTAATCTATCTAAAACTCGTCTTGCTTGTTGTGCATTAACCAAGTTATAATCTATTTCTCTTGGATTTTCAATTGCAGTGGTTACTGCTTTTTTAGTTATTGAGTTAAAAACAATACGTTTCGTCTTGTTTTCATCTAACTCTAAAGTTTCTGATAAATGCCATGCTATCGCCTCTCCTTCGCGATCCTCATCCGAAGCAAGCCATACCATTTCTGCCTTTTTAGCTAACGCTTTAAGCTTTTTAACTACTGCTTTTTTATCATCCGAAACAATATACTTAGGATCAAAATCTCCCTCTACATCAACTCCTAATTCTTTAGACGGTAAATCCGCTATGTGACCATAACTAGACTCTACTTTAAAGTCTTTCCCTAAAAACTTTTCAATTGTTTTCGCCTTTGCAGGTGACTCAACTATAACTAAATTCTTTGCCATTTATTCCCCTTTTAGATTTTGCAAAAGTATATCAAAAAAAACTATTCCTAAAAAAAAATCTACTTTTAACCTTAAAACATCGGCAAAAGCAGACTTTAATCTTATATATTATATTAAATTTTACTCTTCACCTATTTGCTCAATTTCTTTAAACTCGCCTGAATTTTCTCCAAAACCAAGTGTTTCTTTATACACAAAATATGCTGGAATATAGATAAAGGATGCCGTTACATAAACCCCCACAAAACAAGCTAAAAAACCTACAAACATTGCTAACAAACCTGCTACCAATAATAATAACAAGGTTAACCACCATTTTTTCATCCCAAGTTTCAAGGCAGTTTTAAAAATATCTTTAGCGGACAATTCAGGATTATACGCAAACACTATTGGTAAGTAAAATAACGGAACCATTAATATCAGTAGTGGAATTACAAAACAAATTGCTCCTAAAATGATCACTCCTATAGATATAAAAGACAGCGTAATTATTTTCTTAAAGTATTTCTTCTTAAAATAAAAGAAGAATTCATCTGATGAAGCATTTGGATTAGCATCCTTATCCTTACATATTTTATAAAAAGCTGCTCGCATAATTAACTGCACACTAAACATTAGCACCATTGCAATTACATACAAAACAAAAAACAATACACCTGCAACTATAGTCAACCCAAGCCCTAGTTCCTTATTAAAATCCATGCTCTCACTCATCACCCCTAAAGGCACAGCTATTAATAATGCTGGGACATAAATCATTAACATTATAGGCACCATTAATACCCCTGTTAATATATAGATAATTAACCCTTGCAACCATGTTTTTTTAAACAAGGTTATTGATTTATTAAAAATATCCCCAAAGTCAAGTGAGCTATTTTCATTAATTTTTTGCTCTAATTCTGTAAAATTCATTTTAAAAAACTTAGTTAGTTCCGGCTAATATAAATAAAAAAATCCTGCCACTTTGTCAGAAGCTTATTTTAGCATTATCTTTGCTTTATAAATCCGAGAGAAACATACTAGATGGAGAAGATATTAGACGAAAGTAAACAAGGAGAACAATTAATCACTATCAATAAACAAGGAAATTCACGCAACCTTTTTATTGAAAGCTACGGCTGTCAAATGAATTTTGCCGATAGCGAGGTAGTTGCTTCTATTTTAGCTCAAGATGGATTTAACACTACTAACAATTTAGAAGAAGCAGATCTTGTATTAGTAAACACTTGTTCTATACGTGATAAAGCGGAACAAACTATTCGCAAGCGCTTACAAAAATATAATGCAATAAAAAGGGATATTAACCCAAATATGAAGGTTGGTGTTTTAGGCTGTATGGCCGAACGCTTAAAAGAAAAGTTTTTAGAAGAAGAAAAAATAGTTGACCTCGTTGTTGGACCTGATGCGTATAAGGATTTACCAAATCTTATTGCTGATGTTGATGATGGAAGAAACGCAGTGAACGTACTACTCTCAAAAGAAGAAACCTACGCCGATATTTCACCCGTAAGACTACAAAGTAATGGAGTGACTGCTTTCGTATCTATAACCAGAGGTTGTGATAACATGTGTACTTTCTGCGTAGTTCCCTTTACCAGAGGACGAGAACGAAGTAGAGATACACAATCTATTTTAAGTGAAATAACAGACTTAGTTTCTAAAGGATATAAAGAAGTTACCTTATTAGGACAAAACGTAGATAGCTATTTATGGTATGGTGGTGGACTTAAAAAAGATTTTAAAAACGCTACCGAAATACAAAAAGCTACTGCTGTCGATTTTGCAAAATTATTAGACATGGTTGCACTGGCAAACCCAAATTTACGAATTCGTTTTTCTACTTCTAATCCACAGGACATGAGTCTGGAGGTAATCCACACTATGGCTAAACACAAAAATATTTGTAAACATTTACATTTACCCGTTCAAAGTGGAAGTAATAGAATCTTAAAGGAAATGAATCGTCAGCATACTCGTGAGGAATATATGGAGCTAGTTGACAACATCTATACTATTATTCCTGAAATTGCACTATCACAAGATATGATAATTGGTTTCCCTACAGAAACTGAAGAAGATCATCAGGACACGCTAGACTTAATCAAATACGTAAAATACGATTATGGGTTTATGTTTTCATACTCTGAACGACCAGGAACACTTGCTGGACGAAAATTAGAAGATGACGTGCCCTTTGAAATAAAAAAACGCCGTTTACAAGAAGTGATTGATGTGCAACGTACCATTGGTCATGACCAATTAAAGAAACACTTAGGTAAAACTGAAGAAGTTTTAATTGAAAAAGCTTCGAAAAAATCAGACAAACATTGGGCAGGAAGAAACACCCAAAGTAATATGATTATATTCCCTAAGGAACACTATAAGATAGGTGACTTTGTAAATGTAAAAATAAACGATTGTACTACAGCTACCTTTTTAGGAGAAGCTGTTGGATATTCTGATAATAATTAAAATCAATCAACAATTAGTAATGAATAATTGTTCATTACTAATTACTCATTGGAAACTATGGAAAACATTCAATCTACTAAACAACGTTTCGGAATTATCGGGAATGATCCTAAACTAAATAGAGCACTTGAAAAAGCAATTAGAGTAGCTCCTACTGATATTTCTGTATTGGTTACCGGAGAAAGTGGTGTTGGTAAAGAAAGTATTCCTAAAATAATTCACTCCTTATCACACAGAAAGCATGGAAAATATATTGCAGTAAACTGTGGAGCGATACCGGAGGGAACAATTGACAGCGAACTATTCGGTCATGAAAAAGGGGCTTTTACAGGTGCTACCCAAGCCCGAAGTGGTTATTTTGAAGTTGCCGATGGTGGAACTATTTTTTTAGACGAAGTAGGAGAATTACCACTAACTACACAAGTACGCTTATTGCGTGTGTTAGAAAATGGTGAATTCATAAAAGTAGGATCAAGTAAAACACAAAAAACTGATGTACGTATTGTCGCAGCTACAAACGTTAATATGTTTGGCGCTATTAAAGAAGGGAAGTTTCGTGAAGATTTATACTATCGCTTAAGTACTATCGACATCAACTTACCGCCTTTAAGAGACCGAAAAGAAGACATCCATATTCTATTTAGAAAGTTCGCCTCTGATTTTGCTTTAAAATATAAAATGCCTACTATAAAATTAGACGAACAAGCAGTACAATTACTTTTAAAATACTCTTGGAACGGAAACGTCCGTCAATTGCGAAATATTGCAGAACAAATTTCTGTTTTAGAACGAGAAAGAAATGTTAATGCGCTTACCCTAAAAAGCTATTTACCGAATATGGGAAGCAACCTCCCTTCTGTTATTAACAAGAATAAATCAGAAAGTGATTTTAGCAATGAACGTGAAATTTTATACAAAGTTTTATTCGACATGAAAGCGGATTTAAACGATGTTAAAAAACTGACGATGGAATTGATGCGTAAAGGGAATACACAACAAGTTCAACAAGAAAACGAAGAGTTAATTCAGAAAATATACAAGTCAGACGAAGAAGAAACCGTATTACCAGAAGAAGCGAAAGAAAAAACCGTAGAAGTATTACAAATACCTCAAGAAGCCTCTGCTACTTACCCAAAAACTGAAGCATATGATTATATAGAAGATATTACTGAGGAGGAAACCCTTTCTATACATGAAAAAGAATTAGAACTCATAAAAAAATCATTGGAACGCAACAAAGGAAAGCGAAAGTTAGCAGCCAAAGAATTAGGGATTTCTGAACGTACTTTATATAGAAAAATAAAACAATTTGATCTTTAACAAATTATTTAAAGCACATTGTATTTAAAACTGTATTTTTAAACCCATGAAAAATATTTTCTTTTTATTAATTTTAACAACAAGCCTACAAGGTTGTGGTATATATTCCTTCACAGGTGGAGATACTGGTGACGCAAAATCATTTCAAGTAAATTTTTTCCAAAATAACGCCCCAATTGTGGAGCCAGGAATTGATCGAAATTTCACTTTGGCCCTTCAGGATTTGATTCAAAATCAAACCAATTTAGAACTTACTAATACAAATGGTGATTTGATATACGAAGGAGAAATCACAAATTTCGCTATCGCTCCAATGTCAGCAACCGCAAATCAAACAGCTGCACAGAATAGACTAACAGTTACTATAAATGTTCGTTTTACAAACAAATTAAAAGAAGAAGATGATTTTGAAAAGAGATTTTCTTTTTATTATGACTACTCTGCTACTCAGCAATTAACTGGCGCTAGTTTAGACACTGCAATGGAAGAAATATACGAGCGTATTACTCAAGATATATTTAACGCATCACTAGCAAAATGGTAACGCAATGAATAAACTTGAGTTTTCTAACATATTAAAACAACCGCAAGGAATTAACGAACAACAAACAATGGGACTTAAGGGAGTATTGAACGACTTTCCGTATTTCCAATCAGCTCGCGCAGTCTATTTAAAAGGTTTAAAGAACGAAGAAAGCTATAGCTATAATCACGAACTAAAACTCACCGCTGCATATACTACTGACAGAAGTGTTTTGTTCGACTATATCACCTCCAATTCATTTAACCAAAATATCGTTTCTAAAAAACTACAAGAATATGTAAATGATATTGACGTAATTGCTGTAGAAGAAATTTCTATTTTTGCTTCCGAGACGAGTCCTTTTGATGAAAAAGTTTTAAATCCGGACTTATTTGAAGAAAAAAACATAGAAAACACTGCCGCTATTGCTGAAGATAATTTAGCTATTGGAACTCCGTTAGAATTTAATAATAACGAAACACATTCATTTCAAGAGTGGCTAAAACTTTCTGCTACATCAACAATTGATCGCATAGAAAAAAAGAAAGAGGAAAAGCCTAAAACACTTAGAAATGTTGACTTGATAGACAAGTTTATTACTTCAAAACCTAAAATAGCCCCCGTTAAAAAAACAGTCTCTTTAAAGAACCTGGCACAAGAGAACAGCTTTAGTTCTAATGAGTTAATGACTGAAACTTTAGCTAAGGTTTATTTAGAACAAAAAAATTATAAAAAAGCAATTCAAGCTTATCGCATTTTAAGTTTGAAATATCCAGAAAAAAATAGTTTCTTTGCAGACCGAATTACGGATTTAGAAAAAATAGAAATAAATAATACAAAATAAATAATACTGTTATGTTTAATATCTTTTTAGTACTTATAATGATCGTTGCCTTTTTACTAATTGTAGTAATCATGGTTCAAAACCCAAAAGGTGGTGGATTAGGTTCTTCTTTTGGAGGGGAAACACAACAAATTGGTGGTGTTCAAAAAACTACTGACTTTTTAGATAAAAGTACATGGTGGCTAGGGATATTAATGGTTGTATTAATATTATTATCAAACGTAACTATTTTTGGTAACCAAGGAGCTAATTCAAAAGCTTTAGACGGAGCCAATGACCAACAAATTGAAGCACCTGCTTCAACAACAGAAGATGCACCTGCATCTACAGTTCCTGCAACAGATAAAAAAGAAGATGAGTAATCTTTCTTAAATTATAATAATTAAAAAATGCCAACCTCAACAGTTGGCATTTTTTGGTTTCTATAAATAGCTAAAACATCCAGAATGTAAATATGTCAGTTAAACTTATATGGTACAATTTCTGACTATTGTTAAACAACTTAATAAATTAAATAAAATTCATATATAATGAGCTTAAACATTACACCATTAGCAGATAGAGTTCTTGTAGAACCAGCTGCTGCTGAAACAACTACCGCTTCAGGACTAATTATTCCTGACACTGCTAAAGAAAAACCTCAAAAAGGAACTGTAGTAGCAGTTGGTAATGGAAAAAAAGACGAACCTTTAACCGTAAAAGTAGGTGATACTGTATTATACGGGAAATACGGAGGAACTGAATTAAAGTTAGAAGGAACTGATTATTTAATGATGCGTGAAAGCGACATTTTAGCAATTATTTAAAAAAGATAATATCATGGCAAAAAATATAAAATTTGATATCGAAGCACGTGACGGATTAAAACGTGGTGTAGATGCATTAGCAAACGCAGTAAAAGTAACCTTAGGACCTAAAGGACGTAATGTTATTATTTCAAAATCTTTCGGAGGACCTACTGTAACTAAGGATGGTGTTTCTGTTGCTAAAGAAATCGATTTAGAGGACCCGTTAGAAGACATGGGAGCTCAAATGGTTAAAGAGGTTGCTTCTAAAACTAACGATTTAGCTGGAGATGGTACAACTACCGCTACAGTTTTAGCACAAGCTATCGTAAAAGAAGGTTTAAAGAATGTTGCTGCTGGAGCAAACCCTATGGATTTGAAAAGAGGAATTGACAAGGCTGTTGAAGCTGTTGTTATTGAACTTGGAAAGCAAGCTAAAGAAGTTGGTTCTGATTCAGAAAAAATCAAACAAGTAGCTTCTATCTCTGCTAATAACGATGGTGTTATCGGTGATTTAATCGCTACCGCTTTTGGAAAAGTTGGTAAAGAAGGAGTTATTACTGTTGAAGAAGCTAAAGGAACCGATACGTATGTAGATGTTGTTGAAGGAATGCAGTTTGACAGAGGATTCCTTTCTCCATATTTTGTTACTGATGCTGACAAAATGATTGCTACTTTAGAAAATCCTTATGTATTATTATTCGATAAGAAAATTTCTAACTTACAAGAAATTCTTCCAATATTAGAACCAGTTTCTCAATCAGGAAGACCATTATTAATTATTGCTGAAGATGTTGATGGACAAGCATTAGCTACTTTAGTAGTAAATAAATTAAGAGGTGGATTAAAAATTGCTGCTGTTAAAGCTCCAGGTTTTGGAGACAGAAGAAAAGCAATGTTAGAGGATATTGCTATCTTAACTAACGGTACTGTAATTTCTGAAGAAAGAGGATTCTCTTTAGAAAATGCTGATTTATCTATGCTAGGTTCTGCTGAAACTATTACTATTGACAAGGACAATACTACTATAGTAAATGGTGCTGGTGATGAAGGAAATATTAAAGTAAGAGTAAGTCAGATTAAATCACAAATTGAAACATCTACTTCTGATTACGATAAAGAAAAATTGCAAGAACGTTTAGCTAAATTAGCTGGTGGTGTTGCTGTTTTATATGTTGGTGCTGCTTCTGAAGTAGAAATGAAAGAAAAGAAAGATAGAGTTGACGATGCTTTAAACGCTACACGTGCTGCAGTTGAAGAAGGTATTATTGCTGGAGGTGGTGTTGCTTTAGTTAGCGCTAAAAAAGTGCTTATCGACCTAAAAGCTGAAAACGCAGACCAAGAAACAGGAATCAATATTATTGCTCGTGCAATTGAAGCTCCTTTACGTACTATTGTAGAAAATGCTGGTAAAGAAGGCTCTGTAATTTGCGCTAAAGTTTCTGAAGGAAAGAAAGACTTTGGTTACAATGCAAAAACTGATGAATATGTTGACATGCTTAAAGCAGGGATTATCGATCCTAAAAAAGTAACTAGAGTTGCATTAGAAAATGCTGCTTCAGTTTCAGGAATGATTTTAACTACTGAATGTGCTTTAATAGATATTAAAGAAGACGCTCCTGCAATGCCTCCAATGGGTGGTGGAATGCCAGGTATGATGTAGTGGCGATTCGCCACAGATAATTATTATAAAAGCCTCCAAAAGTTATTTTGGAGGCTTTTTTCTGCAATAAACTCAAAATTTCATAGCAACATTAGAAATTTATAAATATGAAAAAAAATCTAAATATTTTTTTCTTGTTTTTTTAGTTATTTAAAAAACTAACAACCCGTACTACTTCTACCACCACCCAAAACCGCATCAATAAAAAAACTTACTAAAAAATTGTTATTTCGCAATATAAAACAGTTATCATTATTAAATTCTTAAAGATAACGGGTAACATTTGTTAAAAAAAAGGAACTATAGAGTACAAACCAAAACTAAATAACAATGAAAAAAATTGTACTACTATTATGCTTATTGACCGTAAGTGTATTATTTGCCCAAGAACGTAATTGTTCTTCTATGGAAAATTTAGAATATCGTATGCAACAAGACCCAGGTCTTAAACAACGAATGGCAGACATCGAAGCGTTTACCAAGCAAAAAATGTCGCAAAACCAAAGCAACAAAATAAATGGATCAATTATAACTATCCCCGTTGTTGTACACGTAATTTACAACAGCGCAAGTGAAAACATTAGTGACGCACAAATACAATCACAAATTGATGTTTTAAATGAAGATTTCAGACGTACCAATAGTGATGCCAATAATACTTGGTCACAAGCTGCTGATACTGAAATTGAATTTTGTTTATCTACTGTAGATCCAAATGGAAATGCTACTACAGGGATTACCAGAAAATCTTCAACTAAATCTTCATGGGGTACTAATGACGCCATGAAAAAATCTTCTCAAGGAGGTGTTGACCCATGGAATTCTGCGGAATACTTAAACATGTGGGTATGTAATATTGGAGGTGGTATTTTAGGATACGCACAATTTCCAGGAGGTAGTGCTACTACTGATGGAGTTGTAGTTGGCCCACAATATTTTGGACGAACTGGAACTGCTACTGCTCCTTTTAACTTAGGTAGAACTACTACACACGAAATAGGACACTACTTAAACTTACGTCATATTTGGGGTGACGGAGGATGTGGTGTAGATGATTTTGTATCTGACACTCCAGAATCTGATGGAGCTAACTATGGTTGTGCTACAGGACATAGCTCATGTGGAACTACGGATATGGTTCAAAATTATATGGATTATTCTGATGATTCTTGTATGAACTTATATACACAAGGACAAAAAACTAGAATGCATTCTGTTTTAGATGCAGGTGGAAGTAGAAGAAGTTTAGCTTTATCTGATAAATGTGGTGCAACTCCAAATCCTACATGTACAGATGGTATACAAAACGGTGACGAGACTGGTGTAGATTGTGGTGGATCATCATGTGCTCCGTGTAACACTCCTCCAACATGTACCGATGGAATACAAAACGGTGATGAAACTGGTGTAGACTGTGGTGGATCATCATGTGCTCCATGTCAAACAGCCTGTACTGACAATGAAGTAACAGTAAGCATTACATTTGACAACTACCCTGAAGAAACATCATGGACACTTACAAATGATTCAGGAACAACAATTGCTTCAGCTAGCTATACTACTGCTAATGCAGATGGATCTACAGTAACAGAAACATTCTGTTTAACTGATGACTGCTACACATTTACAATAAGCGACGCTTATGGTGACGGAATATGTTGTTCATACGGAAATGGATCATACTCTTTAACAGGACCTAGTGGATCAATTACATCAGGGGGGAGTTTCGGATCATCAGAAGCAACGAATTTCTGCTTTGGAGGAACAACAACACCAACTTGTACTGATGGCATCCAGAATGGTGATGAAACTGGCATAGACTGTGGAGGGTCATCATGTGCTCCATGTTCTACTGGAGGAACAACTACTTTACATGAAGGATTCTTTGAATCTGGATGGGACGGATGGTCTGACGGCGGAAGTGACTGTTACCGTTATTCAGGATCTAGATCTTATGAAAACAATTATTCTATTAGGTTAAGAGATAATTCAGGAACAGGTTCTGCTATGACATCTGCTAGTTTTAACTTAACAAGTTACAACCAAGTTGAGGTTACCTTCTATTTCTACTCCTACAGTATGGAGTCGGGAGAAGATTTCTGGTTACGTTTTTATAACGGATCAAGCTGGAGTACAGTTGGTACATGGGCTAGAGGAACAAGTTTTGAAAATAACAACTTCTATTCTGCTACTGTAACACTTGATAGCACTTCACATAATTTCGCGAGCAATTCACAATTCAGATTCCAATGTGATGCAAGTGGTAATAATGATCAAATATATATTGACCAAGTAACCATTAAAGGCATTAATGGCGCAAGAAGCATACGTAACAATGATATTTCTTTAATCAGATCATTAAGTGACACCAAGGACTTAGGAGATCTTTTATTATACCCTAACCCAGTAAGAGGTGATAATTTATATATCAATAAGAATTATGAATTAAACCCAACCTATAGAATCTTAAATTTATTAGGACAAACTATTGACAAAGGAATAATGACTAATGGAACTGTAAATGTAGGTAAACTACAAGCAGGTTTATACTTAATTGAATTTACAGATGCAGAAGAAACTGTTACTAGAAAATTCATTAAACAGTAATATAGACTAACCAATTTTTAACTATAAACCCCTAGAGATAAATTTTCTCTAGGGGTTTGTTATTTGAGTCAACTTACCATTCTAATGAATTTAGATAAAATATAAGGACCATAATCAACAACAAAAGCAGCAATATTATATTGCTGCTTTTGTTATTGATTATTCTTGATTGTCAATCAGAACATATATTTTAATTATTCTTTGATTATAACAAACTCAATTCTTCTATTGATTTCATGTTCTTCATCAGAGCATTCTTTAGTAGCACAATCTATAATTGTTTGTGATTCACCATATCCTTCAGAAATCAACCTATCGCTTTTAACACCTTTAGAAATCAAGTATTTCATTGCTGATGCTGCTCTACGTTTTGACAATGCTAAATTATACGGAGCACTTCCTCTGATATCAGTATGTGCATTCACCTCAATTTTCATTGTAGGATTCTCTTCTAATACTTTTACTATTTTATCCAATGACATTTTTGATATTGGCTTAATAGTCGCTTTATCAAAAGCAAAATAAATATTTTCTATTTTAATCATTGACTTTCCATCCACTTCAACTATTTCTGGAGCAGTTTGCGCTAAGTTTACTTCTGCTTTAAAAACACGTTGAGTTGCTGAATTCGTAGGTAACTCTGACACATTATCATCATAACCTTCTTTAAATGTGTTAATTGTATACACTTCATAAGGATCAACATATGCCGAAAATTCACCCGATTTATTTGTTTTAGTCGCTATAACATTACCATCAATATCTACTATCTTAATAACTGCATTAGGGATAATCTTTTGAGTCAACTCATCCTTAACAACCCCTTTTATAGCTTGTTTATTATATTTTAACCTCAACTTATACACATCAGATCCGCCCATACCATCAGTTTTTGCAGAAGTAACATACCCTCTCTGTTTGTTTGCTAACATAAAAGCATAGTCGTCTTCAGGACTATTAATTGTTGGCCCTAAATTTAAAGGTCTTACAAATTCATTTTTAACATTACGAGCTCTAAAAACATCTAGTCCCCCCATTGTATTATGTCCACTTGAAGCAAAATAAAAATATTTCCCTTCTTCATCAATAAACGGCGTACGCTCATCATTAGGAGTATTAACTTTATCACCTAGGTTTACAGGGTTATCAATAGTTTCGTCGTCATTAACATTCACAGAATACAAGTCAAAACCACCTTCTCCACCAGGCATGTCAGAAGAAAAATACAATGTTTTACCATCTTCAGACAAATACGGGTTTTCCACGGAGTAACTATCACTGTTAAAATGAATTTTCTCTTCATTCAACCACTGACCATTCCCTGCAGGATCTTTGGCCCTAAATAACTGGTAGTTTCTTTTATCTCCTAGTATACTCCTAGTATAGTATACGGTATGTTGATCCGGAGAAAATGTTATAGTACCTTCGTTATCATTGGTATTTAATATCCTAGAGTACCCTAAAGGTCTATCTAAATCTCCCGTTTTCTTAACTGTTGAACAATAAATTTGAAAATGAGGCTCCCCAGTTAAAGGATCTTTTGTCCCCCCTAAACCTCCAACTTTTTTTGCTGAAATAACAATATATTTCTGCTTAAAAAAACCTGATCCGTATTCATTTTGCTTACTATTCACCCCAGTATCAGAAACTATAAAATCAAAATTTGCAGTTAGCACTTCTGGTTTGGCACTTTCCATTTCTGCAACCTCTTCTCCAGTAGTTTCAATAATATTTTGCCCTTTTATTACACCTGTAAATGCAAGCAATGCGATTAGTAATAGTAATTCTTTCTTCATTGTAAATAATTTTTAAAACAAAATATTGGTTAATGTTTCTATTTTAGTCGGCTAATGTATATCAAAAAAACTAGGTAACAAACTGACAACCAATCAACAACAATACAGTGAGAAGAAAAATTAACACCCTCAAAGATCATTTAATACACATATAACAATGTATTAAGTAAAAACCCTACGTTTTCGTAAAATTATTATTCTGAAGTTGCTTATTTGATAAAAATAAAAAAAAACGTCGACAAGAGTTAAATATCATCGACGAATGACTGCTGTGTGTGAAGAATATTTTATCCCAAAGATAAATTAACTAGAAAACATATTTTACTTTATTCCTTTATCGGATTTAAAAATCTGCCTCTTTTTTTCTTTTGGTAACCGAAGACTATCTTTTTCTTTTTTAGCTTTAATTGAATCTGCTTCCTTTTTTTCTAAAGCAGCTTTTTTAGCTATAAATTTTGCTTTTATATTTTCTTCTATTTTTTTACTTTTTTTGATGGACTTTGTAGCATAGTATTCAATATTTTGCCTTAGCGTAATACTATCAATTTTATACTTTTCATATATATATAAATCCGCTTGAACATTATTGTCTTTCAACACTTTATATCCTTTACTCTTAGAAGCTTTAAGTAACTTTATATCATATAATATTTCCTCCATAACAGTATGATCAATTAGGCTATCAGGTTCTGGGGCCACAAATTTTTTATCACATGACATGGTAATTAAAAGTAATATTAACAATATCTTATTCATAACTATCTATTAAAAGTTAATCGCATTCCTTTTTTAATATCGTAAAATTTGAAGTTTTTATACACTAAGTTACCGTTCACAAATGTGTGTGATATTCTTGATTTAAAAGTATTCCCTTCAAAAGGAGACCATCCGCATTTATAAAAAATATTATCTTCTGTAACTGTCCATGGTTTATTTAAATCTACTAAAACCATATCAGCAAAATAGCCTTCCTTGATATACCCTCGTTTATCCACATTAAATAACTTGGCAGGGTTATGACACATTTTCTCTACTATCTTTTCTAATCCAATTTTCCCATTATGATACGCTTCAAGCATACTAACTAATGCATGTTGTACTAAAGGACCACCAGACGGAGCTTTAGTATAAGGATTATCTTTCTCTTCTTTAGTGTGAGGAGCATGATCGGTTGCAATAACATCTATTCTATCATCCAATAGCGCTTCCCACAAAGCATCTTTATCAGCTTGTGTTTTAACCGCTGGATTCCATTTTATTAACGTCCCTTTTTCATCATAATCTTTATCTGTAAACCATAAATGATGTACACAAACTTCGGCAGTGATTTTCTTTTCTTCTAATGGGATTTTATTCGTAAACAATTCCGTTTCTTTACCCGTTGACAAATGAAAAACATGTAATCTTGCTCCAGTCTTCTTTGCTAAGGCAATTGCCTTTGAAGAGGATATATAACAAGCTTCTTCGCTACGTATAATCGGGTGATACTTCATTGGTATATCATCACCATATTCAGCCGTATATTTTTCTAAATTAGCTTTTATTGTCCCTTCATCCTCACAATGAACGGATATTAACATATCAGTACTAGAAAATATTTTTTCCAACACTTCTTCATTATCAACTAACATGTTTCCTGTTGAAGAACCTAAAAATAATTTTATTCCAGCTACATTATTAGCATCTACCTTTAAAATTTCTTCTAAATTATCATTAGTACCACCAAACATAAAAGAATAGTTGGCATAAGAAGATGCTCTAGCTATTTTAAACTTTTTGTTTAATTCATCTATAGTCGTTGTTTGAGGATTAGTATTTGGCATCTCAATAAACGAAGTAATCCCCCCTGCAACTGCAGCTCTTGACTCTGTTTCAATTGTGGCTTTTTGCGTTAATCCAGGTTCTCTAAAATGCACCTGATCATCAATTACCCCAGGTAACAAGTATTTTCCTTCGGCATCATAGACACTAACATCTGGAGATTTTGCACTAATTTGTTCAGCCACCTCAACTATGTACTTTCCTTCAATATACACATCACCATGAAAAGTTTTATTTTCATTAACGATATTCGCGTTTTTTATCAATATTTTATTCATACTCCTATTTTATGAGTTTATTTTGAAAACAAACTTTTTAACTTCATTACTATTACTCCAAAAACTGCTTCGGATATAATTGAGCCATCCATTTTAGATGTCCCTTTAGTTCTATCAGTAAAAATCACTGGAACCTCTTCTATCTTAAACTTTTTAATATACGCTTTGAACTTCATTTCTATTTGAAAAGCATATCCTACAAACTGAATTTTATCAAAATTAATTGCTTCTAATACTTCACGTTTATAACAAATAAACCCCGCTGTAGCGTCATTTATATTCATACGGGTAATTATTTGTACATATTTAGATGCGAAATAAGACAACAACACCCTATTCATAGGCCAATTAACAACATTTACTCCTGACTTATAACGTGAGCCTATTGCCAGGTCGGCTCCATTAATATGGCAACTATTATATAGTTTAATTAAATCACTAGGGTTATGAGAAAAATCTGCATCCATTTCAAAAACATAATTATACTCACGATCAAGCGCCCATTTAAACGCATGAATATAGGCTGTTCCTAATCCTTCTTTGCCTTTTCTCCTTTCAAGAAACAACCTTTTAGGAAATTCTTTTTGCAAAGACATCACTGTTTCAGCAGTTTTATCTGGAGAATTATCATCTACAATAAGAATATCAATCCCAGAAGCCACCTCGAAAGTAGTTCTGATTATTGCTTCTATATTTTCAATTTCATTATATGTAGGTATAACTACTAAAGCGTCTTCCATATTGAGGGTAAAAATACTCTTTTAAATTTTTAATTTTATTAATATTTTCTAAAATTGTAGCTCCGCATAAAAAGAGTAGTTTTGTACAGATGGAATTTCTATTACGAAATATTGAAAATAATGATTACCTAACCTATTTAGTTTTAGGTTCATTACTTGTTATTATGCGTATTAAACAGCTATATAACTATCAATTTGAAGATTTTTTAGGTGTACTTACCAATGGTAAATATTTTTTATCACATAATAAGAAAGATAAAAAGCAAAACTTTTTTAATAGTTTGTTTTACATCTTTTTTGCAATAAACATGTCTCTGTTTTCATACCTATCACTGAGTTCCCTAAAATTATCACCTAAAAACAACCTTGCCAATTTTAGCACAATTATTATTCTTATAAATGTATATTTTATATCGAAGTATTTGATAGAGAAAATTATCTTCGAGACTTTAAATTTAACTGCCGTTTTTGAAAACTACAATTTCCAAAAACTAACATGCATTAATTTTATTAGCCTTTTTTTGTTTTTTGTCAACCTCATTTTACTGTATATCATTCCAAATCCTGACATAATTTGGATCTATTTAAGCATTGGTTTATTCGTCTCCCTCTACGTACTAAGTATCACAATTATAATACTGTACAATCAAAAAACATTTTTAAAGTACTGGTTTTATTTTATTTTGTATCTTTGCGCTCTTGAAATCGCACCCTTTTTAATTGGGGCCGTTTTAATACAAACTAATCTTTAAATAATTTGGGAGTATGAAAGTGAAAACTATCTTAGTTTCTCAACCAGAGCCAAAAGTTGAAAATTCACCTTATTTTGACTTGGTTGAAAAACAAAAAGTAAAGATTGATTTTAGATCTTTTATTCATGTAGAAGGCATAGAATCTAAAGAAGTTCGTAAGCAAAAAGTTGATTTTTCTGAATACACTGCTGTAATTTTAACCAGTAGAAATGCTGTAGATCATTATTTTAGAGTTGCTGAAGAAATGCGTTTTAAAGTTCCTGATAGCATGAAATATTTTTGCCAATCAGAAGCAGTAGCTTATTACTTACAAAAATATGTTGTTTACAGAAAACGTAAAATATATGTTGGTAAAAGGACTTTTCCTGAATTAGTTCCACTAATTAAGAAATATAAAAACGAATCGTTTTTATTACCATCTTCTGATAAATTAAAACCATTAATTCCAACTACTTTAGACGAACTAAAAGTGAAATGGAAAGAAGCTACTTTATACAAAACAGTAGTAAGTGACTTGTCTGATTTAGCAAATGTCTCGTATGATATTTTAGTTTTCTTTAGCCCATCTGGAATTGATTCTTTATTAAAGAATTTCCCTAAGTTTACACAAGACAAAACACGTATTGCTGTATTCGGAAACACAACAGTTAAGGCTGCTAATGATGCTGGATTAAGGATTGATATCAAAGCACCATCACCAGAAACACCTTCAATGACAATGGCATTGAAAAAATATATTAATGAAGCAAACAAGTAAGCCTTTATTTACTTTGTAAACAACAAAAAACCTGAAACTACGTTTCAGGTTTTTTGTTTTAGATAATAGCTAAATTATTATTTAACAATCACTTTTCTAACTTCCTTATGACTTCCATTGGTTACGGTAACAAAGTAAACCCCTCTTTGTGCATTATCAAGACTAATCATCGTTTTGAAATCAAAAGTACTATCGTAATCCTTAAAAAAGATTTGCCTTCCTGTAATATCATGCACGCTGATGTTAATGTTTTTTCCTGAATTAGATTTTAGTTTAACGTAAAACGCTCCTGTATTAGGATTCGGATATAACACAAATTCATTAAAAGCCAATTCTTCAACGCTTAAAGCAGGGTCATTAAAGACTTTTATTTTTCCTAAACTCATTGCATATGGGTTTATAGTTATACCTGAACTTAATTCAAAAGCAATCATAACTAGTTTTTTTCCACTATGTGATGTAAGGTTTAAAGTTTCAGTATTCCATCCAACCGAGGTACTATTCCCCAAACTATAAGGGATGAGATTTGTTGGATTATCATCAAATGCTAATAACACATCCATATTTGTTGGCGCTATCTGCCCTAACTTATATGTTAATTCCAATACTGTTTCCGTTCCTACGGTTAAATTTGTTTTATATAATTTAATAGATGAAGGAGAATCTCCTGTAATCGTTCCATCAAATTTTATTGAATTCCCTCCATTATAAGCATCATTAAAATCAAAAGAAGCTGCTATTGAGGAGCTCCCCTCTCTAGCAAATTGCCAAGTAGGCAACACTTCTTGATCTGACATATTATGCCAATCACTGGAGCTTGTTTCAGTACCATCCGTAAATTTCTTTCTACCATGTCCTGTATTAAAGCTAGTTTCAAACGGAACTGAAGCAATCGTTGAACTGGCAGGAACCCAATTAGATATACCCTTAAACCCAGAGCCATCAACTATTGCAGGATTATTATCCGCTCCTCCAAACATATGCCTCTCCGCATTATAAAAATTTAGTCTATCACTAGGATCATTATTAAAATTACTATACTGTGCGTTGTTGTATATTGCATTAGCAGCAAACAATCCTAATGATGTATAGGCTGTTGTTGCCGATTGATGAATATCACTCATCCAAGTATTACCTCCTGTTTCAAATGCCGCTTGGTTTCTTCCGGGCCATAAATCTACCCCTGTAAAAACATCATAAGGACTTCTACCCAATACACCTGCATTCCCATTAGAAACACTAGGATTATTAGATCCAGACCAAAAAAAGTTGACAAACATACTACTGCTCACTCGTTGTTCATAGCCATCACCAGGAAGGCCGTTGTCATCGTTTTGGAAAAACATATAATTATTCGCGCTTAAGGCGTTTTGCCAGCTTACCGTACCACTTAACAGCATAGCATCATACCATATCACTTCTTTTCCTAAAGGCTCAATAGCTGTAGTTAACTCTCTAACAAACTCATACATTAATTGACCTGTTGTACCGTTTGTATCTGTTTCCTCATTAATGAACCAACCGTCAAAATTATAATATTCCATAATTTCTTTAAGCTTGGTAACTGCTATAAAATTTCCTGATCCATCTTTTTCAAGAAAGTTTGTCATTGTTGCAGTGGATCCTCCCCATGCATTAGGTGAGAAAAATACATTCCCAAATACTTTTACGCCATTTTTATGAGCAGCATTTACCCATGGTGCAGAAGGAATTTGAACAGTATCATCTGCAGTACCTCCAAACCACACCAACTTATCAATATAAGCCCAGTGTGTAAAGTTATAATAATTAAAAACTGGTTGTTCTCCGTTATAATTACCAAAGTTATTCATCCCATCAGGCAACCAAGCGATTTCTAAATCATTAGTTAATGCTGAGTTTAATTGTGTATTAGCATCCGTAACGCGTGTTGCTAAATTTTCCGTTGCAATGTTATTAGCATCTGCAGTAGCTCCACCTGAAGTCCATGCTTTTAATTCATCCACGGATAAAATAAAAGGTGGATTGTTTACGATTTGTGCATTAATTTCTGAATAAACAAAAAAAGAAATTAGCGCAATAAGTAGTTTTTTATTCATATTAAATAGTTTTGGTTGGTAAAAAAAGAGTTGAACAATTCACTGAAATCGCTCAACTCTTTATGTAATTTTCTGGAGACACTTATAATAATAAACCTTCCAATTTTGTTATTTGTTTATCTAAGTCAGTGTTTTCTTTTTCTAGGAAATCTATTTCTACCTGTTGCTCTTTAACAGCATTAACTAATACGGCATTCATTTTAGAATAATCCATAGATATAGGTATCCCTTCTTCTCTAGAAACTACTTTTCCTTTTTCATTATAATATGTAACTACTTCAGGAATTATTTCACTAACTTCTTCTGCAATAAAACCGATTGTGTATAGACCAGTTTTATCAAAATTATATTGATATTTTACTGGTTTTATTTTTAATATATCTTCTAACCCATACTGAGAAATAGTAATATTTTTTTTAGCCCTTCTAGAACTTGAAACATTAAAAGCGGTTGCTGTAATTGGTAAAGTTGCACTAACATTACCACCGTTATTTTTCCCGCAAAAGATACCCTTTTCTAAAGATCCATTAGGCACGGTATAATCATAGTTTCCTCCTGGATTGTTATTGTTATACCCTGCAATATATATTGCGCTTTGATCAAATCCAGGGTCTGTATAAGTACCTATAAGCTCATACCCTCTATCTGGATTTTCCCTAGTAGCCAAAGCTGTTAATACAGCATTACCAGTACTTTCTAACAATACTCTATCACCAACTATATGTAAACCTTGAATAGGAGTAGTTGTACCAACTCCTACATTACCTGTATTTGCATTATACATATCATTTCCAACAACAGTCCAATCGGCATCTAAACTAGGTGTTCCCCAATTAGCGTTTCCTGAAGCATCTGTAGTTAATACTAAGCCAGCAGCTTCAGTACCACTCACTAATCGTACTGCAGGAGCTGTATCTTCAATATGCAATAAAATAGATGGCGTTGTTGTTCCTACACCAACAAATCCGGAATTTGCATTGTGCATGTCATTTCCAACTATTATCCAATCTGTATCAAGAGCAGCAGCACCTGCTAAAGGCGTCCATTTAGTCCCATCCCAGTAATGAAAACCAACTCCTGTTGCTACAGTAGTATTATACACTAATAAACTTTCTATCGGAGTAGTTACTGGCGTTGCAGTATTTAAATCTGCAATAGCCACACGAGGTATTAATACTCCTTTGTCTGTAGCTGTAACATCTAATATAGAACTCGGATCTGGAGTTGTGGTTCCGATACCTGCCTGAGAAAAGATAGCTAATGGAAGTACTAGTAATATTTTTAACAAATGATTTTTCATTAATTAAAGTTTTAAAAATTAATAAAAAGAATTATTTCTTAGCGTTTTCTAAAAGCGCTTGTTCAATTTTAGCCAAACGTTTTTTAAGCGCTTCATTATTGCTTTTAAGTTCTTCAACTTTGGAATGTTGCTCTTTTACAGCATTTACCAAAACAGCACTCATTTTAGAATAATCCATTGAAACAGGTATTCCTTCTTCACGAGAAACTACTTTATGCTCTTCATTTTGATGAGAAACAACTTCAGGAATTATTTCACTTACTTCTTCTGCAATAAACCCAATAGTATATAAACCAGACTTATCAAAATTATATTGGTATTTTACGGGTTTGATTTTTAAAACAGCATCTAAACCGTATTCTAAGGTTGAAATATTCTTTTTGAATCTTGCAGAACTCGATACATTAAAAGCGGTAGCCGTTATTGGAAGTGTTCCTATACCAACGTTACCTGCAGTATTACCTCCACATATTATTTTATTTGCATCATCATAATTACCACCATTTGTATGATTAACATTGTAACCTCCTAAATAAACAGAATCTCCATCCCATAAAGAGTAGGTTCCTATAAGGTCAAACTCTTTTCCACCTGATTTACTACTAAATACAGCATCATTACCAGCACTCTCAATCAATATTCTATCTGACACAACATGTAATTTCTCAATAGGCGTAGTGGTTCCTATACCTACATTACCCGTATTAGCACTATAAATGTCTGTACCAGAAGTCAACCAATCACCATCATCTCCAGCATCTTGCCATGAAGCGTTCCCTGAAGCATCTGAGGTTAACACTCTTCCTGCTTGTTCAAATCCATCTACAATTCTAATTACAGGTTGTCCTGTAGTTGTAGATGCTATAGAAATATTATCAACAAAAGCTCTATCTAAACCTGTACTCGAAGAACTATCTTTTGAATACCTCCAAGATATGGTATGAGTTCCTGCCGTAAGTGTTCCAGCATAATTTGCCCAAGCAACCGAACCAGACCAAGAAGCACCTGCTTCTTGCACATCATCAACATAAAAACGTAAATAATCATAACTCCCTTCACTGTCTACTCTATAATCAAAAGAATAGGCTGATCCACCCGCTGGAATAGTAACCGTCATTTCTAACCTTGAATCACTACTATCAGTTCCAGAAGCTGACCCGGCACCATAAGTCCCTGTATTAAATTCACCAGCAGCTGATGTTATACTCCAGTTACCCATACTTCCTGAAGTAGTGAATGGAGTTAAATTATTATCCTCAAAACCATCATTAAAGGCTACTATAGCAGCACCTGAAGTATCTTCTATATGCAACTGAGCTGTTGGAGTAATTGTCCCTACACCTACATACCCTGAATTTGCATTGTACATATCATTTCCAACAACTGTCCAATCACCATCATTGGCAGCAGCTCCTGATAATGGAGTCCATTTAGCACCATCCCAATAGTGAAAACCAACACCTGTAGCAATAGTTGTATTATACACTAATAAACTTTCAATTGGGGCAGTTACTGGTGCAGCTGTATTTAAATTTGCAATTGCAACACGAGGAACTAACACTCCTTTATCAGTTGCATCAACTTCTAACATTGAACTTGAATCTGGGGTTGTTGTACCAATACCTACTTGGGAATATGTAGCTAATGGAAGTAATAGTAAAGTAAGTAATATTTTTTTCATAATTAATTCGGTATTTTATATGCCGACAAGATTATGAAAAGGGATGGCTCGTGAAAAAATACGGGACGGAAGCAACTATTTCAGGGACGAAGAACTAATTTCGGTAATCTACTATAACTCAACAGAATAAAATCCCTACGGTAATTTAGCGCATAAAAAAGCCGAAACATTTGTCTCGGCTTTTTCATGTATTGTATTATTTAAAACAATATTAGTATCTATAGTGTTCTGGTTTGTATGGTCCATCAACCGTTACACCAATATAAGATGCCTGGTCTTCACGCAACTCAGTTAACTCAACACCTATTTTTGCTAAGTGTAATTTTGCTACTTTTTCATCCAATTCTTTTGGCAACATGTATACTTCGTTTCCATAAGCTTCTACATTTGTCCATAATTCTATTTGAGCTAATGTTTGGTTTGTAAATGAGTTAGACATTACAAAACTTGGGTGACCTGTTGCACATCCTAAGTTTACCAAACGACCTTCAGCTAGAAGAATGATATCATTTCCGTTAATATTATATTTATCAACTTGTGGTTTGATAGTATCTTTTGTATTACCGTGGTTCTCATTTAACCAAGCCATATCAATTTCATTATCAAAGTGACCAATGTTACAAACAATAACTTTGTCTTTCATTGCTTCAAAATGACGCCCTTGAATAATGTCTTTGTTTCCAGTAGTTGTAATAATGATATCAGAATTTGCAACAACAGTTTCTAATCTCTTTACTTCAAAACCGTCCATTGCAGCTTGTAAAGCACAAATAGGATCAATTTCTGTAACAGTAACAATAGAACCAGCTCCTTTAAAAGATGCAGCAGTTCCTTTACCAACATCACCATAACCACAAACAGTTACACGTTTACCTGCTAACATAATATCTGTAGCTCTTCTAATAGCATCTACAGCAGATTCTTTACATCCGTATTTGTTATCAAATTTAGATTTTGTAACAGAATCGTTTACATTAATTGCCGGCATTGGTAATGTTCCGTTCTTTACTCTTTCGTATAAACGGTGAACACCAGTTGTAGTTTCTTCTGACAATCCGTTGATTCCAGCAGCTAACTCAGGGAAACGATCTAATACCATATTAGTTAAATCTCCACCATCATCTAAAATCATGTTTAATGGTTGCTTGTCTTCTCCAAAGAATAAGGTTTGCTCAATACACCAGTCAAACTCTTCTTCTGTCATATCTTTCCATGCGTACACAGCAGTTCCTGCTCCAGCAATTGCAGCTGCAGCTTGATCTTGTGTAGAGAAAATATTACAAGAACTCCAAGTAACCTCAGCTCCTAAAGCTTGTAAAGTTTCAATTAAAACAGCAGTTTGAATAGTCATGTGTAAACACCCTGCAATTCTTGCTCCTTTTAATGGCTGAGTGTTTTTATACTCTTCACGTAAACTCATTAACCCAGGCATTTCTGCTTCTGCTAATAAAATTTCTTTTCTTCCCCAATCCGCTAAAGAAATATCTTTAACTTTAAACGGTACATATGCAGTTGTTTTTGTACTCATAATATGCTGTTTTTATTTATTTTTATTCGCCTGCAATAAAGTGCAGGTTAATTATTAAATAGTATTTTTACAAAAAACACAAATGTGTTAATTTTGCGTGTGCAAAGGTACACAATAACTTTCAATCCCACCATGGGTTTATTTTATTGAAGTCTACCTCTGTTTAATATCCATTTAAGAACCACCTCATATTGCACCGAGGTAATTGAATGCTATGCCTTTATACAAGACCATTATACATAATGACACTACTACGGTATTTGTCTGGAAGATAGAAGAATCATTACATGATTTAGAATCAACTGTACAATTAAATGAACGAAGTCAAAACAGAACTAATGGAATGCGCTCTGAATCGCATAAAAAAGGTTTTTTAGCAGTTCGAAAATTATTAGAAGTTGCTGGATTATCTGATTTTGACCTGTATTATACTGAAGATGGGAAACCGCACTTAAAAGATGGTAGAAAAATAACCATTTCACATTCTTTTGAATTTTCTACAATTGCAATTTCCGATACTGAAATCGGAATTGATATTGAAAAGAATAGAGACAAGATTCAACGTATAGCATCCAAGTTTATTGGAAAAGAAGCTGACTATTTAGTAGAAGAAAACTTAACAGAACAGTTAACCGTAATTTGGGGTGCAAAAGAAAGTTTGTTTAAAATTCATCCCGATGGAGGATTGTTATTTATAGAACATTTACCAATTGATGAATTTAATTTATATAGAAAAAGAACTACTGGCCATATATTAAAAGAACCTTTTAATGAGAATTTTGGGGTTTTCTTTGATATTTTTGAAGGCTACACCCTAGTCTACGCAACAAACGAACTGAAAGCCTAATGCATCATATTTATCAAGACATTTTAAAAGCAAAAGCAAATAATAAAAAATTATTAGCCATACTCCTTGATCCTGATAAATTGAGTGTTTCAAATATAGCACAGCTTTGTTCTAAAATAAATTCAAGCCCAGCTACACATATATTTGTAGGAGGGAGTATTGTTGCTAATGGGGCAACTGAATTATTAGTTCTTAAACTAAAAGAATACATTTCATTACCAATAATATTATTTCCAGGAGACGTAAATCAAGTAACTAATACTGCTGATGGCATTTTATTATTAAGCCTACTTTCAGGAAGAAACCCTGAGTACTTAATAGAGCAACATGTAAAAGCAGCTCCGTTATTACAAAAAAGTGATTTAGAAATCATCCCTACAGGATACATCCTAATTGAAGGTGGTGTTGATACCGCAGTTCAAAAAGTAAGTAATACTTTACCTATCCCACAAAACGATATTGACTTAACCGTTCATACTGCTCTTGCTGGACAATACACCGGAAAGCAACTAATTTACCTTGAAGCTGGATCAGGAGCGACCGAATCGGTCGAAATAGAGATAGTTCATGCAGTTGCCAATGCTATCGATATCCCTTTAATTGTTGGAGGGGGAATTCGTTCTAAACATAAAATTGACGCCGCTTTTAAAGCTGGAGCAGATTTAGTGGTTATAGGAACTGCTTTTGAAAATGACTCCAATTTTTTTGAAAAATAATTTCTTCAAACTGCAGCAAATCAAAAACAGTGCTGTCTTTACTGTAAACTAACTCAATCATAATGCACGAGCAAGAACTTGTTCTTCTTATTAAACGTTGTAAAAAAAGCGATCAAATAGCGCAGGTAGCTATCTATGATTTGTTTTTTAAAACTATGCATAATACTGCATTTAGAATAATACAACAACAAGATTTAGTAGAAGATGTTACTCAAGATGCGTTTATAGTTGCTTTTTCTAAAGTAAAAAACTTACATAGTCAAAATACTAACATTGAAACCCGTAATACAAGACTTAGCTTAGGATACTTAGAAAACAATCCTTTCAAATTAGATTTAAAGGTTTATGGTTGTGTTGTAGATTCAACTATTGACAAGCTCCCTACTGACCTTAAAAAGAATTTAGTAGATGAAAAAGGAAAAAAACAAAGAATTTACTTCATATTATATTTCAAAAAAAACATCAAGAAAAATAAACATTAAAATGTCAAAAGGTATACTTAAGTTAAGTAAAATTGAGGCGCCAATTGTCAGAAACTAATAACATTCAAATAATCTAGTTTTATAGAAAAATCCGCCTCTGAGCAGATTTTTCTATAATAATTAGTACATTATCATCGTTATTAGAAAAACACAATACAATGATTCAAAAAACATATTTCTTACTATTCTTACTAATTAGCACAATTAGCTTCGGGCAAATAGCAATACAAGATAAAGAAACTAAAGAACCAGTTTCTTTTGCTACCATATCATTCGGAAATGGGAATGGATTATTTGCAGATGAAGAAGGCAAGTTTGTGTTTACCAAAAAACTATATAGCGACATTGACTCACTTTTAATTACATCTATTGGGTACAAAGATTTAAAAATTGCAGCAGATAGTTTACCTTCAATAATCAATTTATATCCTTCTGCTAATCAATTACAAGAGGTTATTGTACAGGTGAAACCAACAGGGAAGTTTAAAATGAGAAAGGTAAAACCTACTTTACATGAAGATTATTTCAAATGTTGGTTACCTACTATAGAATCAGAAATAGCTGTGTTTTTCCCAAATGAAGAGAAAAAAACAAAACAAATAACAAAACTTTATTTGCCTATAAAAACTGAAGCTTCTGACTGGAGTAAACGCAAAAAAGCAAACAAAAAAAAACGCTCCTTTTCAACCCTTTTTAAAGTTAATTTTTACGAAAATGAAGATGGTTTTCCTGGAGACATCCTTAGCTACGAGAAAGTAATTTTTAGAGTTACTCAAGAGAGCGAATCAGTTTATGAGCTAAACATTACTGAAAATAATATTTTTATTCCTAAAAAAGGAATATTTGTTTCCATACAAATTTTAGGGTATACTAATAAACTAGGTAAGTTATTACCTAACAAAAAATATCAAGAAGTGAAAACACGAAAAGGTATTGTAAAAGTTTCTACAACTTTCCGTCCTTTACTGCCATTTACAGATCAAATCCCTAGTAAAAGAACCTATACCAAACGTATCTTTTTAGATAACAATGAATGGATTCGCTTTGAAAAGAAGAGTATATCTAACAATAAATTGTTAGCTTCTGGACTAAATAATTACGGCATGGGTATGGAAATGAAAGTATATCAAAAAAAATAACTACAACCCCTTCACTTGAAGAAGGGGTATTATTCAACCATAAAAGGTTTACATTTACCAAAATTACATTTAAAATAAATAAATTACATTGAATTTTACTTCAGACGACATTGTACAAATTGAAAATAACGGGTTAACTACTGAGAAAGTAATTTCTCAAATACAGCTTTTCAAAACAGGAATTACACCTACAAACTTGAAAGATGCTGCAACAATTAATAGCGGAATCCTAAACTTTAACGACACCGAAAAAACAGCGTTTATAAATCATTTTGAGTCACAGAAAGAAACAGTTTCTATTCTACAATTTATCCCCTCTTCCGGAGCTGCATCAAGAATGTTTAAATTCTTATTTAAGTTTCTAAAAGAATTCAACCCAAAAAAAGAGTCTCTAAATTCATATATAAACAAAAACAAAGTTCCTGAAATGACCTTGTTCCTGTTTGGATTAGAGCAGTTTCCTTTTTACAAAAAAGTAAAAACCTTACTCCCTTCTAATTATGCTATACTTACTGATGACGAAAAAGCAGTTGCTTTTGTTAAAGTAGTTCTTGATAAGGAAAAACTAAATTACGGAGAACAACCTAAAGGATTACTTCCATTTCATCAATACAAAAATGAAATATCTACTGCGTTTCAAGAACATCTTTTTGAAGCTGCATCTTATGCATCTAACCATAATAAGGCTAAGCTACATTTTACAATATCAGAAAACCATAAAGGTAAATTTGAAAAAGAATTGAATACTATTGAAGAACATATCTCTAAAAAAACCAATTGTACTTTTGATATTACATTTTCCTTTCAAAAACACCAAACAGACACCATTGCAGTTACACCAAAAAATGAGCTTTTCAGAGAAGAGGATAATAGCTTGCTATTTCGTCCATCTGGACATGGAGCCTTAATTGAAAATTTAAATGAGGTAAATGAAGATCTTATTTTCATAAAAAACATCGATAACGTTGTGGCTGCTAATCTTAGTGAAACTGTAGCCTCATATAAAAAAATGTTAGGAGGCCTACTCTTAAAAACTCAAGAAAAAGTTTTTGCCTATCAACAAGCATTAGAACAAGAAACTGTTGATGAAAAAGAAATTATCACTATTGCAAACTTTTTAATCAATAATTTAAATATTGTTGTAAATCCTGAATTTGAAAAATATTCAAAAAAATATCAAATTGAATATTTAATCGAAAAATTAAATCGCCCAATTCGCATTTGCGGAATGGTTAAAAACGAAGGTGAACCAGGTGGTGGCCCTTTTTGGGTGAAAAGTGAAAATGGCATTATTTCTCTCCAAATAGTTGAAAGTGCTCAGATGAATAAGAAAGATAAACTACAAAAAGAAATCATCAAGAGTGCTACACACTTCAATCCTGTAGATTTAGTTTGTGGAATTAAGAATTTTAAAGGGAAAAAATATAACCTTTTGGATTTTATTGATATAAACACAGGTTTTATTTCTTCAAAAACAAAATTAGGAAAAGATTTAAAAGCATTAGAACTGCCTGGTTTATGGAACGGCGCTATGGCTAATTGGAACACCATTTTTGTAGAAGTTCCTTTGGAAACTTTCAACCCAGTAAAAACGGTTAACGATTTACTAAAACCCGCACATCAAGCATAGTTTGAACTCAGGAATCATCATAAAGGAATGCGTATTTAAAGCCGTGAGAAGTTCAGGTGCTGGAGGACAACATGTGAATAAAGTTTCTTCAAAAATAGAATTAAGTTTTGATTTGTTTAACTCAAACGGTCTATCTGAATATGAAAAAACTCTCCTTCAAAGAAAATTAAAATTATCAAAAGAAGGATTATTATTACTACAATGTTCAGAAAGCAGAAGTCAGCATAAAAACAAAGATTTGGTCATAAAACGCTTTTTATCTCTTTTGAAAATGAGCTTAATCATTCCTAAAAGAAGAATCCCTACCAAAACGCCTAAAAGTGTTATTCGCAAACGATTAAGTAATAAAAAACATCATGCCGAAAAAAAAAGCAACAGAAAAAAACCCCCAACTGATTAGACGTTTTACAACTTAATTATAAACCCGTACAACACTTCCGCTTTGCTCTACCCTATAAGCTCTTAAACAATTTCCAGTATTACCAGCAGTTTGTTGACCAGTTAGTAACTGATACTTATTCCCATCATTACACTCACAACTTAGCTCTATCCCTGATAACGTCATCAATGAGCAACTACCTGGTCCGTGAGCAGGATCACTAGCTTCAAATGCAACTATTGAACTACCTGTATTATATAAATAAATCCCTTTTACACTAAACCCACCAACATAAAGCGTATTTCCAGCAAACTGTAAACCACTGTATTGTGGCAAATTTAAATTAATCGTAGAACCTGTATCAAAACCATAATTTGGTAATAATACACTTACACATCCATTTTGTACCCCATCATCTTTTTTACAATTACCAAAAAGTGATAACATAAAAACACATATTAAAATATTCTTCATTAGTTCCTCCTTATTATTTTCAAAGGGTGATATACAATATACTATATATTCACTCAACGGTTATTTATAAATTATTGCCTCATAAGTATTATCAGTCATTTTAAATGAGATCAAATTTACAATAAATGCTAAAATTTACTATATTTGTTAATAGAAATCCTGTTTTTAACGGGATTTTTTATGTTATAGTATATACTATAACTATGAATTCCCTCATAAGGTACCTCAGAGGGAAAAATTAACTATATAATTTTGATCGATTTAAATATCGATATATTAAACCCCACTTGCGGAAATAAAAAATGATAATATGAGTAATGTATCTTATTATAGTGAAGAAGGATTAAAAAACTTAAGAGACGAATTAAATCAATTAAGAGACGTAGAACGTCCATTAGCTTCTCAAGCAATTGCTGATGCAAGAGATAAAGGAGATTTATCTGAAAATGCTGAATACGACGCTGCAAAAGAAGCACAAGGAATGTTAGAAATGCGCATTTCAAAATTGGAAAACGTAGTATCTAATGCACGAATTATTGACGAATCTCAATTAGACACTTCAAAAGTATTAATTCACTCTAAGGTGAAAATTAAAAACCAACTAAACGGAATGGAAATGGTGTATTCGTTAGTTGCGGAAAGTGAAGCCGATTTAAAAACGGGTAAAATTTCAGTAAGCTCACCAATCGGAAAAGGTTTACTAGGAAACTCCGTTGGAGATATTGCTGAAGTACAAGTACCAAATGGAGTTATGAAGTTTGAAATTTTAGAAATTTCAAGAATATAACCCCCTTCACATTTCTTATTTTAAAAACAACGCATATTCAACTTTAATTATTAAGTATGGCATCAATTTTCACAAAAATAATCTCAGGAGAAATACCGTGTTATAAAGTTGCAGAAACTGAAGATTTCTTAGCATTTTTAGATATTAATCCCAATGCAAAAGGACATACTTTATGTATTCCTAAAAAAGAGGGAAATAAAATATTTGATCTAGATGAGAATGAATATATCGAATTGATGAAATTCTCTCGTAAAGTTGCAAAAGCAGTAGAAAAAGTAATCGACTGTAAGCGAGTTGGAATGACCGTAATTGGCTTGGAAGTACCACACGTACATGTACACCTTATCCCATTAACTACAATGGAAGATGCACGTTTCATACAAAAACAAGCCCTTTCAGATAATGAATTTAAAAATATTGCTCAAGAGATAAATATCGCCTTAGAAAATTAGTCCTAAATATGTCTCCGTCAATCTAAACTTGTTTCGGAATGACACCAAAATACAATTACGGAACAAACTGATGCTCATGTTTAATTTTGACTATCTGTTTAGCCCCAATAACGTATATATATTGTAAGCTACACCACCGTTTTCAAACTAATTTGAAACACTGTCCCCTTATCTATTTCTGAAGATAGTACTGCAATTTTACCATTATGATAATCTTCTATAATGCGTTTTGAAAGTGACAACCCTAGTCCCCAACCACGCTTTTTAGTGGTATGACCAGGTTCAAATATTTTAGAAAACTGCGCCTTTGCTATTCCTTTTCCATTGTCATGAACTTGTATATAAACCACATCTTCTAATTGATGTACTTTAATTAACAATTCTCCTTTCCCTTTCATCGCATCAATAGCATTTTTAATTAAATTTTCAATCGTCCAACTATACAACTGAGTGTTTAAATTTGTGTATATTTCTTCATCTACAGCCTCAAAAGTAAACTGCACTAATTTTGACGAACGTGATTTCAAATATTGAAAAGTCAGCCGAGTCTCTGTTATTATGTTTGTTCTATCTAATTTTGGAACCGATCCGATTTTAGAAAATCGTTCTGTAATTGTTTGTAATCGATCAATATCTTTTGTCATTTCTTGAAGAGTATCCTCTGACACATTTTCCATTTTTAAAATTTCTAACCACCCTATTAATGAAGACAATGGTGTACCGATTTGATGTGCTGTTTCTTTAGCCATTCCTGCCCAAAGTTTATTTTGAACTGCATTTTTGGTTGATTTATAAAAGAAAAAAGCAACACTCCCAAATAAAAACATAATCAACAATAATGCTAAAGGATAATATTTTAATTTATTCAACAAGGGAGCATTCCCAAAATAAATGGTCTGTTTAATGTACTTACTAGATATTTCTATTGGTGTATTTTCCTTTTCAAATTTAGAGATTAAACGCTTAATTTTTAAACTATCAGTCTTTTTAAGATTATTTATATTTCTTAAGTCATAACCTCCATCTAGATTAGCCACAATCATTGGAGTAGTAGTATTGTTATTAAGAATATCAACTGAAAAAGGAGAAACAGTAGCGTTTAAGTCATCCATATTATGAAGGATATCTTTATAAGCTAAGGACCAAATTTCCATTTTCTTTCGTTCTTCCTCTTTGAAATTTTGAAAGAAAGTATAGGTATTCCATAATATTAAAGAAACAATTACAAAAGAAACTATGATGCTTATCCAGCGAAATAAATTTTTATTTTCCAACATTAAGGCTTTCTATTTAGACCAACTAAAATAAGGTTTTTTATTAGATGATTTATAGTTATTTTTGGGATTCAAAACAATAACTATGTTATCAATAAATCCAAACGAAATTTCTGTAGCAAAATTGCATGGATACTTACTAGGAAGTGTAGCTCCACGACCAATAGCTTTCGCAAGCACTATAGACACTGAAGGAAACCCTAATTTAGCTCCATTTAGCTTTTTCAATGTTTTTAGTGCAAATCCCCCTATAATGGTTTTCTCTCCTGCAAGAAGTGTAAGAGACAATACCACAAAGCATACTTTGGATAATTGTATTAGCACCAAAGAAGTAGTAATTAACGTTGTTAATTATGATATGGTCCACCAAATGTCATTAGCAAGTACAGCATATGCAAAAGGGGTAAATGAGTTTGAAAAGTCCGGATTTACCATGTTAAAATCGGAAAAAATAGCACCTTTTCGTGTTGCTGAAAGTCCAGTTCAGTTTGAATGTAAAGTAACAGAAGTTGTTGCTTTAGGCAAAGAAGGTGGCGCAGGAAATATGATTATTTGCGAGGTTGTAAAAGTTCATATTCAAGAGAATATCTTAGACACTGACGGAAGAATTGACCAACACAAATTAGATTTGGTAGCAAGAGCAGGTGGAAGTTTTTATAGTAGAGCTAAAGAAGGATTCTTTGAAATCCCTAAACCAATTGCTACTTTAGGAATTGGAGTAGACGCTATACCTGAACACATTAAAAACAGTAACATCCTTACAGGAAATGATTTAGGAATGTTAGGTAATGTTGAGCAAATCCCTTCTAATGAAGAAGTTGCTGCTTTTGAAAAACAAACTATGGAACGCTGTCCACATATATTAAAAGCAAATCAAGAAGACATGCATAAAAAAGCACAAGATTACCTTGAAAAAGGTGATGTAGCTACTGCATGGAAGATTTTGTTAATAAAATAATTACAAACAATACTTTTTTCAACTAGCAAAATGTGTTAAACTGTTCAAATTTAACTATTTTTGGCTTTGAAAATATTACATACTAATATACGAATAATGGAAGTACAAGGGAAAATTAAAATGGTAGGTGAAACTCAAACTTTTGGGAGTAATGGGTTTAGAAAGAGAGAAGTAGTATTAACTACTGAGGAGCAATACCCACAATCTATTATGATTGAGTTTGTTCAAGATAAATGTGATTTATTAAATTCATACCAAGTTGGTCAAGCTGTTAAAATTTCTATCAACTTAAGAGGTAGAGAATGGGTTAACCCACAAGGAGAAACTAAATATTTCAACTCTATTCAAGGATGGAGAATTGAAAACCAAATGGCAGCTCAAGGTGGCGCTCCTGGAATGCCTCCAGTTGCACCTGTTGATGCTTTTGAACCTACTTCTGACTTTAAAGAACAAGATCACGACGATTTACCTTTCTAATTCACATTAGAAATTAAACGACAATTAGTAAAAGCCATTTCGATAAACTTCGAAATGGCTTTTACTTTTCTTACCACTATCTTAATTGGTATGACTATAAATTATTCGTAATTTTCGACAGTAAAACTTAGCTCATGAACTTTACTCAAACCATTGAAAATGCTTTTAAAAAGGTACTTCCATCTCCTTTTACAATTGCGGTTCTTCTAAGCTTACTAACCATTTTTTTAGCGTATTTTTTTACAGAATCAAATAGTGACAATCATTTCCTGTCTATATTGAAACATTGGGAAGATGGTATTTGGAATAGCAAATTATTAGTTTTTGCTTATCAAATGATATTGATACTCGTCCTCGGGCATGTTTTAGTATTAAGTAAACCCATTGATAAATTGATTAACAAACTTGTAGGTTTTGCAACTTCAACTTGCTCTGCAGTAGTATTAGTTAGCTTAACAACAATGTTGGTTGCATTTTTAAACTGGGGTCTAGGTCTTATTTTTGGAGCAATATTAGCTCGGAAAGTGAGCGAATATGCACAGCGGAACAACATCCCCATAAACTACCCCATAATTGGAGCAGCTGGATATGTAGGCTTAATGATTTGGCATTCTGGTATTAGCGGCTCTGCTCCATTGGATGCCGCAGGAGAGGGTAGAATTAAAGAATTACTTGCCAACACTTCTTACAGCAACCTTGCTGAAATCCCTAGTCATATTGCAACTAGTAACACCATTTTTAGCTATTGGAATTTAATCATATTCGCTACATTACTAGTAGTGATCCCTACCTTTCTGTACTTTGTTGCAAAAAAAACAACCCCTACAAAAATCAACTTACCTACATATCAATTTAATACCGATTCTAAAGATTTAGTTGGTGCTGAAAAACTAGATCATTCTAAAATATTAGCTTGGTTATTTGGAGGCCTACTACTCATAGTTTTTTGTGTAAAATACGGAGCAGCAGCTTTACAGTTTAACTTTACACTGAATGCTATTAATTTTTTAATGTTCGGATTGGCATTAGTATTTCATAGTAAATTCAGTAGTTTTTTTAAAGCATTGGAAGAGGCTATAAAAGGTACAGCCGGTATCTTAATCCAATTTCCTTTGTATTTCGGAATAATGGGTATCATGACAGCTACTGGAATGGTTGGTCAAATATCCGATTTCTTTGTATCTATAGCTACAGAAACTACTTTACCTATTTTCACCTTTTTAAGCTCAGGCTTGGTAAATATTTTTGTTCCAAGTGGAGGTGGACAATGGATAATACAAGGGCCTATCGTTTTGGAATCAGCTTTAAAATTAGGAGTACCTCTACCAAAAGCAATAATGGCATTAGCTTATGGGGATCAGATTACAAACATGTTACAACCATTTTGGGCATTGCCGTTATTAGGAATTACAAAATTAAAAGCACGAGAAATACTACCATACACCTTATTATTAATGCTTGTAGGTTCCGTTATTTACATTCTTGGATTACTCATATTTTAAACCCGTATAAATGTATTTATTAAATGATGAAATAATCTTCCCACATCCATCTGAGGCAGATGCTAATGGATTAGTAGCAATTGGAGGAGATTTATCCTCTGAGCGTTTGATACACGCCTATAATAACGGAATATTCCCCTGGTTTAATGACGAAGAACCTTTATTATGGTGGTCACCAGACCCGAGAATGGTATTATTCCCGAAAGAATTGCGTGTTTCAAAAAGCATGAGAGTTTTATTGAGAAAACAACTCTTTAATATAACCTTTAATGAAGCATTTGAGGCTGTTATTCAACAGTGCGCACAAATAAAAAGAGATGATCAAGATGACACTTGGATAACAAATGATATGACGGAAGCATACATTAAACTTCATAAACTAGGTATTGCCACTTCCATAGAAGTCTGGCAAGATGAAAAGCTAGTTGGCGGACTATATGGTGTTGATTTAAAAGATAAAAAAGTATTCTGCGGGGAAAGTATGTTTTCTAAAGTAAGTAACGCCTCTAAAGCAGCCTTTATCACTTTAGTGCAAGAATTAAAAACCAAAGAGTACAAATTAATAGATTGCCAAATGCATACAAGTCACTTAGAAAGCCTTGGCGCAAGAGAAATTGACAGAGCAGAATTTCTAAAGAAATTAAAGTGAATGCATCTAATTTATTAAGCATAAAAAAAGCCTTGCTGTTGCAAGACTTTTTTTATGCTTAATATTAAATATTAATTTATTTGACTTCAGGTTTTTTAACTGACAAATAACTAATTTTTAACATGTTCTCCTTACGTAATTCTAGCTTTACATCAGACACTAACCCCATATTGGCATTTTTATCTACTTTTAAAGCAGTAATCATAAACGGTATTATTTCTTCTGTTCTTAGCGCTCTTTCCGCATGAATATATTGTTTCAACTCAGAAGGCTGCGCAATTTTATCATTTAATTGCAACACTGCTTCTGTACCAAACTTTTCATATCCAGCTACAGGTTTCCCTGCATAAATATACATAACTCTATCGTTTTTACGATTTAGTTTTTCGATATCATCAGCTTCAGGCAATTTATTCTCTACCATTAATGAATTGTCTTTCATTACTGTTACTGTCATAAAAAAGAACAATAACATGAATACAATATCTGGTAAAGCTGCAGTGGAAGCCTGAGGCAATTCGCCGTCTTTTTTCTTTTTAAACTTTGCCATAATTAATTAGTTTTAGATTCAGCTTCAGAAATAATCTGAGGATACATCTTCTTTAAATTTTTTAATCGCGTGTCTAACTTAGCCTTTAAAGCATCATCTTTCACTTTAGGATCCTTGTAAATAGCATTCATTCTAGTGAATGTATTCCCTTGTCCATACAAACGTACCGCTTCACGATTACGTAATTCAGTATATGCAGCACCTAATTCATTTTGGATAGCCACATAAGTACTGTAACTTGTTTCACGTTCATTCTTAAGTGCTATAATAGCTTTTGAAGGATGATCTGAAGAACTTTCACTTCTTTCTCCTTGACAATAGTCACACTTTTCACCTTCTGTTCCTACACCTCCACCATTGTCGATGAATTCCATTGCAGCTTTTTTCAAGTCTTTAAGCTCCATCAATTCATCTTCAACTAACATTCGGTCATTTTTGTTAACAACAACCGTAAAAATGTTTTTCTTTTTAATTATTGGAGGGTTTGGAGGCGGTACTTCTTCCCACCTAGGAAGCTTACGTGTAATTCCGTTATCCTGTTCTATCGTTGTAGTAACTAGGAAAAAAATTAGAAGCAAGAAAGCAATATCTGCCATAGATCCTGCGTTTACTTCAGGTATTGATCTTTTTGCCATAATTTATTTGTTTAATGCTTTTTTAACTCCAGCAACTACCATAGAGCCTAAAGCTATAATGATTAAGATGTAAAAAACTCTTAAACCAGTACCTACTAATTTAGATCCTGATTCAGAAACCATTTGTGTCCCATCTCTTAAAACTTCTTTTCCAGTTGATAATCCGTAGCTAATTCCAATAATTGCCAATAAAGCAACAATTGCAATACCTGCAACTTTCATTTTTGCTGGGTTAGAAACAATATTTTTTAAAGACAATACAATTGCGATTGCACCTGCACCAAATATTAAAATATTACCAAACCATAGCATCGCATCTATTGCAGAACTTTCATCACCTCCTTTGGTGATCATAACCCATAATACAACAGCTATAAGACTAATGACAGCAATCCCTACCGTTAACATTTTTTGTAAATTCATAATTATATATGTTTTTACCTTGATTGTTTTACGTTCCTTTTACAAAACGTAAAACCTCAAGAGTTATTATTTTTTGTTTGCAACTAATAAATCAATCAAAGAGATTGAAGCATCTTCCATATCATTAACGATAGAGTCAATTTTAGCGATAATGTAATTGTAAAAAATCTGTAAGATAATTGCAGCTACAAGTCCAAATACTGTTGTTAATAAGGCTACTTTAATATCACCCGCAATTAAAGATGCATCTAATCCACCAGCTGCAGAAATTTTATCAAAGGCTTGAATCATTCCGATTACCGTCCCCATAAATCCTAACATCGGTGCAATTGCGATAAATAAAGAAATCCAAGAAACGTTTTTCTCTAATTGTCCCATTTGAACTCCACCATAAGCAACGATAGACTTTTCTACTGAATCAATTCCTTCATCAGATCTTTCTAATCCTTGGTAAAAAATAGAAGCAACTGGTCCTTTTGTATTTCTACATACTTCTTTAGCAGCTTCAACACCACCAGAAGCCAATGCGTCTTCTACATTTTGAGTTAATTTCTTCGTGTTTGTAGTTGCCATGTTTAAGTAGATAATTCTTTCAATAACGAAAGCCAAACCTAAAATCAAACATAATAATACTATTCCCATGAAACCAGCACCACCTTCGATGAATCTAGTCTTTAATACTTCATGTCCAAATCCTTCTGCTGGAGCTTCCTGAGCAATTGTTA
>Ga0209292_1000241_pt1 | contig 77070 bp, 70 predicted proteins | sample GOMGulsemesocosm_2_FD_184634 | JGI IMG/M metagenome (GOLD analysis project Ga0209292, IMG submission 184634) | Methane-oxidizing microbial communities from mesocosms in the Gulf of Mexico - GOM9C Gulf of Mexico (SPAdes) (version 2) | ecosystem: Environmental > Aquatic > Marine > Cold seeps... | reverse complement strand
AGCTGTTCCATGCCCCACTCTTTGATAAAGCCGTGACCACCAAATACTTGCACACCATGACTAGTACACTCTAATCCTAATTCAGTAAGAAAAGCTTTTGCAATAGGCGTTAATAACGCTAGCTTAGTTTCTGCCGCCGCTTTTTCCTCTTCACAAGTGCTTGCATGACCAATATCTACGAGTTGCGCTAAATAGGCAATCAGTGCTCGACCACCTTCTGCAATAGACTTTTGTGTCAATAACATACGACGAACATCTGGATGTACTATGATTGCATCTGCAGGCCCTTCAGGATTTTTTACGCCTGATAAAGAGCGCATTTGTAATCTATCTTTTGCATAAGCTAATGCGCCTTGAAAAGAAGCTTCAGCTGCTGAAACGCCCTCAGTAGCCACACCTAAACGGGCAACATTCATAAAGGTAAACATGCAATTTAAACCACGGTTTATTTCGCCAATTAAATAACCTTTAGCACCATCAAAGTTAATGACACATGTTGCATTCGCGTTAATACCCATTTTGTGTTCAATCGACCCACACGAAACGGCATTTCGGTCGCTAGTTTCACCATCGCCGGTAACGTTAAACTTAGGCACAATAAATAACGAAATACCTCTACTTCCTTCAGGAGAGCCTGGGATCCGTGCAATAACTATATGAACAATATTGTCTGATAGGTCATGTTCACCAGCAGAGATAAATATTTTGGTACCTGTTAATGAATAACTTCCATCATCATTTAATTCCGCTTTTGTACGTAACATGCCTAAATCAGTACCACAATGTGGTTCAGTTAAACACATTGTTCCTGTCCAGCTACCTTCAACTAACTTAGGGATAAACTGATTTTTTTGCAGCTCACTACCATGTGCTTCAATAGTCGCTAATGCACCATGACTTAGACCTGGATACATAGCAAAGCTATGATTGGCGCTAGAAAAAAGTTCAGTAATAGCAGTATTTAGTGAGTGCGGTAAACCTTGACCACCAAAGTCTACATTTTGCGCTAATGTAGGCCAGCCTCCTTCAACATATTGTTGATAAGCCTCTTTAAAACCATCTGGTGTGGTAACCTCACCATCATTCCATGTACAACCTTGTTCATCACCACTTTGATTGATAGGGGCAATAACTTGCTCAGTGAATTTAGCTGCTTCGTTGATAATCGCATCTACCATATCCAAACTAGCATCTTCATAGCCTAATTTTTGATAATGATCATCGCAATTAAGTAACTCTTGCATAACAAACTTAATGTCTCTGATCGGTGCTTTGTACTCTGGCATGATTTTCTCCAATGATTAACGTTTGGGTTTAATAAAACAAACTGGTCTGACCTTTAAACAAGTGTTTGATTAAATCATGTTATGAACACTTTTAAAATAGTATAGGTAAAAAAAAAGAAACATATTTTGTTTCTTTTTAAGTTATAAAGCCCTTCAGATAGCGGGATGTTGGCCCTTTAGGCTATCTCAAACTATATAATTTATATTTATACAGCTTCCTTTCTTCAATCTCATAGCTCCATTCTAATGCCTTATTAAGCATTTTTTTTGCTTGTAAGTTTTTACCTTCCGCTAAATGGATTTGGTAAAGTCCCATATAGGCCTGATGTAAATAAGGGGCCTTCTTTAGTGCTTTTTGAAAATACAAAGCCGCTTTTCTATTATTTTTAGCTGCGTAAGCTTGTTCTAGCCACTGATACGGGTTGGGGTCATCAAGCAAATCAATCCTTTTTTCAACTCGCTTGGCTTCAGCAAACCGTTGTTCACTATTTAATAACACCATATAGTTGCTCATAAGTATTAAGTGTGATGAATCTACTGCCATACCTGCTTTATAAATATTTTCAGCGGTTCGGTTATCCCCTGCCCGGCGGTGAATGACACCCAGTAGATTTATTACAGCAATATTTGAACGGTCATATTGGTATGATTTTTCAGCGAGATAGAACGCTTCATCAAGTTGCTCATTAATCAAAGCATCGGCAGCAAGGTTTTTATAGTACATAGAAATAAAGGCAGACTTAGAAATCCTTCGTCCTTTTAGATCGTTATTATCAGGGAAATAGTCGATGATAATACTTGGCTTGGAAAAATATATAACATCATCTTCAGGTAGAAACCTATCATCATATAAAATGCTTTGCACGTGAGATGATGACAAAATCAGGTTATTTTGTTTATCAAAGATAGGCAGCGTTGTTAATTCTCTAAAGCTATAATCAAGGCCTATTAATTCGGCAAAAGCTCCCGTCAGGACGGCGAGACTCATACAGTTGCCTTTATTTAATCTATTCGCTTCTTCTGCGTTATAAGTCTCACCATAGTAAGTGAAACTCCCTAAACGAGACTGCAATACTTTAGAAAGTGCTTCATGTGTAGGCTCACCTAAAGCAGTTCTTTTATTCACTTGAGTCAAAACTTCGGTTTTCTGTTCTGTGGTCAAATAAAAGATATCATCAGAAATTTTTTCTTGTTGGGGCATAACATCAAACAAATCATAGTTAAGCACTATGTCTTTAAATGCTTCAGAGGGAGGAGAAACCTTTGAATGGCTAGAACAAGAGGAAATAAAAACAACTAAAAACGTAACAAAACAACTTTTTAAAATCACGATGACACTCCTTATGTAGAACAATTTTTCCTACTAACTATAGATACCCTATATGAAACAGGCCTGCTTTGAAACAAATATAAGTATCAACTAGTGTGCTGTTCAAAGGGGTAGCTGGAAATTAATGCTGCAATATCTACCTTATAAAATGTCATGATAATGACTTTATCATTGAGCAAAAAAAAGCTTAGTAATTTATCATCACTAAGCTTTATCATGTCAAACTTCTCATTGAGAGAATAGCTTTAGTTATTCTCTTTTAGCAGCAGTATTAAAATATTTAATCTGCTTGATAGCTATGGTTTTGTGCTTCTAAATAGGCAAAAGCAGTGCTAAATGCTTGCTCTTGAAATTGCTTTAAACCGGTATCACGAAAATCAATATCAATTTGGCTTCTAGACAATTCTTTCTTAATAAAAGTACCCGCTAAAATATCAACTTGTAGTTCACTAATTAACTGAATTGCTGCTTCAATTTTAAAACCTACAGGACCGCCAGCAAACTTGCCTTTTAATGCGCGACCTTTAATTTGAACATGAGTTACTTGGTAATCTTCCATCAGCTTAGCAAAGGTAAATTGAAATTTTTGCACTGCTTCTGCGTCGCCGGCATTATCTAGACTAATTCTTTGTACACGTGTATGAGGAATATCATACAAATTATTTTCTTTAGATATGATGCAAATAATTGCCTCATTGCTTTTAATTTCAACACCACAAACTTTCATGGAAAAACCTCATTAAACAAATTGCCATTATTATACACGTAAACCATGCAAAGAAGTAAACGGAACTTATTGGAAGTTAATTAAACTAGCAGGTATCATTTAGGGTAATTGCGTTAATGTGAGTAAATTTAATGAAAAAAGTATGTGTGATCACTGGTGGTAGCTCTGGTATCGGCCTAAGTATTGTAAAACTATTTGTTAAAAACGATTACCAAGTTTTTAATTTAGATCTAAACAGCCCTTCAGGGAGTGAAGCTGAAGATCAGACTAAATATAGCTTTAGCCAGTGTGATGTTACAAATGTTGAGCAAGTAACAAAAACTATTGACAATATTGCTAATGAGCACTCTATCGATGTTTTAATCTCCAATGCAGGTATTCACTTTTCTGCCACTATTGAAAACACTACTGAAGCTGACTTAGAAAAGGTTTTTAACATTAATGTTAAAGGGGCTTATGCGGCTATAAAAGCTGTTTTACCTACAATGAAAGCACAGAGAAACGGTGCCATCCTTTTAATGGCTTCTGATCAAGCTCTTATCGCTAAACACAACTCTTTTGCCTATAACTTAAGTAAATGTGCCCTTGCCTCTATTGCTAAAACAACAGCGCTTGATTATGCCGCCTTTAATATACGCGCTAATGCACTTTGTCCTGGTACCATTGAAACTCCGCTTTATCACCATGCTATTGATAATTACTGTGAAAAATCAGGTGCAGATAAGGCAACAGTGCACTTAGAAGAAAAGCAATTACAACCACTACAACGTCTAGGTCAACCTGAAGAAGTCGCGGAGCTTGCTTTATTTTTAGCATCAGATAAGGCTAAATTTATCACTGGAAGTTTGCAGGTCATTGATGGCGGCTATACTGCACAGTAGTTCTTACCCACTTAAAATATAAGCCAATTGATTAATCGCTATGACAATAAACATTATTGATCCACACATTCATTTATTTGATCGTTCTCAAGGTGATTACCATTGGCTTAAAACTGAAAACCCGCCTTTTTGGCCTGATAAGTCTATAATTCAGCGAAATTTTACCATTAAACATATCGACGATCAGTTAACCGATAGTGGTGAGTTTGGCGATAACATTAAGTTATCAGGCTTCGTTCATATTGAAGCAGGCTTTGATAATGATGCGCCTTGGCGTGAACTTGAATATCTTGATAACTTATCTCTTGATAATTCCTGCAATGAAAGTTCATACTCTAAACCGTATCGAACTATCGCCAGCATAGATTTATTGGCCTTATCGAATGACTTCAAATTAACACTTAAAAAACTGCAGAAACATCATAGTCTGATTGGAGTTCGCCATATTCTTGATGAACAAGCTTATGATATTTTATCCAGCCAACAAGCACAGCATAACTTTACTAGCCTTAATGCTATATCAGATTTTATTTTTGAACTGCAATTGCCACTAGCAGAAGAAAGTGAAAATAAGCTAATGCCGCTTCTAAAACAAATTATTGCGAAAAATAGTCAACTTCGTTTTATCATTAATCACGCAGGTTTCCCCCCTAAAAGAGCAGCTAAAGAATCAAATAACTCAACTTGGCTATTATGGCAAAAAAATATTACTGAACTGGCTCAATATAGCAATGTATTGATTAAGTGCTCAGGAATGGAAATGGTAGACCGACAGTATGAGGTGTCATGGTTTTCAACCGTTACCAGTTTTTGTATTAGTGAGTTTTCAATTGACCGAGTGATGCTCGCCAGTAACTTTCCTCTATGTTTACTCGGTAAAGAGGCAGGTAAAAATAATTATGGTGACTATTGGCAAGACATTCTTGAGTCTTCATTAATAAAACAGTGTAAGCAAACAGAAAAAAACGCATTGTTATATAACAATGCGTTTCGTATTTATCGATTTAAACGTTAACCCTTCCGCTTTAAAAGTAGCTATTTTATTGTCACGTTAGGTGATTTTTTAACAATAGCATCGTTTAATTCGATACCAATACCTGGTACTTCAGTGACTTGGAAAAAGCCATCTACCGGTTGCGGATCTTGTAAACATAATTCCCTATTCCAGTCTTTTATAGCATAGGTATGATGTTCATGAATTAAGAAGTTGGGAATAGCCGTCTCTAAATGTAATGATGCAGCTGTAGCTACAGGTCCGCCACAAACATGTGCTTGAATACGAATATCATATACATCAGCATAATCACATACTTTTTTCGATTCAGTAAAACCACCACACAAACCCACATCAGGTTGAAGTACATCAATACTTTGGTCTTCAAAGTAGGGTCTTACGTCCCAACGGTGATACAAACGTTCGCCACCAGCAATCGGCACATTAACATTATCAGACACTTTTTTATGTACTGCAGGATTTAAGTAGTTTACTGGCTCTTCGTACATCATACAGCCAACCTCTTCAACAATCCTACCCATTTGAATCGCTGACGCTGCGCCCATTAAAGAGTGAGATTCAAAAATAATATCTACATCTTCACCAACAGCATCACGAATCGCGCGTAACCTATTGCCAAACAAACGCATTTGCGGCTTAGTAAATAACTTAGTTCGATCAAAAGAAGAACTACCATCTAGATTATAAACAATCGGATCGACTTTAACCGCATCATACCCCTCTGCCACTGCTTTTAGTGCGGCTTCAGCGTATTGTTCAGGCTCGATAAGTTTGTTTATCTCACTATCCCAATCAAACTGAAGTTGGCTAGCATAGGTACGCAATTTATCATTTACTTTACCACCCAATAATTGATAAACAGGAACGCCTAGCGCTTTACCCTTGATATCCCACAAGGCAGTATCAATTGCACTCATTGCTGAATACAAAACAGGACCGCCACCTAAGCCCCAAAAGCTTTCACGTAACATGCGTGACCATAAGAGCTCGGTATTAAAGGGATTAAAACCAATCAATACAGCTTCACTGATCTCTTTAATCATAGCTGCGGCAGCGCTATGTCCCCAGTCATAAGCTAGCCCGGCTTCACCTACACCAGTGATACCTTCATCTGTATGAATTCGAACAAAAACAGGGTTCCAACCAGCGCGTTTAGGACACTCGATATCAAAGACTTCAATATGTGTAATTTTCATTTATTTTTCTCATTTCTTTTAGGTGAGATAAATTAGAGGATATAAAGCTTTGCTCTATTGCCTTCTTTGGTAATTATTTATCTAAAGTTAGCTACTGTTATGACGTTGAAGGTTAATAGCTTATTTGCAAAAGTAACAATACTAAAATGAGCTAATTAATAACTTCGGCTACTTTCACGTTACCTATTAAGTGCTAAAGGGCGAAACTAGGATCGTTACGATAAACTCTTCGTAGCATAGCAGGCCATGCTTTTTGTCCACCCGTTTCACCATTGTGAACAATATTAGCTTGCGCCTTAATACCATCAATAATACTTTGTGGCGCATAGATAGGTTTCATACCTGTAGCCATCACTTGCAGTTGTACCTGACAAGCACGAGTTAAGTCATACATATGCATAAAAGCATCACCGATAGTTTTCCCCATAGTCAATGCGCCATGATTACGTAGCAACATAAAATTCTTATTACCTAAATCATTTTGCAGACGAAGCTTTTCATCGGCGTTGACAGCTAAACCTTCATAATCATGGTAGCTCATCGAAGCAAGAGCAAACATCGAATATTGACTTAGCGGTAATAAGCCTTCCTCCAAACTCGCAACGGCAATAGTGTCATTAGTATGTACGTGCAAAGCACATATATCGTCATGACGTACTTCATGCACTGCGCCATGAATAGTAAAACCCGCTGGGTTTATTTCAAAGGGACAATCTTTGTCAATAAGATTACCCTTGATATCAATTTTAACTAAGTTAGACGCGGTAATTTCTTCGAAGGCTAAACCAAAAGCATTGATCAAAATGTGTTCTGTACCGGGAATACGTGCAGAAATATGGGTATGAATTAAATCATCCCAACCATGCATTTGCAGTAATCGGTAACAAGCTGCCAAGTCGACACGCAGTTGCCACTCTTGTGCAGAGACTTTATCTTTTAAATTTAGTGTAGGTAGTTGTTGCATAGTTAACGCTCTCGGTCTGGAGTTAAAATTAACTCTATAGCTGCATATTACCTGATGATGATAAGGCAATATAGTTCTTTAAATCATTGCCTTGAAAATTGCTGCAATAATCAAAACAAAGACCAGAATGCGGGTGATTTTTCCAAATCTCCCCTGCTGTTCATCTGTCATCGGTTTACCAAAACGCTCGCCCAAAACCACCATTAAACCGACGGCTAAAAAGACACAAGTTAATATTATTATTAATGTCATTATTTACTCTTTATATTAGTTTTTTGTACCCTGTTTTATCAAAATCGATTACCATAGCGAATAGTGTCATCTATCGTTAAAAATCGCTATGCAGCAAACAGATAATTTTTACCAAAAACGTCGATTTATCATAAAACTAGGTAAGGCCTTACACAAATTAGGCTCAACAGCTTATCGCCTAGAAGATAACCTATTATCTATTGCTAAATTTCTCGATATACGTGCATCATTTATAATCACACCAACCGCACTGACGTTTATCTTATCTGATGATGAAGACGATCAGCAATATAATCATTTAGTCCGTGTCACCCCTGGGGACATAGATCTTGGCTCCTTAGCACGTATTGATGAACTTGTAGATGAATTAATCGATGGCCAGCGTACCTTAGATGAAGCCATTGAGCGCTTAGCTGAAGTAAAAAATAAACCTGCACCATACGGCACACTACTTTCCTTTTTAGCTTTTGGTGCTTCAAGTGGTGCATTTGCCATGTTAATGCATACCAGTTGGCATGATGTATTTTGGTCAACTATTTTAGGCTGGGTCACCTTCTTATTTGTACTATGGGCTGAAAGATCCCGTCGTATGTCAGATCTACTAGAGCCTATTTCAGCGATAGTGGCCTCATTTTTAGCATCAGCAATATCAATCATTGATCCCAGCATCAACATCCCTATGGTCATTCTATCAAGCATCATAGTGTTCATACCGGGATTATCTCTAACGGTAGGTTTATCTGAGCTTGCTGCTCGACATTTAATGTCAGGCACAGCGCGTATAATGGATAGCATCATGGTGTTATTTAAGCTTTATTTTGGGGCTGTTCTGGGTATGGCATTAGGTAACTTGCTTTGGGGTACCGCTACCTTTGTACCACCTGAGGCAATGCCCGTGTGGACCTCATGGCTTGCGGTAACAACACTTTCAGCCAGCTTGGTTATTTTATTCAAGGTGAGATTAAAAGATGCCCCTTGGGGTATGATTTCTGGCTACATTGCCTTTGGTGTTAGTATATGGGCAAGTGGTTATTTAGGTGTGGCCTTAGGGGCATTTGTTGGTGCTTTTGCGCTAGGTTTATACAGCAACATGTTTTCTCGTGTTATGAATTTACCCTCTAGTATCGTGCGAATATTAGGGTTAGTTGTTTTAGTTCCCGGCTCTAAAGTTTATATCGGTTTAAATAGTGCTGTTTCAGGGCAGAATATGCTTAACGTGCCTGATCTAGGTTCACAAACCTTTTTAATATTTATGTCTCTTGTCGCCGGCATTATCTTTTCAAATGCGGTATTACCACACGGTAAAACCTTATAATTTATAGCGACCTCTCATTCACTTAAAGCCCTAAACTGCGGTGGAAAAGTGTAAAAAATGCGGTTAATCCATAGAAAACAAGGTATTACTCCCTATGTAAACAAAGTAATACCTTTGTATTTATGTCAAAATGAAACAAAGTTGTAAACAGATGTTTCACTTGCTAGAAATCCTTAAAAATACTCCGTAGAATCGATAAATCGTGCTAATTAAGCATGTTCAAGGTATTAAGACGTAAAGTATAAATAATTACAAAAATTAAAATACTTTATATCTCAATCATTCCAGCTCACGCTACGAGCTATTGACAAGGAACTTACATGAAAGCAATTCTCACTGGTGCAATATGTTCATCATTATTACTAATGACTGGCTGTACAATTCAAACAGATAACAGTAACAACGCACCACTTGTTACCCAAAAAACGGCCTTAGCCTCAGGTATCGAAAAGGCAAATTTAGATAACAGCGTTCGCCCACAAGATAACTTTTACCAATATGTAAATGGTAATTGGCTAAAAAGCCATGATATCCCTGGCGATAAAACCTCTATTGGTTCATTTTATGACTTACGTGATAAAGCCGATGATGATGTTAAAGCTATCATTGAAGAACTTGCCGCGACAAAAAACCTAAAAAATGGCAGTGATGAACAAAAAGTTGCAGATATCTTTCGATCATATTTGGATACAGAAAAGCGTAATAGTTTAGGTACTCAGCCTATTCAACCAATCTTTGATGCTATTAACAAGCTTAGTAACAAATCAGAACTTGCTGCTTTTTTTGGTAAATATCAAGCGGTTGGTGTTGGTAGCCCTCTAGAGTTTTACATCGATGTTGATGCCAAAGACTCTGGCAATTACGCCACCCATATCTGGCAAAGTGGCTTAGGTTTACCTGACAAAGATTACTATTTCAATGAAACAGAGCGCTATAGTAAATTACGCACGGGTTACACTGCCCATATTGAAAAAATGTTTGATTTAGCAGGTCTTAAAAGTGCTAAAAAAGCTGCACAAACAATTATGGATTTAGAAACACAATTGGCAAAATTCCACTGGACGCGTGTGCAAACTCGAGACAGTGAAAAACAATACAATAAATTTGCTGTTACTAAGTTGCCAGAAGTGACTGATGCTTTTGATTGGTCAGCATACCTTGCTGCTCAAGGTGTTGCTTCGCAAAAAGATATCATAATTAACCAACCTGATTTTGTTGCTGGTTTTGGTGATATCTTTGCCAAAACATCATTAGCTGACTGGAAAACTTACCTAACGTTTCATAGCTTAAGCCATTTTTCTAGCTACTTAACTACTGATATTGACAATGAAAACTTTGATTTTTATTCAAAACAATTAAGCGGTCGTAAAGAGCAGCGTCCACAATGGAAACGTGGGGTAAGTGTTGTTAACCGTAACTTAGGTGAAGTTATTGGCAAAGTTTATGTTAGCCGTCACTTTACTCCACAAGCTAAATCACGCATGAGTGAGCTAGTTGAAAATTTAAGGAGTTCTTACGGTAGTAGCATTGACGATTTAGAGTGGATGTCTGCAGATACGAAAAAAGCGGCACATGTCAAATTAGCTGCATTTACCCCTAAGATTGGTTACCCCGACAGATGGGAAGATTACTCAGCGCTTAACATCAAATCAGATGATTTAGTCGGTAATATCTTACGTTCTTCGCGCTTATCTCATGATAAAAACGTGGTAAAACTTAGTGAACCAACCCGTAAATGGGAATGGCATATGACACCACAAACAGTAAACGCTTATTATAATCCTACCGTTAACGAAATCGTTTTCCCTGCTGCAATTTTACAAGCTCCATTTTTTAACATGACAGCTGACGATGCTGTTAATTACGGAGGGATTGGTGCGGTAATTGGTCATGAAATGGGTCACGGTTTTGATGATCAAGGCAGTAAGTATGATGCTGAGGGTAACCTACGTAATTGGTGGACTGAACAAGATTTAGCAGAGTTTGCTAATCGTACTAAAGCTTTAGTTGATCAATATGATGATTACCACGTCTTTGATGATTTAACCGTTAACGGTAAATTGACTTTAGGCGAGAATATTGGTGACTTATCCGGTGTTACCATCGCTTTTAAAGCTTATAAAGCGTCATTAAATGGTCAGGAAGCGCCTATTATCGATGGCCTAACTGGCGATCAACGTTTCTTTATGGGTTATGCTCAAATTTGGCGTGCAAAAATAGTAGAGAAATCAATGCGTAATCGTGTTGCAACAGATCCGCACTCACCTGCGGAGTTCCGTGCGCTTGGTTCACTGTCAAACATGAATGAGTTTTACGATGCATTCGATGTTAAAGAAGGTGATGCTATGTATATAGCCCCTGAAAAACGCGTAAAGATCTGGTAATCCGCTAAAGGTTATCAGTTATAAATTAGGAGCTTAGGCTCCTTTTTATTTGATAAAACATCTCAATTAATAAATTCCACTATACTTAAGTTAACACCTCTCTTTGAGCTATATCCATGGGTAGCGTTTACTTATTTATACTTAGCTATTTCCTCTCTATTTCTGTGTTAGGAAGCCAAAATGAAGTAATTCCTATTACGATAGAAACTGATATCTATCAATCGGCCCAAAAAATAATTTCTGAAAAATCAGCTCTTGATATTCATGACTTCACAGATCCTTTATTTCAACGACCTGTTGTAGAATTTATCTTAATCCAACAAGCACTTGCTTTGGGGGGCTCAGAAATAGATTTTTCTTTCACACTAGGTAATTATGATGCACGAAATATCATGCTAATTCAGTCGGGCATGCTTCTGATCAATTTCGATTCAATGTGGCTTTCTCATATTGATGATCTTCGTGAGGATGTGTACATTTCTGATGCAATCATTAGAAAAGGAGAGTATTGGGCGGGGGTATATACTGCTGTAGGTAATGATAACGCTTTAGCTATAAAAAATTTAGCTGACTTCAAGAAATTATCTGTGATTTCAAATAAACATTGGTTAGTCGATTGGAACACGTTAACTCAGTTAAAACCTAAGTCGTTAATACACGAGGAAGAATGGCTTTCAATGGCAAAGTTAGTTAGTTTGCAATGGGTTGATGTCATGTTAGCGCCATTCCCCTCAAAAGCGCCTTTTATCTATCAAGGCAAGGATTATAAAATTATAGCTGTTGAAGGCGTTAAGGTAGGACTAAACGACAGTAGACATTTTGTTATATCTAAAAACCACCCTCATGGTAAAGAGACATATTTAGCGCTCCAAAAAGGCTTAAAAATACTAAGAAAACGCGGCCGTATCGCCAAAGCCTTTCAGCAGTCCGGTTTTTTTAATACTCAAATTAAGACATGGCATGCAATTAATACTGATTTCCTCAAGGTAAATCCCTTAACTAAAGAGCCATTTTTACTTGATAAAGATAATTAACACTCCTATTTTTCTACAAATACACTAACTTCCTAATTTCACTACGAAACAATCTTATTGATAATTATTATCATTAAGGTTATTATAAGCATCACTGATATAGTCGCTTTTCAAGTAGAGAATAGTATGTACGTTTGTATTTGCCATGGTATTACTGACACTCAAATTGAGTCAGCAATAGATAATGGCGCTGAAACTTTAAAACAGTTAACCACAGAGCTTAATGTGGGCTCACAATGTGGAAAATGCTGCCAATGTACTAAACGAGTATTAAATAATAAACTAATGCAGATTGCAGAAGCACAACCTAGAGTTGCCTAATGCTGCTAACACTATCTATCTATTAATATTAACTTATCAATTAGCTCACACATTAACTCATCATTGATTGTAAATAGTTCTCTATACCAGCATGATTGATAATGTACTGTTGAGATTCAATCCAATCAATCTGCTCTTCAACATTTTCCAGTAAATCCTCTGCTAAGTCTCTGCTAATGTAATCTTGCAAGTTTTCACTCTCTTGTATTAATGCTTGTAATGCTTTTCGTGAAACATATTCCAGATCCATATTTGATTGAAGTATTTCTGCCGCATGTTCACCTATATGTAAACGTCCTAGGTCTTGTAAATTTGGCAGTCCCTCTAAGAAAAGTATTCGCTCTATAAGATCATCAGCTTGCTTCATTTTCTCAATGGATAGTTTGTAATCTGCTTTATTCAACCTTTCTAAGCCCCAATTTTTATACATGCGCGCATGCAAAAAATATTGGTTAATTGCCACCAACTCAATACCCAAGACACTATTTAATAGTGCAATGATTTGTTTATTTCCTTTCATGATAAACCCCTACCCCGGTAAATGTTGACCCATATGTGATTGAATATAATTTTGTAAGCCAACTTTATCGATGAGACCAAGTTGTTTTTCAAGCCAATAGACATGATCTTCTTCGGTATCTTCTAGCAACTTTTCTAACATTTCTCGACTTTGAAAATCACTTTCATTTTCACATAAAGTAATACTTTCCTTTAATGCCGCGACAACTTCCATTTCAAGTGTTAAATCATTTTTAAGCATACTGGGCACATCATGACCAATAATGAGATCTCGGCGATCTTTTAGGTTTGGAGTACCCTCTAGAAATAATATACGCTTTATTAACGCATCGGCATGGGTTATCTCTTCCTGCATTTCGTGATCTAATTGATCAAATAACTTATCTAAGCCCCAATCTTGATACATACGTGAATGAGTAAAATACTGATCAATTGCTGCCAATTCGTTGTGTAGCAGACCATTAAGACTCGCTATAACTTTTGCATTACCTTTCATCTTACACCCCTGAAATATAGAGAAACTGTGAAATTTATTGCCTTAAAGCCTAGTAGATGAATAAGTATTTATCGAATAAATTTAAATATTTGTTGTTACTAAGTATTTATTTTTCAAGTAAAAATGATTGTTATTTGCATTATTTTTTGTTGGGTAAGTTAACTATCTTTGGAATCTTCATGTTATACAAATAGCCATCTAAACATCTAAAGTTTGCTAATAAATATGAATCACGGTAGAATCCCCTCAAGAGTTTTCTGTGTTATCGAAGATGGTGTAAATCCATCGCTGTTCCCGCAACTGTAAATGAACTGATATTTATTTTTTATAAAAATATTATTTCAAAGTCAGATAGCTAACTAAAAAACTATACTTATTTACCGTGCGGGAAAACACGAGCTTCAATATGTCTACACTTATCAATATCTCTGGCCTTAGTTGGAGAGTTAAAAATAAATCAATCCTAGATAATATTAACTTTACCGTTAACAAGGGTGAAGTGATCGGAATTATTGGCCCAAATGGAGCCGGTAAAACCAGCTTACTTCGTTGCTTGACTAATCAAGGAGATATCCTTTCCAGCACAAATGTAAGTGGTAACGTTCAACTAAAAAAACGCCCTATACTTCAATATTCAGCAAAAGAAATAGCTCAACATTTTGCCTTAGTCATGCAAAAAAATGAGACTATCTTCGCTTTATCAGTAGAAGATGTGATGAAGATGGGTTTATTACCGCACAAGTCACTCTTTTCACTGGATAGTGATCATGACAAAGCGCAGATCATTTTAGCACTTAAGAAAGTTGGCTTAGCTGATGAGTTACATAGTCACTTCAACCAACTTTCTGGTGGTGAACAGCAACGGGTATTAATTGCTCGAGCACTAGTACAAGCAAGCCAAATATTAGTGCTCGATGAACCAACCAATCACCTCGATGTCTATTATCAACACCAAGTATTACAGCTGGTTAACAAACTTAATATTACCGTTATCATGACTGTACATGATCTGAATTTGGCCAGCTTATACTGTCAGCGATTAATACTTTTAAACCATGGAGAATTAGTTTGTGATGGCACACCAGAAGAGGTACTTACACCAACACAGTTGAGTAAAATATTTGGCCTACCTTGCCAGCAAAGCATTAATACAATAACCGGCGCCACTCAAGTTTCTTTCTACTTAAATAGTGATAAAAAAGAGAATAACTTTGTGGATACATTTGATGAATAAAGTATCTACCATCTTAATTACGTTACTTGGGATAGTCATTTTATCTGCAATGGCAGCCATTACCTTTGGCCCCGCTGATATAAATTCATCAGAGTTAATTAGCTGCTTAGTAGGTAGTTGCAATAACTCAATAGCGAATGTTGTTATCTGGCAAGTTCGTATTCCAAGAGTGCTGGTAGCTTTGGTTGCCGGCATGGGATTAGCCATAGCAGGCGCAATCTTACAAAATACGACTAGAAACCCACTAGCCGATCCTTACCTTTTTGGCATTGTTTCGGGTGCTGGTTTAGGTGCAACCATCGCCAACATTTCTTTAGCTGATAACCTGACCATCGCCCTTCCCTTAGCAGCATTTTTAGGAGCTTTATTTTCAGTCATCATAGTAGTCTTTATTGCTAAGGTACTACAGCGAATGGAACAACTACTACTAGCAGGTGTTGCCGTTTCATTTATGTTGGCATCAATTACACAATTCATTTTATATTTTGGCGAGCCTTTTGCCACCAACAGGGTAATTTTTTGGCTAATGGGCAGTTTAGCGCGTGTTGAAATGAGCAACTTTTACGTTATAGGCACTGTGTTACTTATCGCTATTATTACCGTTATCGCTTTGCATAGACAAATTGATGCGCTGTTACTCGGTGATGAAAGTGCCGCCAGTTTAGGTGTTGACGTGGATAAGTTACGCTTACTCATGTTAGGGCTTTGTGCTGCACTAACCGCTACCATCGTTGCCTACTGTGGTGGTATAGGTTTTGTTGGTTTGATGATACCGCATATTGTTAGACAACTTATTGGCGTAACCACCCTAAAGCTTATTGTTGGCAGTGCACTAATCGGTGCAATATTTCTTATTTGGGTGGATGTGATTGCCCGCTCTTCATTACCCCATGCTGAAATTCCAATAGGGATAATAACCTCAGCATTGGGCAGTATATTTTTCTTATTTATCATGTATCGCTCTAGAGCCATAACTTAATAAATGTGTAATAAACTAATATTTTAAATAGCACCGCAGAGATAATCCTATGACTGATGAAAAAAAGACTGACAGTAACTTGACTGATAAACACAAACAAAGAATGCAAAAACTAAAAGAGAAAGTGGATTCTCGCATTGATAATGCTACCGACGAACGTGGTCTACTTATTGTTATCACGGGTAATGGTAAGGGCAAAAGCACCTCGGGTTTTGGTACCGTTGCTCGTGCAGTTGGCCATGGACTAAATGCTGCAGTTGCTCAGTTTATTAAAGGTACATGGGCTTGTGGTGAAAGACAATTACTTGAAAATGCTGGAGTGAAATTTAGTGTCATGGGCACTGGTTTTACTTGGAATACTCAAGATAAAGAAAAAGACATTGCCGCGGCTAAGCAGGTTTGGCTCAAGTGTAAAGAGTTACTTAACGATCCTAATCTTGATCTAGTGCTGCTCGATGAAATGACTTACATGTTGTCATATAAGTACCTCGATTTAGATGAAGTAATAAATGTGCTAAACAATCGCCCTAAACATCAACACGTCATAATCACTGGCCGTGCTTGTCATCGCGCCATTATCGACTTGGCCGATACAGTCAGCGAAGTACAATCTATCAAACATGCTTTTGATAACGGTATTAAAGCGCAGAAAGGTATTGATTGGTAACACTTATCTCCAGCCATAAATACAATCGAGAGCTGACTATTGATAAGCTAGCTCCATAATTTATCATCAAATTGAAATATTATAATGAAATTAACTACTCTGCTTTTTACTTTACTGTTACTCACTAGCCTAGCTTTTGCAGAATCTGATAAAGAAATAAATAAAGAGGCAAATAAACCAACTATCATAGCCCTTGCTCCTCATATTGTAGAAATGCTTTATGATATTGGTGCAGGTGAACAAATTATTGGTACCACAGCCTTTGCTGATTACCCTGAACAAGCAAAAAAAATACCGAGAATTGGTAACTATGTACGTTTACAACTTGAGCGTGTCATTGAGCTTCAACCAGACTTAATTATTGCCTGGAAGAGTGGTAATCCAAGTGATGACCTCGCACGTCTAGAGCAACTTGGCTTCAACATAGTTTATTCTCAACCACATACTTTTGAAGATATAGCTAAGGAAGTTAGGCACTTTGCTAAGTTAACAGGCCACAGTATCCAAGGTGAGCAAGTAGCACTGCAATTTGAGCAAGAATTAGCTCAAATAACTAAGAACTATCAAAATAAAGTTGAAATAACGGGCTTTTACGAATTATGGTCTCGTCCCTTAACAACAGTAGCAAAAGGCAGTTGGCCGCAGCAATTTATGAATATTTGCAAAGTGAAAAATCCATTTGAGCCTGTACTCACCCCTTACCCTCAAATTAGTATTGAGCAAGTGCTACCAGCCTCAGTGCAACTTATTATTCAACCGTTATCTGTTAATCAAAAAGACCGAGAAGGTTTTAACTGGCAAAACTGGCCGATAATCCCAGCGGTTGCCAATAAACAAATAATTCAGCCTGATGCTGATGCCATGCACCGCATGACACTTCGCAGCCTAACGGCATTAAAGAGTTTGTGCGCAACAATAGATAAAACAAGAACTATTTTGCAACAAAAGCATAGCTAGCATAATGCTAGTCACTACAAAGTATTTTAGGTGTCCTACCGCTTAGCAACGTTATTCATTTAACGCTTCAAGCGATAAGGGTTAAACGGGAAATTGGTTAACCAATACTGCCCCCGCAACGGTGTAAGTAGCAAGTTTATTGCCACTTATAGTCCGGAGACCGGCCTAAAATTTAATTTATCATTGTAAGCACGGTGGGTGTTTATAACTGAGGAAGACATGAAAAAAACATTAATTGCATTAAGTATTAGCAGCCTACTTTACTCATCACTTTCATTTGCTGAACAAAATGACGCAGTGAACCTTAACAAAGCCGATGAAAACATTGTTATTACTGCAAACCCATATAACCAATCTGCTGATGAAATTATGTCAACAGTATCTATTATAACACGTACTGATATAGATCGATTACAGCCAAAGTCTGTGGCCCAGTTGTTACAAACAACCGCAGGTATTGATATTGCTTCAAATGGTGGTCCAGGACAATACACTTCAGTTTTTGTGCGCGGAACAAATTCAACTCATACTCTATTTTTAGTTGATGGAGTTCGCATTGATACCGTAACGGGTTCAGGTGGAGCCACGGTTAGTGATATTCCAACTTACCAAATTGAACGCATAGAAATAGTTAAAGGCCCACGTGCCGCTATGTACGGTTCTGATGCTGTTGGTGCTGTAATTCAGATATTTACTCGTGACTTAGAAGGGGGTGAATTTCAAGCCGCATTAGAATATGGCTCAAATAATTACATTTTCTCAGGGCTTACTGCAGGCATAAGCCATGGCAAAGGTGCTACAACAATAAGTGTTAGTAAAGAAACAACTGATGGTTATGATGTAACAAATAATGACTTCACTGTTGATGATGATAAAGATTCTTATGAAAAAATAAATGTATCACTTAAAGGTAAACAATTCCTAACTGATGCGATTACTTTAAATTGGGTGGGCCGTTACGATGATGGGGATTATGAATACGATGGCAATTCTAGTTATACCATTAAAGCGCCGAGCCAAGAATACAAAAAACATTTATTATCAACCGGACTTCACTATCAACAAGCTTTTTGGTCTCATGAATTTAATATAGCGCAATACCAAGAAGAACAAGAGAGACTGGGTGACTATCCCGCAGTTGACCAAACAACTAGAAATCAATTCGATTATACGAGTATATACAACACAAGTGACGCTTTGAACTTTAACTTTGGCACTCAATTTTATCAAGATGAATACGAAGGTTCCAATAACTTTACTGGTGAGTCTCGTGATACTATAAGCGCCTTTACAGGTGCCTTGTATAAGGCAGAGCAATTCATTACCGAATTAGCACTACGTTATAACGATGTAGAGAATACAGGCTCAGAAACTACATATAACCTTAGCTTAGGTTACAACATCAGTGACTCAATATTCACCAGCATTAACTACGGAACAGGTTTTAAAGCACCAACGTTATATCAATTGTATGACAGTTGGTCTGGTAATGAAAACCTTACGTTAGAAACATCTGAAAGTTTTGAGTTTTTACTTCGAGGTGATGTGTACGGTGTAAATACTGAATTGTCATACTTTAATATCGGCTTTGATAATATGCTTGACTACAATTATGTCAGCTATCAATACGACAATATTGCTGATGCAAAAATTAAGGGTGTTGAAGTTAACATGTCTAAAGAAGTTAATAGCCTTAAGTTAGGTGCTAACTATGCTTATACTGATACTGAAGACAAAACAACGGGTACACAGTTAAGTCGACGTGCTCGACATAAAGCAAATTTTGAGGCATCTTACGATTGGGAACAGGTTAACCTAACAGGTGCTTATAAATATCAGGGCACACGCTATGATGCTAACTCAAATGTATCATTATCGGCTTATAATACTTTTGATATTGGGGTGAGCTATCAACTAGATGATGCGTGGAAATTTCAATTAAAAGCCAATAACATCTTAAATGAACAATATGAAACAGCTCCTGGTTATACTCCTCCTGAAGCTGAATATTATTTACAAGTTAGCTATAGTAATTTATAACTGAATGAAATAATTTAAAAAGCCTGCTTTCGCAGGCTTTTTTATGGTCAAAAATTAAGTAAATGAATAACTAATTTAACTTATAAGTTATTTCAACTTTTTTGATCTTTTTAACAAAGTCGACACTCATATCTAAAGCAGACTTTCCTTGATAATGCTTAATATAATCTTGATAGTTATTAGTAATTATACTTTTAATTAATTCCACCTGTGTAGCTTTTTTATTAGTACTAATATTAATAATATCTTTATAGCCGGTCAGTTCTGCACTAATAGCTAACACACCCTTTTCTGCACCATAAAAAGTCCATTTAGCTGGCATAAGTAACTTGGTGGCCGGATCATAAGTTGTAAAGTCATAACTAATCACAGCCATTGGATAACCTGCCACAGCACTGTAATCATAGTTACCATCAGCTTTTATTTCTGAGTGATTATCAACATCAATAGCTGGTATTTGTTCATCCACTTTCACTGCCAAAGACTCTTGCGCGGAAGTTGAAATAATTTGTTGGTAATTTTCAATTACCGAGCTACCCCAGAAAAAGTCGCCACCGTTAAAAGTCACGCGGGCTTGTGATTGATAATAAGCTTCGCTGATATGGCTGTGAGTATCAAAAATAAATAAGCTTTCATCCTCTTCAATAACGTTAGTAGAGAAGTGTTTGCGGTTATCGATAAGTTGATTGGTATTAAGTGCCTGATGTGGCATCACTAAGTCAATAGTGTCCGCTACTTCATCAGCAGCTAATAACCATACTCCGTCAACGTTTTCACTAAAGTCGTCTTTAAGCCCACCTGCGACAATAGCTTTTTGATTGCTATCTGTACCTAAAACAGAAAAAGAATGTAGAGGCCAATTTCCATCTACAGCCTTACATACTTTTATCCCTTCAAGTAAAGTAGTCTTATTATCAATAGGTTCCCAGCTGACATCACCTAAAGAGCTAGTAACGGATGTTTGTGTCTCGAAAGTTCGATGTGATAATTCAATATTTTGAGTTACACACTCACAACTTATCTCATTAAGACTATCAAGCTTCTCATCAAACTGCGCTTGATAGTGCGATGGTGTCGCGCTACTCGCTTGGTAAAAGCTAACCACATTCAAGCCTTCAGCCTCACTACCCTTCTGGTCTTTGGCCACTATGGTGTAGTTAATAAACTCACTTTCAGTAACAAAGCTAATAACACCATTATCATCCGCTTGGTACACTTTAAGTGTTTGCCAAGTATCATCTTGCAGTAAAAGTTCTACCTCTGTAAAAGCTGAAGCTACACCGCAGTCATTAGTAAGTTGTGATGTTAAGGAGAAAATATATTCAACTGGCTCTGTTGGTACATCCGGAGTACTTGATGAACTACCACCACATGCTTGCAGAAGAGTAGTTAATAATAAAGACGAAATTAGTTTTTTTTTCAAGGGAATCCTCAAGCGATTACTTATAATGTTATGGATGAAAAGGCAATATAAAGTCGTTATTACATGGCAATAAAGAACATAACTGTAGCAGAATTATACCTAACTTTACCTTTGATTGGCGAACTTTTGTTACCTGTATTTTATCAAAAAGTTAACTTAATAGACTCAAAAACAAATAAATACAATAGTTAGTTTGCACAATCACTTAGCTTCTAGCTTACCTCTCTTGTTTTATTCGACTTCCTTGGCTACGCTAATTTATAGCTTAACTTTTTCGTGATATCTCTAACAAACATTTTGAATGGCATATTGACATGGAGTGATAACTGTTCAAATACCTCCTTTAGGAACAATAATGCTTGAAGATATGCAAAAAAAAATGAACATCAGTCTTCTCATTCTTACGGCAACCGTCTTTATTGCCTTGTTTAGTATGGGAGAGGATTTAGTACTAGGTATAACCTTTGGTATAATTATTTCAGCCGCCAGTGCTGCTTGCTTCTTTTTTCAAAAAGAGATGAATGCTGGCTATCAACAGAAACTGCAACAAGCAGAACAATCCTCTTCAACACACACTCAAGATAATATTCATGTAGAGCAATACTTGGATTTAGCACATCAAATAATTGAAGTATGGGCGGGACAAACAGAATTAGCACGCGGTCAGGGTGATGAAAACATCAATCTATTAGCGACTAACTTTGCTCAAATAAAAGATCAATTGGCTGAGGCAATTCAAACATCACAAGAAACGTCTGGTGATATGAGTGGGGAAAATGGCTTAACCCATATCATTAGTCAATCTGAACAATCACTCAATGCAATTATTCAATCTCTACATGATGCCATGGTCGGCCGTGATCAAATATTAAGTGAAATTAATAACTTATCAGTCATTGCAGAGGAGTTGTCAAAAATGGGGGATGAAGTAGCAGGGATCGCTTCACAGACTAATTTACTTGCCCTTAATGCCGCCATTGAAGCTGCACGTGCTGGTGAAGCAGGAAGAGGTTTTGCTGTTGTTGCTGATGAAGTAAGAACACTATCAACCCGCTCAGGTGAAACAGGAGCTCGCATTACTAAAACCATTGAGCAAGTCAACGCCACCTTACTGAACACTTTAACAAAAACTCAGGAATTTACTGAACAAGATGCACTGATCATTAACTCTGCCGAAGAAACAATAAAACAAGTCATTAATGATTACAGTCAAGCTGGTGAGAAAATAATGCTCAGTGCTAATCAGCTCGAGCAAGAAAACTCTACCGTACAACTTGCTATAGATGACGTACTGGTGTCATTACAATTTCAAGACAGAGTCAGTCAAATTCTGGGGCATGTCTTTGACGACATGAATAAGTTAGCACCTAATTATCAGCAATGTCAGTACAACTTTAGCCAAGGGGCCCCTGTTGAACCAGTCGATATTAATCAGTGGCTACATAATATCAAGCAGACCTATACCACATTAGAACAAGTTGCGGTACATGATGGCAGTGAGCAAACACAAAATAACAAAAATGATGAAATAACCTTTTTTTAAAAAAGAAATTCAAAGGCGCTTAATTAAATATATGGTAGGAAATAATGAGCAAAACAATTTTAATAGTTGATGATTCAGCCAGTATCAGACAAGTCGTATCTATTACCCTAAAAGGCGCTGGCTATGAGGTTATGACTGCGGTTGATGGTAAAGATGGCTTAAGTAAATTAGATGGAAAAAAAATTCACTTAATTATCTCTGATGTCAATATGCCAAATATGGGTGGTATAGATATGGTAAAAGCAATTAAACAGATGCCTGCCTATAAATTTACCCCAATCATCATGCTAACTACCGAAGCTTCCGATGATATGAAACAACAAGGTAAAGCTATAGGCGCTAAGGCTTGGATGGTTAAGCCATTCAAACCAGAACAAATGTTACAAGCAGTTACCATGCTTACTTAAGCACTTAACAACTTTCATTATTTACCTGTCCGAGAAGTGGCTCATAAATTTAAATGGTTGAAAGAAAATGGCTGAAATAAAAATCACTCAAAAACGCAACAATAGTACCGAAATAGCCATCAGCGGTGAGCTGACTATTTACTGTGCTGCCGAGGTTTATCAGCACCATTTTCAACAGTTAAAACTAAAAGAATTAACTCTACTAAAACTCGGTAATATTACAGAAATTGATACCGCGGGCATTCAGCTACTTATTATGTTGATGAAAATTGTCAGCGAGCAAAATAGTCAATATAAAATAATTAGTTTGGGAGAAGCACTAACCGATTACAGCAACTTATTTCAACTAAATAGCTACTTCGTAGACTTTGAAGAAGTTACTTCAACATCCTCCAATAAAATAGTGGAAAAACAATGAGTTTAGATGCCGTTTTACAGACTTTCTTTGTTGAAGCTCATGAGCACTTAGAGTCAATGGAAAATGTGCTTTTAAAAATGGATGATGGAGAGTGCAATGACGAAATGCTTAATGACATTTTTCGTTCTGCACACACCATTAAAGGCTCTGCTGGCATTTTTGGTTTAGATCACATTGTTAACTTTACCCATGTTGTTGAAAATGTGCTTGATCGTGCTAGAGACAATGAAATAGAAATTGAAAAACAGTTAATCGATATTATTTTTAAATGCCGTGACCATATGCAAAGCCTAGTTGATGTGACATTAGATGAATTTAATGCACACCCTGAGCTTCAAAAGGCAGGTATTGATTTACTTGCAGCACTTGCACCTTGGGCAAGTGAAGAAAACAATCAAACATTAACTACCAATAGTGACTCAGCTAACATTCTGGCAGAGGAACAGTCTGAAAATATACAGGCTGACGAAGCTAATAACGATAGTTTCTGGCATATATCATTAAGATTATCTACTGACTGCCTTAGAAATGGCATGGATCCACTCTCCTTCATCAAGTTCTTAAGCAGTCTAGGTGAGATAAAGCATATAGAAAGTATTGTTGATAGCTTTCCTGATGCTGGTGATTTTGATGCAGAGACTCTTTATTTCGCCTATGAAATAGCGCTGAAATCCGACGCTAGTTTGGAAGAGATTGAAAATACTTTCATGTTTGTACAAGATGACTCTGACATTACTATCTTACCTCCCAATGCAAAAATTGATGATTACCTATTGTTGATTGAAAAACTACCAGAAGAAAACCAAAGGCTTGGTGATATCTTAGTAAATTGTGGTTCATTAACTAGGCACTCTTTAGAGCAGGCTTTAATAGAACAGAATAAAGAAAGTTCCTCCTCTGATGAAAAAACAGCCCCACACAGGTTGGGAGAATTACTTACTGAGCAACATAAAGTACCAGAGTCTATTGTTAGTGCGGCCCTTACCAAGCAACAGAAGAACAAAACTCAGGCATCAGAAGGTAAACAGATCCGTATTGACTCAAATCGATTAGATCATCTAATTAACCTCATTGGTGAACTCGTCATCAACCAGCAGCGAATCGACTTACTGTCTAAAAAAAGTAAAAATTCTCCATTAATTGAAGCCGTTGATGACTTTGAGAACTTTACCAATCAAATTCGTGATGCTGCATTAAGTTTAAGAATGGTACCAATTGGTGGCACTTTTCAACGTTTCAAGCGCCTTGTTAGAGATACTGCTCAAGAATTAGGAAAAGATGTCGAACTAACTATTGAAGGAGCCGATACTGAGCTTGATCGACTAATGGTTGAAAAGTTGGGTGACCCACTCACTCATATTGTTCGAAATGCAATGGATCATGGCTTAGAGTCCGTAGATGAACGCCAAGCAGCAGGTAAAGATACCAAGGGACAACTTAAGTTGGCAGCCTACCATGAAGCTGGTCATATAGTTATTGCTATAAGTGATGACGGTAATGGTATCGATAAAGAACGAGTTAAAGAAAAAGCGATTGAAAAAGGCATTATAAATATTGACGCTAAACTAAGTGACAATGAGCTTTTTCATCTTATATTTCATCCAGGGTTCTCAACAGCCGCAGCAGTGACTAACCTCTCAGGCCGAGGTGTTGGCATGGATGTGGTTAAAAGAAATGTCGAAGCACTACAAGGCAGCATTGATATAAGTTCATATCCGGGCCTGGGTTCTGAGTTTAAAATCAGGCTTCCACTAACACTCGCCATCATTGATGGATTTCATGTAGAAGCTAAAGGCACACACTTTGTTATTCCACAGGCTACCATTATTGAGTGCATTGATCTGGCTAATCACCAAGATATAAAGGGTAGGCACTGTATTAACTTACGTGGTGAGATGATCCCTTATTTAAATATGTCTGAAATATTTAATCTATCTTCAAGCAACGGGCACTCTTCAGCCGATAAATTAATTCAACAGGTTACTAAAAAAGAACTCGTTATTGTACAGTTTGGCAATGATGTTGCTGGTATAGCTGTGGATACACTTAATGGTGAAATCCAAACAGTAGTAAAACCCTTAGGCCCAATTTTCAGAGCCCTTAAAGGTATAGGCGGTTCCAGTTTACTTGGTAATGGCGAAATAGCCTTTATTTTAGATGTACCACAATTAATTGAGTTAGCTATCGGAAAAGAGTTACCCAGCAAGATAACTCCATCTGAAATGATTGATAGTCAGGATAATAATATTAATTACTAAACACAAAATAAAATGACACTCGGAGAATACAATGGTGGATAAATCCAGCCAGTTCTTAACCTTTACCATAGCCGATGAGCATTTTGGTATGGACTTGCATCAAACAAGAGAAATCATTGAGTATGCCGGTATTACCCAAGTCCCCTTGATGCCACAATTTATATCAGGGGTAATAAACTTACGGGGTGAAGTTGTGCCTGTCATTGATTTAAGTGTTCGCCTCGGCCGCCAACCTATAACCGTACATAAAAGGACATGTGTGATTGTGATTGAGTTACACACAAGTGAACAAAATTGTGTGCTTGGATTATTGGCGGATGCGGTTAATGAAGTCATTGATATTTCGGCAAGTAACATCGAAGATGCTCCTGCTTTTGGGGCAAAAATAAGAGCTGAATTTATTCAAGGTATAGCAAAAAAAGATGATGAATTTATTGTACTACTGGATGCAGAGAAAACGCTATCTCCAAGAGAGTTAGCCCACTTAGTGGAAGCTGAGCTGCAATAGAAATAGTTACTACATACCATTTTGAGAGCAGAGGAAAAAAACATGTTAGAGAAAATAAGCTTAAAAGCCAAAGTTCTATTTTTAGGGCTTCTGGTAGCGTTATCACTGATATTATTGAGCTGGGAAGCAGTAAATGAATTATCAAAATTTCATGGTTCAACTAAAAGAAGCTTTACTTTAGTGGAGCAAAACGTTGAGATTCTAACTGACTTAACTAACGCTCATGTCATTTTTAAAACTCAAGTACAAGAGTGGAAGAACGTACTAATTCGAGGTAATGACAAAAAGCAATTTGAAAAATATGCCGGCCGTTTTCAACAAAGCTCAGATAAAGTTCAATTACTCTTAGCCCATGCGATTAAAAAATCCAAGGAACTATCCCTAGACACTCAAGAAATTGACAAAGTTAAGCAGGCTCATGCTGAGCTTAAAGTTGCTTATTTGAAAGCATTAAAGAACTTTGATGACAAAGATCCATTAACAGGAAAAAAAGTTGATAAAAGTGTTAGTGGTGTTGATAGACCAGCAAGTAAAGGTATGACAGCATTAGCTGAAAATGCAGAGAGAAAATTTAAAGACATCATTGCTAATAATAATGTATCAATGGAAGAAGAGTTCAAGAAAAACAAATCTGATTTAATTACTTTCTCATTTATTGAAGGCTTTATTATTATAGCTTTGATGATATTAATCTTTTATGACTTGTTTAAAACATTAGGTGGTGATCCTCGCTATGCTGCACATGTTTGTAATCAAGTCGCTAACGGTGATTTAAGTATTGATATAGAGCTAAAACATAACGATAAAACATCACTACTTTCTAGTATCACCAATATGAAAATCCAATTAGCAACTATAATTCATGATGTAAGATCTTCTTCTGAAGCTTTATCTTCAGCATCTACCGAAGTTAACTCCACCGCGCAAACCATTGCTAAAGGAGCATCAGTACAAGCTGCCAGTGTCGAAGAAACATCCGCTTCAATGGAGCAAATGTCCGCTTCAATTTCACAGAACAACGAAAATGCTGGCATTACCAATGGTATGGCGCAACAAGCATCTAAAGAAGCTTCGGTGGGCGGAGAAGCGGTATCAGAAACAGTAGATGCTATGCAAAAAATTGCTGAAAAAATAAGTGTAATTGATGATATTGCTTATCAAACTAATTTATTAGCACTGAACGCTGCTATTGAAGCAGGACGTGCTGGTGATCATGGTAAAGGTTTTGCAGTAGTTGCTTCAGAGGTAAGAAAACTGGCCGAGCGAAGCCAAGTCGCTGCACAGGAAATTGGTGAGCTGGCAAAGGACAGTGTAAAACGTGCCGATCTTGCCGGTCAATCCCTTAAAGAGATGGTACCTTCAATCAATAAAACAGCTGATTTAGTACAAGAAATAGCTGCGGCTTCTTCTGAGCAAGCCTCTGGAGTACACCAAATAAATGAAGCCATAGCCCAAGTAAATCAAACCATGCAGCATAACGCTGCCGCTTCTGAAGAACTCAGCGCGACCTCTGAAGAGATGAACGTTCAGGCCCTACAGCTACAAGAGTCAGTAAATTATTTTACCTTAGAAAGCTCACCTTTAGAAAAGGTTAAGTCCTCAAATAATAATTCACCAATGAATGCTTCTACTGCTTCAAAAGCAAAAGCAACATCTAAGAAACTAGCTGAAGATGGCAGTAACAGAGATGATGATGATGATAAGTTTATCGGTTACTAAACCTTTTAATTTTAGAGTGTTTTCTAGAGAAAATAATTAAGGTGAATAATTTAAAGGTTAGCTGCAATGAGTCAATTTGAAACACTACCTTCAGAAGAGGTTTTCACGCTTTTTCAAAGACTTGTTCATGACAAGTTAGGTATTCACTTGGCTAAGCAAAAGCGCATGATGTTAGGCCATCGTTTGTTAAAACGCGTTAAACATATTCAAGCTAATGGATTTTCAGATTATTTTAGATTTATTTCTAACCCTGACAACAATCATGAATTAGAAGTAGCCCTGGAGCTAATGACCACTAATGAAACATTCTTTTTTAGGGAGGAAAAACATTTTAACTATATGGCTAAAACTATCCTACCCCAAATAGACCCTAACAGAGAATATAAAGTATGGAGTGCGGCAAGTTCCTCTGGTGAAGAGCCTTACAGTATAGCAATGTTACTTAATGAACATTGCTACTCACCTTGGTCCATTGTTGCTTCTGATGTTAATAGGTCCGTATTGGCACATGCTAGAAAAGGCATTTATATTGATGATAGAACTAAGTTACTTCCGCAAGAATATCGAAAAAAGTATTGCGTTAAGGGCACAGGAGAGTTCGAAGGTTATATGCGAGTAAAGCCTGAATTAAGAAGCCGTTTGCATTTTTTCTCATTTAATTTATTAGATGATATGTCAAGTTTAGGTAAGTTTGATCTTATTTTCATTCGTAATGTTATGATTTATTTCGACGACAAAACACGACAAAAAATAATTAGTGGCCTTCAGCAATGTTTGAATAAGGATGGCTATTTATTTATTAGCCATTCAGAAACACTACATGGTTTAGAGCATTCATTTAAATTAATAAAACCAGCCATATACCGCCATGAATGTTAAGGACAACCAATAGAAGGTAGGTTATTTATTGGGAGAAGGTCAATGACCTTAGATAGTAGTATTAACTTACAACCTGGTGAAGTATATTTTTCTTCACCATTAAAAAAGCAAATAGCAACAAGATTAAAGACAATATTAGGCTCTTGTGTTGCTGTCATCATTTGGCATCAAAAAAGTAAAACGGCTGGTATGTGTCATTACTTATTGACTGAAGAGGCTGACAGTACAAAAGCGACACAAGTAATGCAAAAGTATCGCTATGGTGACGAAGCACTTGATTATTTATTGAAAAAAATGGCCATACTTCATCCGTTAGATCAATACGAAATATCCATTTTTGGCGGAAGTAATATGTATCCTAGCTTGACTAAGCCGACAATTGGCGAAGTTAATGTTAGGTTTGCCAAAAACTGGGCAAAAAAAAATAATTTAGTCTTTTGTCAGCAAGATACTCTAGGAAATAATGGCCGTAGTCTTACTTTAGACTTGACTACTGGAAGTATTAAAATTGTGACTTACAATGAGAGAAAAGGAGTCTTTAGTGAGCATTAAGGTAATGATAGTTGATGACTCGGCTGTAGTTAGGCAAGTCATCTCTCAAATACTCAACGACTCAACCGACATTGAAGTCTATGCTGTCGCTAATGACCCAATATTTGCTTACAGTAAAATGCAAAAACAATGGCCTGATGTCATTGTACTTGACATAGAAATGCCAAGAATGGATGGTATATCCTTTTTGAAAAAGATAATGGCAGAGCGACCAACCCCGGTAGTTATATGTTCATCACTAGCAGAAAAGGGTGCGGAACTATCTTTAAATGCCTTAGCTGCAGGTGCTGTCGACATTATAACTAAACCACAAATGGGGTTAAAAAACTTTCTTGAAGAAGCAGCAAGTAATATAAAAACAGTTGTCCGAGCTGCTGCAAAAGCTAGACTACAAAAAACAGCTGTAAGTAACCCGGTGGCTGATAAGTTATATTCTACGAAAAATGACAATATGAAAACGAAATCCATTATTGAATCAGAGCTGACCAATAATGCCCTAGAAAGCGAAGTTGACTTGGTTGCGATGAGTTACACCACAGATAGGGTTATCGCTATTGGCTCTTCTACAGGCGGGACTATTGCACTTGAAAAAGTACTCACAAACCTCCCTGCAACATGTCCAGGTATAGTTATAGTTCAGCACATGCCTGAAAAATTTACCAAAGCCTTTGCTGATAGACTAAACTCATTATGTGAGTTAGAAGTTTTAGAGGCAACCTCTGGTGATAGAGTTATTCCCGGTAGAGCGTTAATAGCTCCTGGCGGTAAACACTTACAAATAAAACGCTCTGGCGCCCAGTATATAGCTATAGTCTCTGAAGGCCCAGCGGTCAACAGGCACTGCCCTTCTGTTGATGTATTGTTTAATTCACTTGCCAAGAGTGCTAAACAAAATGCAACAGGAGTCATTATGACCGGAATGGGGAGTGATGGCGCTCAAGGCTTACTTAATATGAAAAATGTAGGTTGCAATACCATGGCTCAAAATGAAAGTTCCAGTGTCGTTTTTGGCATGCCAAAAGAAGCAATTAAACTAGGTGCGGCAAAAAAAGTTGTAGATTTAAGTGAAATAGCCGAGTTAATAAAAAACTAATAATAATAACCAAGCTAGCAAACTAAACTCATGAGTAAACAATATGAATAAATTGAATGTTTTAGTTGTTGATGACAGTAATGTGCAACGTAGCCATGTGATGAACATGTGTTTAGAACGTGGTGTAAGCCGTGTCGTTGGAGCTATTAATGGTGTAGATGCCGTAGACAAGTTACAAGAAACTAAATTTGACCTTGTCTTTATTGACTTAGAAATGCCAATAATGGATGGGGTTGAATTATCTCGTAAAATTGCCAAGGAGCAATTGGCAAAGTCAGTAATAATATTAAGCTCTAAAGATCCTTCTCTAATTTCAAGTATTGGTACTATGGCAGAATCTGATGGTCTAAATGTGCTTGGTACTTTTAAAAAACCAATGCAAGTTAAAGACTTAGAAAATAGTTTAAATAGGTTAACAAGTAATAACAATGCCATTGAAAGCCATAAAATATACAATCGATTAGAATTAAGTGACATAGTTAACGGTATCAAAGAACAACAAATTACTTTATGTTACCAACCTAAACTCACTTGCAAGGGCTTGCTACTAAAAGGCGTTGAAGCTTTAGCACGTTGGAATCACCCCAAGCTAGGTTTTGTCTCTCCAGTTGAGTTTATAACTGCTGCAGAAGAGTTTGGTATTATTTCTGAGTTAACCCATTATTTATTCGATATAGCACTGAAGCAAAAAGTTCACTGGCGAGATCACGGTGTTAATTTTCACCTGGCTTTCAACCTATCTCCATTGTCCCTTGCTGATAATGGCCTTGCTGACAAAATATTAACTCAAGTTGAACTCCACCAAATAGAACCAAAAGAAATCGTTTTAGAAGTCACTGAAAATGCTATTTGTGGTGAAATATCAACGGCAATTGAAACCCTTGCAAAGCTTAGGCTGAAAGGTTTTAAGCTTGCCATTGATGACTATGGAACTGGTTTTGCCAACGCCCAACAGTTATCTAGAGTTCCAGCTACAGAGCTAAAACTTGATCGTATTCTCGTTGACAACGTTGCCACAAGACCACAACAGTTAGCCATATTAAGAAGTACGGTGAACCTCGCTAAAGATTTAGGCCTAAATACTGTAGCTGAAGGGGTAGAAAGCTTTGATGATTTTAAGCTATTACTCAAGCTGAATGTCGACTTAGTGCAGGGGTATTATTTCGCTAAACCCATGGACGCTAAAACATTAGTTCACTGGTTACAGGTTGACTTAGCAAAAATAAGACGTGATTTATTAGAAAAACAGGCACAAGAGAGTGATCATTGATAGGTCGTAATTATTGAGTATCTAATGATTTAGCCAGTAATGTACCTATCAAAAATGAATTATTAGCTTACTAATTTTTCATTGGTTTCTTAAGCAACTTGGCTTTTAGGCTGTATCAATCGTAGCTGTTTTTTTAAGGTTCCTATATTAAATGGTTTCATCATAAAGCCGGTAACGTCACTCGCAATAAGTCCCATAATCTTGGCTTTATCATCTTCACATGACATCATTAATACGGGTAAATTGTGTAGACTTTTATCACCCCTTACTTTATTCAACAGCTGTTCACCATTTAAATTGGGCATATGTAGATCGGTAATTAACAGGTCATAGCTATTAAGCCGTAACATTTTTAAAGCTTGTAATCCTCCAGTTGCCTCATCCGTATCATTATGTCCTAAGCTATTTAACATATACATCATGACTTGGCGCATTGAAGACATGTCATCAACTACTAATATTTTCATCTTACAAATCCCTTTGTTTTACAAATTGTATAATAAATAAAGGCCCACTTTTAAATTATAGTGCCATAACGCTGCTTTTCCACCATAACAGCAATTAGTTGATAATAAATTTACGGGCAATTATAAAAGACTAGCAAACTAATCTTTTTGTCAAGCTAGCTTGACTTTACACAATACCACACTACAATAAAGTCAAATGTACTTTACATATAATCAAAGAGAGTTTACTTATGTCTAAACAAGAATGTGAAAAAAGTAGCTATCAAGAAAAAAAAAATATTAATAATATTACACTTAGAAACTGGACTCTTGCTTGGGTTATTACATTAGCTATAGCATCCTTTGCTCCAAGATTCATTTGGGATTTTAACACTGCCCTAACAATTATTGCCGTGTTAATAAACGTTGCTGTTGGATTTAAAATGTTGCTCGCCAATATAAATCATTTACGCGGTTTAGATGAGATGCAGCAAAAAATACTCTTAGAAGCAATGGCATTAGCCTTAGGCGTTGGTTTAGTTGCTGGTTTAAGCTATGAACTATTAGAAGATATCAAACTAATTACTTATCAACCCGAAATATCACATGTAATTTTCGTAATAGTAATAACTTACGGACTTGCTGTATTTTCAGGGCATAGGAGATATAAATGAAAAACCGCTTGAAGGTATTACGTGCAGAACGTGATTGGACACAAGCACAACTTGCTACTGCTTTAGAGGTTTCAAGACAAACTATTAATGCGATTGAAAAGGGTAAGTTTGATCCTAGTTTGCCTTTGGCGTTCAAAGCGGCAAGGTTATTTAACTTATCCATTGAAGATATTTTTCAGGATGAAGTTGAGACTGTTTAGTGGAAACGCTGTGTTATAGCAAACAGGTTAATAGATTTAACACAGCGCTCTACCTCGATCCCAAAACCGACTGAGCAAGACTCCGTCGTAAGGTCATCTAATGAAATGATTTAATCGCCTTTATTGATAAGTTTCAAACTAGCCCCCATCTAAAAACTAAATTTTTTAACATATAGCCTTTATGCGTTTACTTAAATCAACTATCCACCCTGACATTAACAACCTTTCAGCGAAAAGTTTTCACCGAAAAGCAACAAGAGCTATTGTAGTAAATGGCGAAGATATACTTTTACTTTATACCAAGCGCTATCATGACTACAGCCTACCAGGTGGTGGTATTAATGAAGGTGAAAGTAATATTTCTGGTTTGACCCGAGAGCTAAAAGAAGAAACAGGTGCACATACAGTTCAAAATATTGAAGAGTTTGGCTTATATGAAGAATTTAGACCTTGGCATAAAGGTGGGGTTGATATTGTACATATGGAGTCATATTGTTATACCTGCACCATCGATGATGAACTGCTAGAACCTGAGCTTGAGGCACATGAATTGAGCAACGGTATGTTTCCTGTTTGGATGAATATTCACCAAGCAATAGCTCATAATGAAGAAACCATAGCTAAAAGTAAGAAAAAAGGCCTGTCGATAGAGCGAGAGACCTTCTTACTCAAGTTAATTGTCAGCGAGTTATTAATAATTAGTGATTGATTTGGAACTTTAACTAGTACTATGTAACTGCTAGTTGCTACCAAAAAATACCACTTGTTTACAGTCTAACCATAATGGATGTTTCGCCATCACTTTGCTAAACATTACACTCTGCAAATAATTATTAAGCCACTGCCTAACTTTTGGGTAAGGGGACTGCAAATACCATTGACGCTCTACTCGAGCAAACTGACGAATAAAGGGTAATAAGGCAATATCGGCTAAACTTTCTTTATCCGACATTAAAAATTCATGTTTTGATAAACGTTGCTCTATAATTTGTAAATAATGCTCACAGGCTACTCGGCATTCTTCGATATTATCTTCTCGGTAGCGTTTTGCGCATCTGTACTGTTCTAAGTGAGTCTTAAATTCATTATCAAATTCATTAATCAGTTTAAGCATTTCAGATAAGATACTCTCGTCAATAGAGTGCAATAGATCCCTAGGATCACTCTCATGTAAAGCCCACAGCATCACATCTAAGCTCTCTTCTACTACAGTGCCATTATCTAACACTAATACCGGTACGGTTCCCTTAGGTGAAGCTTGCATCATTTCTTCAGGTTTATTACTTAATACCAAGTCACGTAGCAAGACTGTTTGACTCGACTTGAAGATAGCCATTCTGGCACGCATTGCATAAGGGCAATTTCTTAATGAATATAGAATTGGCAATTTTTCCATTTCAGCCCTGTTTTTATTAGCATTTTCACTCATAACTTTTAAAATCCCGATGATACAGCCTATTTTTCCTGCTTTTGAACTACTTTAACGGTATTCATTGCGCAAATATATGCGTAAAATCCCCCCTTTAAAATTAAACTGCCGTATTAATTGGCTAATATTATATAAATGAGTTGTAGAAATGAGTCCTAAAATTGAATTATTAGCCCCTGGTGGTGATATTGATGCGATAAAAGCAGCAATAATTGCTGGCGCAAATGCTGTTTACTGTGGTTTAGATACCTTTAATGCCCGAAACCGCGCAGCTAATATATCTTTTGATGAGCTTGTTGGCATTATTAAACTTGCACATCAGTATGAATGCCAAATATTCTTGACCTTGAATATTGTTATTTTAGAGCGTGAATTTAAATCGCTTACTAAATTATTAAGTCGATTGGCTAATACCACTCTCGATGGCGTCATAGTGCAAGATTTAGGGTTGTTATATATTCTTAAAAAGCATTTCCCGACCCTTGATGTCCATGCTTCAACTCAATTAACAACTCACAATATTGGTCAAGTGCCATTTCTTAAAAAGTTAGGTGTTTCTCGAGTAAACCTATCGCGCGAGTTAAACCTAAAAGAAATTACCGCAATTACCAAAGTTTCTCATGAGCATGACATACTTACCGAAGTATTTGTTCATGGTTCTTTATGTATCGCTTTCTCTGGTTTATGTTACTCAACTTCAGCAAGTGTTGGTAATTCAGGTAACCGTGGTCGCTGTAGCCAAGCTTGTCGTGAAGAATACAAACCTACAGAGTCAGGTAATAAATTCCCATTAAATATTAAAGACAATTCAGCATTCTTTGACTTACCGGCATTAATCGACGCGGGTGTTCATTCTTTTAAAGTTGAAGGCCGTATTAAAGGCGCCAGTTATGTTCATACGGTTATCGAAAGTTTCCGCAAACAAATTGATGGCTTCGTTGAGACAGGAGAATTACTTGAAGATGGCGAACGCCTCTATAAAGTATTTAACCGAGACTTTTCTAACGCTTTTTTACGTGGTGACTTAAACCAATCAATGTTTACTGAGAACCCACGCGATAACTCTAAGTATTATGCCATTGATCAAAGTAACGCTATTTCTGTAGTGCAAATTCATGATGCCGAGCAAAAACTTAAAGATGAAAAACAAGAAATCAACGCAACCGTAGACGATAAAATAAAATATCTAAGTATTGATAAAACACCACTCACACTTACTTTTTCAGGTAAGGCTGGGCAGCCATTAACATTAAAAGTGGCGACTAAGGAACATGCTAAGGAACAACTTTTATCAAATGTTAAAAGCGCTGAGCAAGTTCTGGAAGAGAGAGGCTTTGAATTGCACTCTACCAGCTTACTGGTTGAAAGTGGCAAACTAAGTATTGATAGAGAAACCGTTGAAAAGCGTTTTAAAAGTTTCAATAACGCTGAGTTTAACTTAACAGCTATCAATACCCAAGATTTAGACGCTGGCTTAAGTGTGCCTTATAAAGAGTTAACGGCGCTGAAAAATCAAGCTGCTTACTTGCTAAATAACTCAATCGATGTACTACCTGAAGTAGTACTGCCTAAACTAGTTCGTCACCCTAAAGTAAGCACTACGGGTGAAGAAAACACGCTAAACAATGCCAAGTTATCAATACTGATATGTGATGAAACTGATATTAATTTATCAAATATTACTGATGCTGATATTTACTTCAAGTTACCTGATGCCTATAAGCGCGGTTGTACTAAATATATCGGTTTCTTCAATGATAACCCACAACTTATTCCATGGTTTCCGCCAGTATTGATTGGTAAGGACTATGATGTTGCACTCAACATTTTAGAACAAGTTAAACCTAAGCTCATCGTTACCAATAATACCGGTATCGCCAATAGAGCTTTTGAGTTAGGCATTGAATGGATAGCTGGGCCGTTCTTAAATACCACCAACTCATATGCATTACTCGCAATGAAAGAAGACTTTAACTGTAGTGGTGCCTTTATTTCCAATGAAATAAATCGCCAACAAATGCAAACTATTGCCCGTCCTGAAAACTTTAAAATGCTTTACAGTGTTTATCACCCAATTTTATTAATGACTAGTAGACAATGTTTCTTCCAACAAAGTGTTGGCTGTGAAAAACCACGTATTGATAATGGTTGTATGCTTTCTTGTGACAAATCTACCAGCATCACCAACCTTAAAGGTGATTCTTTTGCCATTGATAAACAAAGAGCTGGTTACCCAAGTATCTTTAATCAAGATCAGTTTTTAAATATGGAAGTGATTAACGAGCTAGCACAGTTATTTGACGGATTTATGATTGATCTAACCAATATTGGTGCTGGCGATAAGAAATCACCAGAGAAAACGGTCTTAATTGAACAGTTTGAGCAGTTACTTAGTAACGACAGTAGTAACTCAACAGGTTTCACTAAAGAGCTATCAAGGGAACAGTTAAATGCACAAGACACACTTAAATCACTGGTTCCAGAATCAACCAATGTGCAATATCATAATGGTTTATAAAAAAAATTGGCACTAGGCGAGTAGCCTTTGCTCATAAAACAAAAAAAGGCCATTAACATTTTTATGTTAATGGCCTTTTCAATAATTTACTCAATAAATCACTTAGTGATTTTCTGAAACCATATTCACTGTATATTTAGGAATATCTACCACTAAATCTTCATTACCAACAATTGATTGGCAACTAAGACGTGATTCAGGTTCTAAACCCCATGCTTTATCAAGCATATCATCTTCTAGTTCATCACCTTCTTCAATAGAGTCGAAACCCTCACGAATAATGACATGACATGTAGTACAAGCACATACTTTTTCACAAGCATGCTCAATACCAATATCATTTCGTAGAGCAACATTAAGTACACTTTCGCCTGTTTCAGCTTCAACAACTGCACCATCTGGGCATAATTCTTCATTGGGTAAAAATATAATTTTTGGCATTTTATCAATTCTCTTTGTAGGCGTGAACTTATTCGCGCTATTATCTTCTTCAATTTAAAGCGAGAATACATTCTCGCCTACAGTTTAAGTTTATCTAAATTTTATCAACTGCTTGGCCAGCAAGTGCTTGGCTAATTGAGCTGTCCATACGGCGTTCAGCAAATACGTCTGTACCCGCATTTATCTTATCAAGTGCATTTTCTATTGCTTTAACATCATCAGCTTGGCTTACTTGAGCAAGTGACTTAATCATGTCTTCTATACTCGCTATTTCGTCACTATTAAGTAAACGACTGTCTGCAACTAGAGCTGCTTGAACTGACTCAATAACACGTGAAGCCTCAACCTGTTGCTCTTTTAACATACGTGCTTGCATATCTTCTGCAGCGTTGCTCATTGAATCCTTTATCATCTGACTGATTTTGCTGTCATCTAAACCAAATGAAGGTTTTACTTCAATACTCGACTCGACACCTGTTGATTTTTCCATAGCAGAAACAGAAAGTAAGCCATCAGCATCAACTTTAAATGTCACACGAATATGTGCAGCACCTGCAGTCATAGCGGGAATACCACGAAGTTCAAAACGCGCTAATGAACGACAATCATCAACTAATTCACGTTCACCTTGCAATACATGAACAGCCATCGCTGTTTGTCCATCTTTGAAGGTCGTAAACTCTTGTGCTTTCGCCACAGGTATTGTGGTATTTCGCGCAATAACTTTCTCAACCAGACCACCCATGGTTTCTAAACCTAGTGATAATGGAGTTACATCAAGCAATAACATATCACTATCAGGCTTATTACCCGCTAAAATATCAGCTTGAATAGCAGCGCCAATGGCAACTACTTTATCAGGATCAATGGAGGTCAATGGCGGTTTGTTAAAGTGCTTCTCAACTTCCGAGCGCACTAAAGGCACACGAGTAGAGCCGCCTACCATAACAACTTCAATGACCTCATCAACAGTGATACTGGCATCTTTTAAGGTACGACGACAGGCACGTAGGGTTTTATTAACTAAAGTACTAATGAGCTCATTAAACTGCTGTTTAGATAGCTTTGTAGTCCAGTCCTTGCCATCAGCTAATGAAAGGGTAATATCTACCTGTTCATTGTCTGTTAATCGCTCTTTTGCGAAACAGGCTTGTTGCATCAATTGGCGTTCTAATGCTGGAGATAGAGGCCTTACGAGATCCGCTTGTTCGACCAAGTAATCAACGAGGACGACATCAAAATCATCACCACCCAATGCAGAATCACCACCGGTAGCTAATACTTCAAATACACCTTTATTTAAACGTAATATTGATATGTCAAAGGTGCCACCACCTAGGTCATAAACTGCGATAACACCTTCTTGACCAGAATCAAGACCATAGGCAACCGCTGCAGCTGTTGGTTCATTTAATAAACGCAGTACATTAACACCAGCAAGTTTTGCGGCATCTTTTGTACTTTGTCTTTGTGCATCATCAAAATGGGCAGGAACAGTAATCACCACACCTGTTAACTCACCACCTAAGGCTGCTTGTGCACGTGTATTTAACGTCTTTAATATTTCAGCTGAGACTTGCACAGGGTTTACTTTACCCTGACGAGTCACAAATTCAGGATGATTTTCATCACCACAAAAGTCATAAGGCAAGGATGGATATTTACTTTGAATATCAGATAAAGAACGGCCAATTAAGCGCTTCGCTGAAGTAATGGTATTTTGTGCATCATCAATGCTAAATGCTTGAGCCGCCTGCCCTACCAGAACATTGTCTTCTTGATAACTGACAACAGACGGTAAAATATCATTACCTTGGTTATCACTTAAGGTACTTGCGCTGCCGCTTTGTACACTAGCAATTAATGAGTTAGTAGTACCTAAATCGATACCGGCAGCTAATCTGTGTTCATGAGGAACGGTACTTTGACCGGGTTCTGCAATTTGTAATAAAGCCATGTTATAGATTCAAAGTTATGTTTAGGTTGATGTTAGGTGCTGAATAATTATTTACTAAATAAATATTTAGCACCTAGTTATTTATAACTAGCGAACTAGTTTTCAAATAGGCTATCTTCAAGACGATCGACTTCAATATTCAGTTTTTGATAAAACTTTAATTTACGTAAATTATCGCATGCAGCGTCATTTGATGCAGAATTATTTTCACTGATTTGAACTTGCATCGAGGAGGATAGCTGCTGATACTCTGTTGATAGTACTCGTTGTACTTCAAATAAAGCTGCATCAATATCACTAGCAAACTTAACATCTTCTAGCATTTCCCGCAATTCCATTTGACGCATTAAAAAGCTAGTATCACCAAAGGTATTCTGCTCATTTGGCATATCAACACCGCGCTGAATTAATATATATTCAGCACGTTGCAAAGGATTTTTCAAGGTTTGGTAAGCGTCATTAATGTGTGCTGATTTTTGCACAGCAATACGTTGCTCTTGCTCAGAAGCATGGGCAAACTTATCTGGGTGCACCGCTTTTTGCAAAGCTTGATAACTTGATGAAAGGTTTTGTAAATCAATATCGAAAGTGGCTTCAATGTTGAATAGTTGGAAGTAATTCAAAATGAATTTTCTCTAAATATAAAAGTAGCTTAAGGGTTTTCAATAATAAGCTTAATGCTAATAATGCTTTAATCTCGAAGGTACTTGGTTTAAGTACAAGGCGAAAGCGCGGAGTTGACGTTAGTCAATGAGCACTTTCAACACCGTAATTGAATCAAGTAGCAAAGAGATTAAACATTAAACGACTCACCGCATCCGCACTCGCCCTTGGCGTTAGGGTTGGTGAACTTAAAGCCTTCATTCAAACCTTCTTTAATAAAGTCGAGCTCAATACCGTCAAGGTAAACCAAGCTTTTTGCATCAATAATAATATTTACATCATTAATTGAGAACAGCTCATCATCTTCATTCAAATCATCAACAAATTCTAATACATAAGCTAAGCCTGAACAGCCTGTGGTTTTAATACCCAAGCGAAGTCCAAGCCCTTTGCCACGATTTTGCATGAAAGATTGTACCCTTTCAGCTGCTGCAGGCGTCATGGTAACAGACATTGTATTCTCCGTTATTTACCTTGTTTGGTCTTATAATCTTCAATTGCTGCTTTAATAGCATCTTCTGCCAAAATAGAGCAATGAATTTTTACTGGTGGTAATGCTAATTCTTCAGCAATAGCGGTATTTTTAATTTCGCCAGCTTCTTCAATTGATTTACCTTTAACCCACTCAGTTACAAGTGAGCTAGAAGCAATAGCAGAGCCACAACCATAGGTTTTAAACTTAGCATCTTCAATAATGCCGTCGTCAGATATTTTAAGTTGTAACTTCATTACGTCACCACATGCTGGTGCGCCAACCATACCTGTTGCTACTGATGGATCATTCTTATCCATTGAGCCAACGTTACGAGGATTTTCATAATGATCGATTACTTTTTCGCTATAAGCCATGTTACTCTCCAAACTTGTACCAAGTGATTTTCAAATAACTACTTGATACTAAATGTTATATTAAATGATGGACGGTTTTACTAAAAATTACTTATTAAAGTTAAATTTAGTGACCAGCCCATTCAATTGAATCTAGGTCAATACCGTCTTTGAACATTTCCCAAAGCGGTGACATATCACGTAAATGACCAATCGACTTTTTGATTAACTCGATGGCATAGTCAATTTCTTCTTCCGTAGTAAAACGACCAAAGCTAAAGCGAATTGAACTATGTGCCATTTCATCGTTTAAACCTAAAGCACGAAGTACATAAGAAGGCTCTAAACTAGCAGAAGTACATGCACTACCAGAAGATACAGCAAGGTCTTTCAGCGCCATAATTAATGACTCGCCTTCAACAAAGTTGAAGCTTACATTTAAGTTACCAGGGTAACGCTTATCTGCATCACCATTGATGAACACTTGCTCCATAGAGTTTAAGCCAGCCCATAAACGGTCACGCATTGCAGTAACATGAGCAAGATCTTGTTCCATTTCTTCTTTGGCTATACGACAAGCTTCACCCATACCGACTATTTGGTGGGTCGCCAAAGTACCTGAACGCATACCACGTTCATGTCCGCCGCCGTGCATTTGCGCTTCTAAACGTACACGTGGTTTACGGCTAACATACAATGCGCCAATACCTTTTGGTCCATATAGTTTATGCGCAGAGATAGACAATAAGTCTACTTTTAAGGCCTGCATGTCGATGTGAATTTTACCTGCACTTTGCGCGGCATCCACATGGAAAATAATTTTACGTGCACGACACATTTCACCAATTTCAGCAATATCTTGAATAACGCCGATTTCATTGTTCACCTGCATAATACTGACTAAAACAGTATCATCGCGCATGGCATCGTTTAACTTGTTTAAATCAATTAAACCATTTTCTTCAGGATCAAGATAAGTTACTTCGAACCCTTGACGCTCTAGCTCACGACACGTATCTAAAACAGCTTTATGTTCTGTTTTACTGGTAATGATATGTTTGCCTTTTTTACTATAAAACTTAGCCGCACCTTTAATAGCAAGATTGTTTGATTCTGTAGCACCAGAAGTGATGACAATTTCACGAGGGTCAGCGTTAATTAGTTCAGCAATTTGGTTACGTGCAATATCTACAGCTTCTTCTGCTTGCCAACCAAATTTATGTGAACGAGACGCAGGGTTGCCAAAGTGACCTTCATTGGTCATGTATTGCATCATTTTTTCTGCAACACGTTTATCTACCGGTGTTGTAGCTGAGTAATCAAAATATATAGGAAGCTTCATTCGCTTACACTCTCCAGTGGTAATTCTTTAATTCGACGCGATAGGTGATTACCCATCGAGCATTACATTTTTAATGGTATTAATGTTTCTATAGCAATGCTCTTATGAGCATTTATATGAAGTTCATCTTGTCGCTTAGAAACGGTTTGTACATCACGCTTAGCCACTAACTCTGACAAGGTGATATTTTTTAAAAACTCTTCAATCCGTTGACTTAACCCTTCCCATAAAGAATGGGTTAGGCACTGTTCGCCATCTTGGCAATTACCTTTGCCTGAACATTTTGTTGCATCAACGCTTTCATTTACAGCACTTATAACATCTGCTATCGCAATTTGTGCTGAACATTTACCTAAACGATATCCACCACCAGGGCCTCGGACACTTGTCACGAGTCCTTCTTTGCGTAAACGAGAAAAAAGCTGCTCTAAATAAGACAAGGATATACCTTGGCGTTCAGAAATATCAGCCAAAGATACGGGTCCAGACACGGCATGAATGGTAACGTCTAACATGGCAGTAACTGCGTAACGACCTTTAGAGGTAAGTTTCATAATCTGCTCTCAAATACTGAATTGGTGTATTAAAACTATTTAGTAGGACAACTACTCTATGCAATTTCAAAACGCATAAGATTGCTCTATTTAGCAAATGCCGCGCAATTTTACATAACCCTACAGATTAGTCAACTAAATACCCGAGTAATTTACTCAGGTATTGTACACTAAGGGAGACAAAGCGAGAAGTAATAGTTGAGTGTTTTACTCAACTATTATTTTATTTAGAAAGATTATATTTCAGGGTCAAAGCTAGCAACTTTACTTTCTCTGCGATCAGCCGCTGCTTTTTCATCTTCAACAAACTCACCGACTCTTAACTCCGGTAAGTTATTAGAGCAAACGTCTCCACCTAATGTATTAACTTCTTTGCATAAGTCAGTTACTCGAGCATCCATTAAGTGAACATGGTCAAGCAAGCGACCAATTGCTTTGGCAACGGGATCGGGGTTATCTGGTGACACTGCATAAGCATCGAAGCCAAATTTTTGTGCCGCAGCTTGGCGCTGTATACCTTCATCTTGTGTTGTTTTATCAGGAACAATTCGCCCTGGTATGCCTACCGCTGTAGCGTTAGCGGGTAAGTCTTTTACCACAACAGAATTTGAGCCAACTTTTCCGCCTTTACCTATAGTAATAGGACCCAACACCTGTGCACCAGCGCCAATAACTACATTATCTTCTAGCGTTGGATGACGTTTACCTGCCTTCCAACTGGTTCCACCCAATGTGACACCATGATACAAGGTAACATCATTGCCTATTTCAGCGGTTTCACCAATAACAATCCCCATACCGTGATCAATAAACACCCTGCGCCCTAATTTGGCGCCCGGATGAATTTCAATACCGGTTAACCAACGAGAAAACGTTGAAACAACTCGCGCTAAAAGTTTCCAATCAGCACACCAAAATCTATGACTTAATCGATGAATCCAAATAGCATGCATGCCGGGATAATTTAAAATCACCTCTAAATTGGTACGGGCAGCGGGATCTCTATCAAAGACACTATTGATATCTTCTTTGATACGACTAAACATAAATTATTCCTTCTTAATTTCTATTGGCTAACCATATGAGTTAGCGATTACTGGCTATTCTGACTTGTCTTTACTAGACCTTTCCATTGAAGCAAAAATTCCACGCATCATTTTAATTTCTTTAACATCAGGTCGAGCGCGGTTAAATAAACGTCTTAGTTTCGTCATCACTAAGCCTGGATGTTTTTCTACAATAAAGCCTGTCGCTTTTAATGATTTTTCAAAGTGTTCATAAAAACGTTCTGTTTCTTCAACAACAGGATAAAGTTCTTCATCTTCACTTTTTGTTCTAGCAATAAGGTTACCGTTACCAGTACTTCTTTCTTGATAATTTTGGTCATGCGCCAGTAAGTAACTAGTACGTACTTCATAACTTAGTGTTTGCACTGCCATCGCTAAATTTAATGAACTATAATCAGGGTTTGCTGGTATCTGCACATGAAAATGACAAAGCTGTAATTCTTCATTAGTTAAACCGCTGCTTTCTCGGCCAAAAACCAAAGCGACTGGATACTCATCTGCTTCTGCAATCATCTTCTCGCCACAACCTCTTGGCTCTAACATAGGCCAAGGTAAAGTACGTGAACGAGCGCTAGTACCCACAACTAAACCACAGTCTGCAATGGCTTCTTCCAAAGTACTAACAACTTTCGCATTGGCTAATACATCAGTTGCCCCTGCAGCGAGAGCTTGTGCTTGTCCATTTGGCATTTCAATAGGATCAACTAAAACAAGTTGGCTTAGGCCCATTGTTTTCATAGCGCGCGCGGCACTACCAATATTTCGACAATCTGAAGTATTCACTAGAACTATCTTTACGCGATCTAATAGTGAGCTTGTGGTGTTAGCTGATTTAGAATCTGACATTATTTACTCTTCTGTTGGTTGTACGAGGCTAGGATACCAATCGGACTAATTAACTGATCACTTAGCGAGAATTAAAAGGCTTAGAGGCAAGGCATTAATTGAAGAGAATGGCTATTCAGGAGAATAAGCTCCTGCATTCTCTAATAAGCTGCATCCCTGCAGCGTCCTTGTCAAAATTAATAACGCTGCATGTAAGCCTTTGCCTTTTATTAGGTCTCGCCCTTTGGGAACTCGTTAGTAAACTGATAACATCACCAAATGAATGAAATATAGAATAACTATGTTTAACTCATTTTGTTTGTTCTAAGCTCACTAGCGTAGTTCTAAGTTGGTCAGTTAATTAATCCGTCTGGTATTAAACCCATCTAGATGGCCAGTATTCTAGCATAGAAGATTACTGGTGTAGCCAACAAATAGCACGCATATTAGCTATTTTTATCTATGGCAATTTGCTATTAACTAGTCTATTTTCCTCTATTAAAAATAGCATTAGCTTTCTGTTCACAAAACAAACAATAATTTCATTTAGGCTATCGCTAATCATCTTTTTATTTGCTATACTTTGCGCCGCTCAAATTTTCAAGACAATGTTTGCTTGAAAATGTATTGTTCTTTTAAAAATTATTTACAAATAGGTACTCTATTATGCATCCCATGCTAAATATTGCCGTGCGCGCAGCACGTACAGCAGGTAAAGTTATCGTTCGCTCTATGGAGCAACTTGATAAAGTTGAAATTGAATCAAAAGGAACTAACGATTTCGTCACCAGTGTCGATCTTGCCTCTGAAGAAGCAATTATTGAAACTATTCGTAAATCTTATCCTGACCACACAATTGTTGGTGAAGAGTCTGGTGTTTTAAAGGGCAAAGAAGATGACTTTCAGTGGATAATTGACCCACTGGACGGTACAAGCAACTTCATCAAAGGTATCCCACACTTTGCTGTTTCTATCGCTTTAAAAGTTAAAGGCAAATTAGATCAAGCCGTAGTATTTGACCCTATCCGCGGTGAATTATTCACGGCAAGTCGTGGTAAAGGCGCACAACTAAACGGCTTCCGTATCCGCGTCTGTAAAAACAAAGAAATTGCAGGTACTATTTTAGCCACAGGTTTCCCATTCAAGCATAAGCAACACACTACTGCTTATATGGCAATGTTCAGTTCATTATTTCAAAAAACATCAGATATGCGTCGTGGCGGTTGTCCAGCACTTGATCTTGCCTATGTAGCAGCAGGACGTGTTGATGGTTTCTTCGAAATAGGTTTAAAACCATGGAATACTTCTGCTGGTGAATTATTAGTGATTGAAGCCGGTGGTTTAGTTACTGACTTTACTGGTGGCCACAACCATACGCAGTCAGGTAACATAGTTGCCGCAAATACGCGTATATTAAAAGACGTATTAAAAGAAATTCGTCCACATCTAGGTGACGCACTTAGCAAATAATTTTTGCCGAGGCATGCACACTTTGATTAAAGCGCCACTGTTATCTTTGTTAAGAAGATAACAGTGGCGCTTTTTTTGCTTTAAACTAAGTAAATACTATTAACGCATTATGTTAAGAGAGCTTATGGAAATTATAAATAGCACAAAACAAGCATTTATTGCTGGAGAGGTTGCCCTGGTAGGCGCTGGTCCTGGCGATCCTGATTTACTGACCATACAAGCTTATAGGTTCATCAAACAAGCCGAAGTCGTCATATATGATCGCTTAGTTAGCAAAGAAATCATGGCATTGTTACCTAGAGACTGCTTGCAGATATATGTTGGAAAAAAACAGGCAGATCATAGAGTTCCACAAGATGGAATCAACCAGTTATTGGTTGATAACGCTTCATTAGGTAAAAAAGTAGTACGCTTAAAAGGTGGCGACCCTTTTGTTTTTGGTCGTGGCTCTGAAGAGGCGCAATTTATATTAGCCCATGGTATTTCTTGTCATATCGTTCCCGGCATGACCGCAGCTTCAGCATGTACTAGTTATGCCGGCATCCCATTAACTCATCGACAAGTTGCTAGAAGTTGCACCTTCATTACTGGTAACGTGCAAGATAATGGTGCATTAGACTTACCCTGGCAGACTTTAAACGATAAAGAGCAGACGGTTGTTTTCTACATGGGCATAAAAAGTTTACCAATAATAACTCAACAATTGATAAAAGCAGGCCGAGATGAAAAAACACCGGCGGCATTAATTAGAAAAGGTAGTCACCAAGATCAACAAGTGATTAGAGGATGTTTAAAAGACTTAACTGAACTCGTTGCTGTGCATAATATTAAGCCACCTAGCTTGATAGTTATTGGCGATGTTGTAGATACTTTTTCAAGTGAGCGACTTACTAACCTTGGTTATTTAAGCGCTGACAAAACAACCTAATAAAAATAAGACAGGTTTGTCAGGCAAGGTTCGCCTTCCTGGCTAGTTTAAGTAAGCCTAAAAATGAATTGCCCTAATTTATTTTGCTAATAATTTTATTAATTTTTTTCCTAAACTCTGGTTTGGCCACAATCGAGTTTATTATCATAAAGTCAGTATTTTGGATATTCTTTTGAGTGTAATAAAACTCAACTTTACCTAATGATTCAAAGCTGACTTCATCAAAGGCTGGTACTTCACTTAAACCGTTAAAGGCAACAAGGTCACCTAAACGACAGGCAAGATAACAAAGTAATAGATGACGTAAATGTTCATCTGATAATGGGCTACTCGCCATTGTATCTGTTAATGGCAATATACTATGTTCAATGCCAGACTCAATTGAGAAGGGTAATTGCCACTGCTGGGCAAGGTGTTTACCAATGATGGCAGTATTAATTCCTAGGGACTCTTGAAATATTTTGGTACGTTCAAATAAAGTAAAATCATCGAGATAAAAAGTTGCTAACTTTGGCTTATACGAAAGCAATGCTAAATCACCTAAATAGGTAAGCAAACAACGTGTAGCTAGTTCCGCAGGATCCTTCTCTCCTATCTCTTTGGCAAAGAAAAAGCAAAAAGCACTCGCCAAATAACTTGCTTTCCATAATTTGTGATAAGCTTCATTTTGCTTGTTATCAGTAAACTTCATTCCTTGCTGCATGGAACATTGCAAAGCAATACTTTTAACCTTTCCAACCCCCATATAAATAATCGCATGGTTGATATTAGTAATAGGTTGTTTGAGTGCAAATAAAGGTGAGTTCACCGCATTGAGGATTTTTGCCGTTATTTCTGCATCTGTCTTAATAAGCTCAAATAGCTCATTTGGTTCAAAAGTCCTTTGCGTCAACGGGATCAATAACGGGTGTGGCTTTTTAAAGGATTGGCTAATTTCTGAAATAATTTGTAGTTGTTGACTAGTTAGTTTCTCTGAGGTGAGCACTTTAAAGGCTAAAAATTCTGGGGATATTTCAACAACATCTTTGTTTGTTTTTGACTCTACTTTTACTGGCTCACTATTATCATCAATAAATGCTCGGTTAATAGCCTTTGACTGGAACGTTTTTGTTCGTTTCCCCCCCTCTGCGGCATTATGTTTCTTAACTAAAGTTGAGTATTGGTGCTTTGAAGCGCTACTTTTACTGTACCTACTAAAGAAATAACTCACTACAGCTAACAAAATTAATATAGAAATATTAAACAACATTGATAATTCCCTGACTTCTTGACTTACTGCAAATAAATTTTATACATATATAAGTGTTTATTCGCGACATAATACATACCTGTAACTGCCTATAACCGAGTAAGCCAATACTCATTTTCAATGAAAGATAAGTATTGGCTATTAATCTTTAGTTATTTTTTTGAAGGTCTAGGTCTACGAGGTTTAGGACCTGTTCCATCGTATTCTGGCTTTTTACGTCGTGAGGAATCATTGCTCGATTTTGCTTTATTTCTAGAGGTATTGTTACCGTTAGCATTACCACCAGAACGTTGGCCATCTTTATGTTCAACTCGACCACGTCCTGAATTTTGACTTGGTTTAGACTTTGGCGGTCTCCCCTGTTTTAAAGGTTTGATAGCACGTGATTCACCTAATTCATTGGCAGGTATAAACTGCTCAATCACTTTTCGCTCAATGTGCTGCTGAATTACATGTTCAATGCCCCACAATAAATCTAACTCATCGGCACAAACGAGAGACAGTGCTTGTCCGGTGTTACCTGCACGAGCTGTTCTACCAATGCGGTGAACATAATCCTCTGGTACATTAGGTAGGTCGAAATTAACAACTTGTGGTAACAAATCAATATCAATACCACGTGCTGCAATATCAGTTGCTACTAATATTTTCACTGAACCATCTTTAAAAGCAGCAAGCGCTTTAGTACGTGCACCTTGGCTTTTATTACCATGGATAGCCGCCGCAGTTAAACCTTCAGCTTCAAGATGCTTTGTCAGCTTATTAGCACCATGTTTAGTCTTGGTAAACACAAGCACTTGTTGCCAGCTATTTTCTTTTATTAAATGCGTTAATACGGCAGGTTTACGTTTTTTATCAACGGCAGTTAACCATTGGGTCACTTTTTCAGCGGTACTATTTTCTGCATCCACTGAAATCTCTAATGGCTTATTCACTAAACCTTTCGCTAAAGCGCGGATTTCAGGGGAAAAGGTTGCCGAGAACAATAAGTTTTGACGGTCTTTTGGTAACACTGCAATAAGTTTTTTAATATCACGAATAAAGCCCATATCCAACATACGATCGGCTTCATCAAGAATAAATACTTCTAATTGACTAAATTTTACTGCTCTTTGATTGTATAAATCGAGTAAACGTCCTGGTGTTGCCACTAGTACATCTACACCTTGGCGAAGTCTCGTTATTTGGGGATTAATTTTAACACCACCAAAAACGACCATAGAATGAAGGTTTAAATACTTACCGTACACCTCGATGCTTTCGCTGATTTGCGCGGCTAACTCGCGAGTAGGAGTAAGTATTAGTGCTCTAACATTATTGGATGAGACTTTGTTACCTTTACTTTCACTAAGGCGCTGTAGTAGCGGTAAAGTAAAACCGGCAGTCTTACCAGTACCCGTTTGTGCTGCGGCCATCACATCACGTCCAGAAATAACCGCTGGAATAGCTTGGGCTTGAATAGGAGAAGGTGTTTCATAGCCCTTATCACGTACTGCTTTAAGTAATGCTTCTGATAAGCCTAAATCAGTAAATTTGGTTGGGGTATCACTCATAAATAATCTCTTTTAAAAATATCAAGCAAATACTGACAGCTGTTATTGGTAATGATGACAGTATGAATGGGCGGCAGCATACAGCAAGCCTCACTTTAGTGCAATTTATACCAGCTACATTAATTAAGTGATCTATTTTATACGTAGAAAAAAGTGATAAGTACAAGGCATTTATTTAATTAACTAGTTGTTCTAGTTATTAAATAAATAACGTCGTAATTATTAATTTTAGTAAGTAGAAATGATCACTTAGTTTGTGTGTCTGGTATTAATGCCCTAAAAACAAAAAACCGAGTAACTTTCGTTACTCGGTTTTTAGTTGTGCTTTATACCTTAATACCTAAGGCATCAGTGCTTCTTGATCTTCACCTTCTTTTTCAATCACTTCAGGTATCAAATCTTCTCTTGATATACCTAATGATAATGCCACTAAACTAGCCACATAAATTGAAGAATAAGTACCAACAAAAACACCAAATAATAATGCTGTAGCAAAACCGTGAATTAGTGCGCCACCTTTAAAGAACAAGGCTGCTAATACTAACAAGGTCGTTATTGAGGTAATAAAAGTACGGCTTAATGTTTGTGTCAAAGAAATGTTGATCACGTCTTCAGCATCAGTATTTCGAATTTTTCTAAAATTCTCGCGAATACGATCCGAGACAACAATAGTATCGTTAAGTGAATAACCAATAACCGCCAAGATAGCTGCTAAAACAGTTAAATCGAACTCTAGTTGTAATACTGAGAACAAACCTAGAGTTAATAACACATCGTGAAATAGTGCCACAACTGAGCCAACGGCAAAGCGCCATTCAAAACGAAAGGCAACATAAACTAGGATACAAATCAGTGCTGTTAGCATTGCTAAACCGCCCTGCTCTGCTAGTTCATCACCAACACTTGCACCAACGAATTCAATGCGGCGCATATCAACAGTTTGACCAGTACCGCTTTGTAAAATTGCAAGTACTTCATTGCCTAACATCTCGGCTTTAACGTCATCACGTAAACCTAAACGAATAACAACATCACGGCTACTACCATAAAATTGTACTTTGGCATCAGCAAAGCCATTAGACTTCATCACATCACGTAATTTTTCTAGATCAGCGGGTTGCTGAAAGCCAACTTCAATCAAAGTTCCGCCAGTAAAATCTAAACCAAAGTTTAGTTTGTTGGTAGCTAGTGAAGCGATTGAGGCAATCATGAGTAACGCACTAAATACTAGGGCTATCTTACGATAGCTCATAAAGGCGACGGTTTCTTTTAAACGTAAAATTTGCATAATTTATAAATCCCAGCCCTGACTATATCGGAAGCTTATCAAGGCGTTTTCCACCCCAAATAGCATTAACTACGGCGCGAGTACCAACAACCGAAGTAAACATTGAAGTAATGATACCGATAGATAAAGTTATCGCAAAACCTTTCACCGGTCCGGTACCAATCGCAAATAAAATCAGTGCAGCAATTAACGTAGTAATGTTTGCATCAATAATGGTTGAAAATGCGGCATCATAACCTTGGTGTATTGCTTGCTGGATTGTCTTACCTTCACGTATTTCTTCACGAATTCGCTCAAAAATAAGCACGTTAGCATCAACAGCCATACCAACAGTTAAGACGATACCCGCCATACCAGGTAATGTTAACGTAGCACCAGGAATCATCGACATAACACCAACAATCAAGACTAAGTTAGCACCTAATGCAAGGTTAGCAACAACACCAAAGGCGCGATAGTAAACCATCATAAAGATGAATACTAAACCAAAGCCCATTAAGATAGCTTGAAAACCAAGTTGTACATTTTCAGCGCCTAATGTTGGGCCAACTGTACGCTCTTCTACAATGGCAATTGGTGCAATCAAAGCACCTGCACGTAATAACAAAGCAAGGTTATGTGCTTCAGCTGCACTGCCAGCACCAGTAATGCGGAAAGATTTACCTAAGCGTGATTGAATAGTGGCAACAGAAATTATCTCTTGTACTTTTTCAAAAACCATATTGCCTTCAGCATCACGTTTATCGGTAGGTTTATACTCAATAAATACCGTTGCCATTGGTTTGCCAATATTACTTTTGGTGCCGTTAGACATTTTTGAACCACCAGCACTATCCAATGAGATATTTACTTGTGGACGTGAATATTCATCAAAGCCTGATTTAGCATCGGTGATATGATCACCTGTTAACATCACACGTTTTTTCAATAAGCTCGGTCTACCGTCTTTATCTCTCAATAAAATAGCATTTGCGGGTACACGACCGTTTAGCGCATTAGATAAATCACCTTCTGTATCAACTAAACGAAATTCGATAGTCGCAGTGGCATTAAGAATTTCTTTTGCTTTAGCGGTATCTTGAACACCAGGTAACTCAATAACAATATGTTTTTTACCTTGGCGCTGCACTAGTGGCTCAGCAACACCTAATTCGTTAACTCGGTTACGAATAATGGTGATGTTTTGCTGAAGTGCATATTCACGAATTTCTTTCAACTTAGCTTCTGTCATTTTTGCTGTAAGCGTTAAGGTATCGTCATCCGTTTTTAGCAATAAATCACGGTAACGTTTTTTCAGTAATGATTGTGCTGCATCTAAGTCTTCAACTTTACGGAAGATAACAACAATGCCATTACTTGCTTCTTTAACACTGCGGTAGCGGATTTTTTCATTGCGTAAGTCACCACGAAAATCACTCACCATACCTGTTTTAGCTTTGTTGATGGCTTCTTTCATGTTTACTTCCATCAAGAAGCTGACACCACCACTTAAGTCTAAGCCTAACTTCATTGGCGTTCCGCCAATAGCCGCTAACCAGTCAGGTGTGTTAGGCGTTAAGTTCAAAGCAACTGAAAACTGTTTCCCTAAATTATCATCTAACACATCACGTGCTTTAAGCTGATCTTCAGTATTTTTAAAACGTGTTAAAATTTGACCTTTTTCTAAAGCGATACTATCAAAAGTCAGATTATTCTTTTCTAATTGAGCCTTGATTGTATCAAGGGTTGCAGCATCAGCTTCAACGCCACGTAATCCTGACACTTGCACAGCTGGCGATTCACCAAATAAGTTTGGTGTGGCATAGAGCGCACCGAAAGCGACAATCATTGCCACCATCAGGGTTTTCCATAAGGGGTATTTGTTTAACACAATGTGTCCTTTTTTGAGAGCTGTTGTATTTGCCGCTCTATTTTTATAATTACGGCGTTGAATGTGCTCATTGACATGGGTCAACTCCGCGCTTTCGCCTTGTACTTATGTCAATAAATCACAAATAAGAGATCTACTAATTTTCATTATACTCTTTATAGGATTTAGCTTTCCCAGTATTCACTGTAGTACTTAAGCTCAAAGTCAATTAATGCAGTAGCAAAAAGGAAACACGGAGTTGACAAATGTCAATGAGTATTCCCGATGCCGCTAGTGTATTAAGTGGCAATGAGATTGAGTGCTACAAAGACTTCATTGTGCCTTTTGGAAGAACTGCGTTTATAGCGCCTTTCTGTACTGTAACTTCAGTACCTTCGCTAATGCTAACAACGATAAAGTCTTTTTCATCAGAAACTTTAACGATTTTGCCAACAATGCCGCCTTGCGTTAACACTTCATCGCCTTTTGCTAAAGAAGACATTAAACCTTTGTGATCTTTTACACGTTTAGCTTGTGGACGGTAGATCATGAAATAAAATACTAAACCGAAAACGGCTAACATAATGATCATTTCCATACCGCCGCCTGCTGGTGCTGCTCCGCCTGCTGCATGGGCCTGACTAATAAATAAACTCATAACTTTACTTCCTTACTTCTTATTTTTAATAGTGAGTAGCTGTGAATTTTATTGCGCTAGCGTTTAATTTCGGTGTCAAAAGTACTCATTGACTAACGTCAACTCCGTGCCTTTTCCTTGAAATTAAGCTCAATCGCTGCAAACTTCCCAACTACTGGATTTTTAAATACTTCAATTGCTCGCTAAAATAGGCGAACTTTAAATCTTTAACGCTAAACTTGTTTACTACCTTCTGCTAATGGCGGTACCGGTAAACCACGTAGAGCATAAAATTCTTCAACAAAGGCGTCTAATCTACCTTGCTCTATCGCTGCACGCAAACCTTGCATCACTTTTTGATAAAAATGCAGGTTATGCAGGGTATTTAATTGCGAACCTAAGATCTCTTTACACTTATCTAAATGATGTAAATATGCACGTGAATAGTTTTTACAGGTATAACAATCACACGTTTCATCCAATGGTCCTGTATCTGTTTTATGAGCAGCATTTCGAATCTTGATGACACCCGTATTAACAAATAAATGACCGTTACGGGCATTACGTGTTGGCATTACGCAGTCAAACATATCAATACCACGACGTACACCTTCAACCAAATCTTCTGGCTTACCAACTCCCATTAGATATCGGGGCTTATCTTGAGGTATCAAGGGCGCTGTATGATCTAATATACGGATCATATCTTCTTTAGGCTCACCTACCGATAAACCGCCAATCGCGTAACCATCAAAGCCAATAGATTCTAAACCAGCAACAGACACTTCACGCAAGTCTTCATACATGCCGCCTTGTATTATGCCAAATAATGCATTCGGGCTATCACCGTGGGCATCTTTTGAACGTTGGGCCCAACGAAGCGATAGCTCCATTGAGTCTTTTGATTCTGTATGGCTTGCTGGGTATGGCGTACATTCATCAAATATCATCACAACATCAGAGTTTAGACTACGCTGTACTTCCATTGAACGCTCAGGTGTAAGCATAATTTTTTCACCATTTACAGGCGAACTAAAACGAACCCCTTCTTCGGTAATTTTACGCATTTTTCCTAAACTGAAAACTTGGAAGCCACCTGAGTCAGTTAAAATTGGTCTATCCCAATTCATATACTCGTGTAAACCACCATGCTGTTCAATAATGTCAGTACCTGGACGTAACATTAAATGAAAGGTATTGCCTAAAATGATATGTGCGCCCGTTGCCTCAACCTCTTCAGTTTTCATACCTTTAACGGTACCGTAAGTACCAACTGGCATAAATGCTGGCGTTTCAACTACACCACGGTCAAAAGTTAAACGGCCACGACGGGCTTTGCCGTCAGTGGTAATTAGCTCATATTTCATTTTGTTTTTAACTGCTTCTTTCATTGCTTTTCTCTCTCACCCACTAGCAAAACAGGCCGGCGGTGTTTGGTTTAAAATAAGGTTTAAAAATTATTTATTGCTGCAGCTCATTAACTCCAGCTTAAATTTATAACATCGATAACGTATATTATTTAATTAACGATTATTTACTTTTTCTTAGTTAGAAACATCGCATCGCCATAACTAAAAAATCGGTATTCTTTATCTATCGCGTGTTGATACGCTTTCATTATATTTTCGTAGCCAGAAAATGCGCTTACTAACATTAGTAAGGTCGACTCTGATAAATGAAAGTTAGTCACTAAGGCATCGATTACTCTAAAGTCACTGCCAGGGGTAATAAAAATATCTGTATCACCATAAAAAGCACTTAACGCCTCGCCTTTTTCTGTCGCAGCTTTAGCTGCACTCTCTAAAGAACGTACTGAGGTTGTGCCAACGGCAACCACTCTGCCGCCAGCAGCTTTAGTTTTTGCTATTTGAGCAACCACTTCATCAGACACTTCTACATATTCAGCGTGCATAACATGGTCAGCTATTTCGTCCACTTTTACCGGTTGAAAAGTACCTGCGCCAACATGCAAGGTAACAAAGGCTAGTTCAACACCTTTAGCTTTAATTTTTTCTAACAATGGCTCATCAAAATGCAAGCCTGCCGTAGGCGCGGCAACAGCGCCAGGCTTTTCATTATAAACCGTTTGATAACGCTCTTTATCGCTGTCTTCATCTGGACGGTCAATGTAAGGCGGCAATGGCATATGGCCTATTTGCTCCAATACATCTAAAACAGATACATCATCAGCAAACTTTAATTCAAAGAGAGCACCATGACGGGCAACCATAGTGGCTTTGATTGTATTTTCTTCATCGTCATTGCCAAGGAAGAGCTCATTACCCACTTTAGGTGATTTACTGGCTCGAATATGAGCAAGCGCGGTATGTTGGTCAACGATTCGTTCGACCAAGACTTCAATTTTTCCGCCACTGGCTTTTTGACCAAACATTCTTGCTGGAATAACACGGGTATTATTAAAAACTAATAAATCACCGGCATTTAATTGCTCAACAATATCAGTAAAAACACCATCAGTGATGGTGCCGGAATTACCATTTAAGGCCATTAATCGACTGGCGCTGCGCTCAGCTTTGGGATAGCGAGCGATAAGCGCTTCGGGTAAGTCGAATGAGAAGTCTGAAACACGCATGATATGGACTAATTTACTTAATTTTAAAAAGGCGTAATTTTAGAGCTGCACGCCTCTGATAGCAAGTTAATTCATCGTTTTTGCCATCTCGCACTAATAAAGAATCAGCAAGATTGGGCTAAAGCAACATTATTGCTCGTGATAGCCAGTATTTACTAAATTAATCTCTACCTGTGAACTTTTAGTGTATGTTGGTAAATCAACAGATATTGCCGCTAAAATAACTAAAAGAGTTAATTGCCTTATGAAGAATGAGCTTGCTTTTACCATCGCCAATACCATTATTAATGGCTTTGAACGCCACATCGCCCTTTTCATAGACATCACCCAATCAGCTCGAGAGCGTTTTCAACAATGCCAATGGAACGAAGTACATAGATCAGCTCGAGCAAGGACTAACTTTTATGACGAGCGGGTAACAGAAACTTTCAATTCGATTAAAAATGATTTCAACATTAATACCCTTGACGATCACTTATGGCAACAAGTTAAAACAGTCTATTCCGACTTACTCACTAACAATAAGCAACCAGAGCTCGCTGAAACCTTTTATAACTCAGTTTTTTGTCACTTATTTGAGCGCAAGTATTATCACAACGATTACATCTTTGTTGAAAGTACCGCCCATCGTTTAGATAATAAAGCCGTACCTGAAATATATACCAGCTACAAGCCAGCAGAGCTCGGCCTAAAGCAGACTATCTGCGATATTATGAATAGCCATAGAACCACTATCCCATTTGAGGATCTTGATCGAGATGTTGATGCTTTGATCAGTGCTTTTAAACGTAAAGCTCATAAAACCCGAGTAAAATTAGAAGACTTACAGTTTGATATTCTTAACTTCACTTTTTATCGCAATAAGGGTGCTTACTTGATTGGCCGAGTTTTATCGCCAGCAGGAGAAACCCCTTTTATTGTCGCGGTACTAAACAATGAAAAAGGCGGCTTATATATAGACGCCCTACTGACTACTAGCGAAAATATGGCAGTAGTCTTTGGTTTCGCCCGTGCTTACTTCTTTGTTGATTGTGAACACCCTTATGCCTTGGTTAACTTCCTTCAAGGTTTAATGCCGCATAAAACTAAGGCTGATTTATATTCTGCTATAGGTTTTCATAAACAAGGAAAGACTCAGTTTTATCGAGATTTTCTCAACCACTTAGACAGCAGTGATGATCAATTTGAATTAGCTGCTGGCATCAAAGGCATGGTGATGTCGGTATTTACACTGCCCTCTTATCCTTATGTATTTAAAATAATTAAAGATAAGTTCTCACCCAGTAAAAACATGACCAAAAAAGATGTTAAGGGTAAGTATCGTTTAGTTAAACTACACGACAGGGTTGGTCGTATGGCTGATACCATGGAATACTCTGAAGTGGCCTTTCCTAAATCGCGTTTTAACGATGAACTTTTAGCCGAACTACAAAAAGTAGCCTCTTCAATTATTCGCTATGAAGGCGAAGGTGAGGACGAGCTACTCATTATTAAGCATTTATATATTGAGCGCCGCATGGTACCACTCAATTTATACTTAATGGATGCACTAAAAAATAAAGCACAAGATGAAATAAATAACGCTATGTTTGGCTATGGAGAAGCGATTAAGCAACTTATCTCAGCGGATATTTTTCCTGGCGATATGTTACTGAAGAACTTTGGTGTCACTCGTCATGGCCGAGTTATCTTTTATGATTATGATGAAATCACCTATATGAATCAGGTGAATTTTCGAATAAAACCTAAAGCGGTTACAGAAGAGCAGATGTACGCGTCTGAACCTTGGTATAGTGTCATGCCTGGTGATATGTTCCCTGAGGAAATAGCAACTTTTGCCCTAGCAAACCCAAGCTACTTAAAAGCATTTAAGATACATCATCAAGATTTATTAACGGCGGCTTATTGGCAAAAATGCCAACAAGATGTTGCTAATGGTATTTATAAAGATGTCTTCCCATACCCTGAAAAATACCGCTTATGTAATACAACAAGTGAAACCAACACTTAGGTAAGACAGAAACTGAACTAAACTGGCTGTTTTACTGTCACTTTGATGATAAATCAGCCAAACAGTCATAAGTTAGTAAAAAAATAGCATTTGCCCCTTTACCTTTGTCCCCGCATCAGTATAATTCGAATCTGTTGCAGGGGTGTAGTTCCAATTGGTAGAACAGCGGTCTCCAAAACCGATGGTTGGGAGTTCGAGTCTCTCCACCCCTGCCATTTTCTCTTCTTAGTATTCTGAATATATTTCTAGTAAAAACCTTAAAGATATCAAGTTCTCGCCTAAAAAGACAATAACTATCTGCTTTTCGTCAGAGATTAATTCTGTCATTATATTATCTGAAATCTAAGCATAATGAGTCATTACTGATGAGTATTACCCAAGGTCAATTTGAGCAACTCACCGAAATGGGCATCAGCCTTTGGCAGAGCCGATCTCGTGATAAAAAAAGTGATACTGTTGTTACTCAGTCGCTGAGCTATCTTGATATTGACTTTGCAGCGCTGACTAGCCAGCAATTATTCACTGATATTTTACTCGCAATGGAATTAACCATTGGGGAAGTTAGTCACCAAGGTGATCATTTAGATTTAGGTCTTTTTAACTGGTATTTTTCTGCCAACGAACCAACCGAACAAATACAATGGCAAGGTCAACAGCTGTTCACCCCATCAATCGCCAATATTTCAAAATCACCTGCGCTTAAAAAGCAATTATGGCACTTACTAGGTAAACAAGCACAATGAGTAAAGATACTAAGAACAATAGCTTTATCGAAATAACCCCTGGCGATGTTAAAGGTTTAATGGCTATTGAATGTGCTTGTCACTCTCACCCATGGAGTGAAAAAACCTTTACAAGTTGTCTTGGTGGTCGCTATTTTGGTGATATGTTTGGAACAAACCAACAACAAGTAGTGCAAGCTGATACCGCTATTGGCTTTTATATTGGCGAATATGTTGCTGGTGAAGCAACACTTATGGATATTTGTGTGCTACCAAGTGAGCAAGGCAAGGGTTATGGTAAAGTAATATTTAATCAATTTTTAGCGCAAGCTAAAAAACTCGGCGCAGCAAAAATATTTCTAGAAGTTCGTGCGAAGAATATCGCCGCACAAATGCTTTATATGAATGCCGGCTTTATCGAGATAGACCGCCGAACTGGTTATTACCCAAGTAGCTCAGGTTTTGGCTATGAAGATGCTATTGTTATGTCACTCACTTGCTAACAAATAAATGAGCCTTTAGCGCAGAAACACTTAGTACAATAGCAATAACAAATTAACCTCCTCATTAACAAATCACAACACTTCAATACGCAAAGTGACTAGTTAATCCCACCTTTTTGATTAGAATACTTACTAATATTATTAAGCTAATTTCTAACAAGTGACTATCAAGTCAAATAGGGAGTGCAAATGTTTACTAAAATAACGCCAACAGCAGATAGTCAGTTATCTAATGAAGATGTCGCAAACCTGATTGTGGGTGATGCATTAGATAAACTTAGCAAGTTAACTAGTTTAAATCAGAAAGAAGCTTTTGCGCTTTTAGTTAATCAAGTTAACCTAAACACTGATGATGTTGGCCTTAAACAGACAACTAAAATACAAACTCCGCTGTTAGAGCAGAATGAGTCTCTGTTTATTTCAAATTTATTTAATCAAAGCTCATAACTGATAAACTTAATGCTTCATTATTAAGTTTATCTAGCTGTAGGTAGCTTAATCTGCCCTGCTGTCTCCATAAATGAACAGCTAAATTATCAATTAATATCTTCCTCCTCACTAAGTTGACATTTTTGCTTCACCTCACGGTGGTACTGCTATCATCAGCAATATGAAAACTTCCCCCTTTATAAGCTCGGTTTTTCCATTTTTATTCTCATTTAATGGTACAATGCGCGCAATTTTCTACTTTTTAAGAAAAGCATAGTTAAATCGTAGCTTTTCTACAATTACACAACAGGTAATTTGCATGTCTGTACAGCAAGAGCAAGTCGATTTACGTCGCACCTTTGCTATCATTTCGCATCCGGATGCGGGTAAAACCACGATCACCGAAAAAGTACTTTTATTTGGTCAAGCTTTACAAAAAGCAGGTACGGTAAAAGGCAAAAAATCAGGTCAACACGCTAAGTCTGACTGGATGGAAATGGAAAAAGAGCGTGGTATATCAATTACCACCTCAGTAATGCAATTCCCTTATAATAACTGTTTGGTAAACTTGCTTGATACTCCTGGCCATGAAGATTTCTCAGAAGATACTTACCGTACTCTGACCGCTGTAGATTCATGTTTAATGGTCATTGACGTTGCTAAAGGTGTTGAAGCACGTACCGTTAAGTTAATGGAAGTTACTCGTCTGCGCGATACGCCAATTATCACCTTTATGAACAAAATGGATCGTGACGTTCGTGACCCAATGGAAGTCATGGATGAAGTTGAAGAAGTATTAAAAATAAAGTGTGCACCTATTACTTGGCCAATTGGCATGGGTAAAGAGTTTAAAGGTGTTTATAACCTAGTAACCAATGAAACCTTTTTATATCAATCTGGCTTAGGCCATATGATCCAAGAAGTACGCATCATAAAAGGCTTAGACAATCCTGAGCTTGATGAAGCTGTTGGCAGTTATGCTGATGACCTACGTGAAGAGCTTGAGCTTGTTCAAGGTGCTTCTCACGACTTTAATTTAGAAGAGTTTTTAGCGGGTGAATTAACACCCGTGTTTTTTGGAACTGCGCTAGGTAATTTTGGTGTGGATCATATGCTTGATGGTCTAACCAAATGGGCACCTAAACCATTACCACGTAAAACAGATTTACGTGAAGTCGTTGCCACTGAAGAGAAATTCTCTGGTTTTGTTTTTAAAATCCAAGCCAACATGGATCCTAAACATCGTGACCGTATAGCTTTTATGCGTATTTGCTCAGGCAAATATGAAAAAGGCATGAAGATGAAGCAAGTACGTATCAATAAAGATGTCAAAATTGCCGATGCGGTAACCTTTATGGCTGGCGACAGATCAAATGTTGAAGAAGCATACGCTGGTGACATTATTGGTTTACACAACCATGGTAGCATTCAAATAGGTGACAGTTTTACTTCTGGTGAAATGATGAAGTTTAGTGGTATTCCAAACTTCGCACCAGAAATGTTCCGTCGTATTCGTCTTCGCGATCCATTAAAAGCCAAGCAATTACAAAAAGGCTTGATTCAGTTATCTGAAGAAGGTGCTGTACAAGTCTTTAGGCCTTTCATCAATAACGATATGATTGTTGGTGCGGTTGGTGTATTGCAGTTTGAAGTGGTTGTACAACGCCTGAAAACAGAATATAAAGTAGATGCCATTTATGAAGCTATCAGTGTAGCAACAGCGCGCTGGTGCACTTGTGATGATGAACGCACTTTAGAGCAATTTAAGAAGAAAGCCGGTGATTACTTGGCGCTAGATGGTGGTAATAACTTAACGTATATCGCGCCAACGATGGTTAATTTATCACTATCGCAAGAGCGTCATCCAGAGATTGAATTCCACTCGACCCGTGAACACTAGTTTGGCTTCCTAGTTTGTTATTTTACCGCGTTGCTCAATCTTTTTTATTCAGTCATTTAGTGTACTAAGCTCCTTTATAAAAATGACCAAGCGCCTTGTAAAAGTAAACAAACTACTTTGCCAAACCCGAGTAAATTAAGAATAATTAAAGCTATTTTTGATAGTAATAAATCAAAAATAAAATAAATAAAATTGACTCTGCGCTATAGCTGCTTTTTCAAAGAGCTCCAAACGAGTAAAGAGTGGCTGAAGACAATAAAAGCGATTTTCATAAGCATGGATGCTTATGTTAAGCCCCATGGATGGGTCTACGCGTATCGCTTGTTTGTCTCTGTCACTCTTAAATTAGCAGGGTAAAATCAGCAAAGAGAATGAGACAACGAAATGAATATTAAAGATATTTTAAGTGAAAAAGTCAGTAATGCAATGACGGCTGCAGGATTACCTGAAGGTACTAACCCAGCGTTAAGTTTATCAAACCGTCCAAACTTTGGTGATTATCAAGCCAATGGCGTCATGGGTGCAGCGAAAAAGCTTAAAACTAACCCACGCGAGTTAGCCACTAAAGTTGTTGAGAACTTAGACCTAGACGGCATAGCAAGCAAAGTTGAGCTAGCTGGCCCTGGTTTTATTAATATTCATTTAGATGAAAGCTGGTTAGCTGCACAGCTTAATACCGTTGCTCAAGATGACTTCATTGGCGTTAGCCAACGTGGTGTTAATACGGGTGATGAACAGCAAACTGTCGTGGTGGATTACTCAGCTCCTAACCTTGCTAAAGAAATGCATGTTGGACATTTGCGTTCGACCATTATTGGTGATGCTGTTGTTCGCGCACTAGAGTTTCGTGGTGATAAAGTAATTCGTCAAAACCACATGGGCGATTGGGGCACACAGTTTGGTATGTTAATCGCGCATTTAAGCGATAAACTTGCCAGTGATGAAGTGGCTGAAACCGCTCTTGCTGATTTAGAAAACTTTTATCGTGAAGCTAAAGTTCGCTTTGATAATGAAGAAGGCTTTGCCGATAGAGCTCGTGCTGATGTTGTTAAACTTCAAAGTGGCGATGCTGATTGTGCCAAGTTATGGCAGCAGTTTATTGATATTTCAATCACGCACAGTGAAGAAATTTACGATAAATTAAATGTATCATTAAAGCGCTCAGACATTATGGGCGAAAGTGCTTATAACGGCGATCTATCTAGCATTGTTGATGAATTAATGGCGAATAATATCGCTGAAGAAAGCCAAGGTGCTAAAGTTGTCTTTATTAATGAAATGGCCAATAAAGACGGTGAAGCGCCGGTATTTATCATACAAAAATCAGGTGGTGGCTTCTTATACGCGACTACTGACTTATCAGCTTGTCGTTACCGCAGTGAAAAGTTAGCCGCTAATCGCATCATCATATTTACTGATGCTCGCCAAGCGCTTCATTTTAAACAAGTTGAAATTGTAGCTCGTAAAGCTGATTTATTACCGACAAATGTCGGTTACCAGCATTGTCCATTTGGCATGATGATGGGTGATGATGGTAAACCATTTAAAACCCGTACTGGTGGTACCATTAAACTTGCAGAGTTACTTGATGAAGCAGTGGTTCGTGCCAGTGCATTAATCAAAGAGAAAAACCCTGAGATTAATGATGCCGATTTAGCCGAGATTTCAAAGAAAGTAGGTATTGGCGCTGTTAAGTTTGCCGATTTATCTAAGAACCGTACCAGTGATTACATCTTTAACTGGAAAACGATGTTGAGCTTTGAAGGCGCTACCGCACCTTACTTACAATACGCTTACTCACGAATTCAAAGTATCTTTACTAAGGCTGAGAGTAAGGCTGAGATTACAGCTGCTGAGAATAATGCCGCGATTAACATTATCGAGCCACAAGAAAAAGCCTTAGCATTAAAGTTATTACAACTTGAAGATGTTGTTGATGCGGTTATTAGCGAATGTACACCTAACTTGTTATGTAACTACCTTTACGAATTAGCCAGCCTTTACATGAGTTTTTATGAAGCCTGCCCTATCCTTAAAGAAGGCATCAGTGAAGAAGTGAAAGCATCACGTTTAGCCTTGTGTAAAGTTATAGCCGATACCTTAAAACAAGGGTTGGATATATTGGGCATCGAAGTTATGGATCGCATGTAACGATCTAAATTTAACCCTAGTTAACGCAATTGATTCGTCAAAGGTACTCACTGACTAACGTCAGCTCCGTGCATTTTCCTTTCACTTGCACTAACTAGGAATAAATTAACACTGTAGATTATGCTTATATTCTGTGAGTTCAAAAAGAGTAAGCTTCATAATCAGGATGATTATGCAGAGCGTCCATGGACGGATTTACAGCGTCTTACTTGTTTGAATCACAGTGTATAAGCTGTGACACATGATAAAGTAAAACTATTCTCAACCAAATTTGATCGAAGAGGTGATGATGCAGTTTACCGATAGCCATTGCCACCTTGATAATAAAGCCTTCAAAGAACAGCTACCTAGTTTATTAACACAATGTGCTAAGTTAGCTATCAACCGTATAATCATTCCCTCAATTTCCCCCGGAAATTTTGATAAGGTGCTCGATTTAACCAAGCATTATCATAATACGCCTATTAAACTTTACCCTTGCCTAGGCATTCATCCTTGGTTTTTAGCAGGGTTAAATGACTCACACCTAGAGCAGCTTTCAGTAGAGGTTAGCCAAAATAGAGATAACATTATTGCCATAGGTGAAATCGGCATAGATGGTGCAAATATCAAACGCCATGATGAACCAGAAAAAGAATTACTCAAACAACAGCACTTCTTTGATTTTCAACTTAATCTTGCCAAACAACAGAGCTTGCCCGTAATAGTGCATCATAGGCAATCTCACCACTATATAGTGCCCTTATTAAAAAAATATAAACTAGCTCAAGCTGGGATTATCCATGGTTTCTCTGGTAGCTATCAACAAGCAAAGGATTACTTAGATTTAGGCTTTAAACTCGGCATTGGCAGCACTATCACCTACTCTCGAGCAAAGAAGACCATCAATACCGTTAAGCGTTTGCCACTTGAAAGTTTAGTCTTAGAAACTGATGCGCCATCAATGCCGCTAAGTATTGAGGTAATGGCCCCTAAGGTCATAACCCCTGAGTTAATGATATCTGAAACTAATAACTCTGAATCAACAGGTAAAGAAGTACTTACTCAAGAAATATCCCCAAACAACTCGCCTATCAATCTAATCAAGATTTTTGAAATATTGACCATGATTAGATCAGAGAGTGCTAAACAAATTGCTAGTCAGCTTGAGACGAATATCGAGAAAACGTTCTTTAACTAAATAACCTAAACTGTTGTTTTTACTTAAATATCAAGTACTCATTATCCAGAGTTCAGGTTAATTACATTGAGTAGAAAGAATAAAGTACTAGTTAAACCCTATTATTTACTATTTTTCAGCGGTACTACCTATATTGCTTGTATTAACGGTATTAACTTTATCATTTAAGCGATAGCCACGACGGCTAAAGCGGTTCAAGCCTCGAGTCAGTAAAAATCCAACTAAACCTGCCAATAATAGCATTAACCTCAGTAGTGATTGTTGCTCTTCATTTGATTTTTCTAGGATAGCTGTTAAATAAGACTGCTCGATAGTAAAGCGCAAATAGCCATGAAGTTTATAACTACTGGTATCGATATACCGAATTTCTTCAACAAATGGCGTTAAGGTATCCGTTAACTTTCGCTGGTGAGGAGATATGCCATACAGATCATTAATACTCTTAGCTTTAGGGCTACTCAGTTCATTCCCATCAGCGTCTTTATCTATTGAAACACTCGACACCAATAACATGCCCGTTACGTCATACAAATGTGCTTGCTTAACAAAGTTTACCTGTGACAATCCATCTAAGTAGTGCTGTAAGACAACTTTCTGCTCGAGTTTATTTTTATATTTTTGCTCAAGTAACACAGCTACGCCAGCAATGGCTTGTTGCAACTGTCGCTTAGCAATGAAGTTAAAGTGCTCTGTTAAGTTATTCCTATTTTTCAAAGCGGTAGACTGTAATACAGTCATCAGTACTATGATAAGCAAAATTGCACTAACTAATTGCAGAATTTTATTATAAATTGATGATAGTTTAGGGTATAAAGACTGTTCGGCTTGCTTCATAAAAACACAGGAGACTATTTTAGCGCATGAATAGTCTCACTATAGTTAGATTATTAACTGATGTGAAGTTTATTATTTACATACCCTAGAGAGTTAACGTGTCTTCTATCGCAAATATATTATCCCAGTCGCTTGAACAATATTTAGTATCTAAATCCAGCAACGAACAATTACCGCTTGCCTTTAGCTTATCAGAGCAGGAAATTACGCTTGGTCAAAGTAAGCTTTTGATAGATGCTGAACAAGCACCAATTGAACTGGTGGTTTTTCAACAACTCACTTTGGCACAGCTATTATCATTACAAACTGAGGTTCAGCTTGAGATAACTGCATTAACTGCCGTTAATCATCGTAATAATCAAACAAGCTGTAGGTTTCAAGTCACCTGTGTTGATTTTATCAAAGCACGTAAAGCGTTAGCTGAATTTACCCTAACCAATAATATTGAAGCGGCGTTATTAAGCCATGTTCCGACATTAAGTGAGCCTGGCTTGTTAGTAATGGATATGGACTCAACCACGATAGAAATTGAATGTATTGATGAAATAGCAAAGCTTGCTGGCGTTGGTGAAGAAGTTGCAGAAGTAACTGAGCGCGCAATGTTAGGTGAATTAGATTTTGCCCAAAGCTTACACCAGCGCGTAGCAACGTTAGCTGACTCACCAGAAACTATATTAAGTGATGTAGCCAAAAACATTCCCTTAATGGCTGGATTAAAGCCACTTATCAAAGAACTTAAAAAGCACAACTGGCGTATTGCAATTGCTTCTGGCGGTTTTACTTACTTTGCCGATCACCTTAAAGATACTCTTAACTTAGATGCAGCTTTTGCCAACACCCTAGAGATAATTGATGGCAAGCTTACCGGTAAAGTATTAGGTAGTGTTGTAGATGCTCAGGTAAAAGCTGATTCTCTGGCTATTTTAAGTAAGGAATACCACATACCAAAGCAACAAACAGTTGCCATGGGTGATGGCGCTAATGACTTAGTAATGATGGCTGCAGCAAGCTTTGGTGTTGCCTTTCATGCTAAGCCGATTGTCTTAGCCCAAGCTGATAGCAGCATTAACGTGCAAGGATTAGATTGTTTATTACATTGGTTAGCATAGCTATTTTACTCAATCTGCTATTGTTAAGTTAACTGCTTCAAGCCAAGCTTTATAAAAGGGTCATGTCGATTAAAATAAAAATTTCGACTTGGCCTTTTTAGTTTTTTGGTTGATTTGGTAATGTTTCAAATGGCACTAATTTCAATAGAAACAAGCCTACCAAAAAATAAAACATAATAACTAACAAAGCACTATGTCTACCTACAGCATCAGAGATAGGACCAAAAACCATACCAAGTACAATAGCAAATTTACCAAATACTCCCCAGAGACCGTAACTCAAAGAAGCATCTTCTTTTTTAGTAATTAAGCCAACAATGGCTCGACTAGCACTTTGTGTAGCGCCTAGAGCAGAGCCGGAAATAAAGGCGATAACAATAAACATCAGCTTAATTTCTATAGCAAAAAACAAACTAATAGTCTCAAGGTAATAAATACCTAATAAGCCAATTAGCCACCATAAAAGTGACAGTTGTAGGGTAAATTTTGCTCCTAACTTATCTTGCATAAAACCAAAAACAACGGCGCCTAGCATGGAGGATAATTGCAAAATAGCACCAGCAAGAATAAGAAAGGTTCCGGTGATACTCAACTCTTCACTGGCATAAATCCCGAAAAACTTAACAATCACAGAAATACCAGCTGAGTACATAGTAAAAGGAATAAAAAAACGAAAAAGGGTTGGGTATTTGTTTATCAGTGCCATCATATTACTAGCTTTTATCGCACTGGCTTTTACCAGAGTAGCTACACTTTGCCCACTATAACCAGTGGCAGTTAATTTCCGCTCTTTTAGAAAAATAAAACTTGGTATTGCTGCCAATAAATAAAACAACGCTGCAGCAAACATGGCAACTTGATTTTGATAAATGTAGAGTTCAGGGTTTTCATATTTATTTGCTGTAATTATCACTAACATCAAAATTAATGATAACAGCCCACCTAAATAACCTATCCCCCAGCCAAGCCCAGAAATCTTACCAATATTCTGGGGCGTTGTTATATCTGGTAAAAAGCTTGCAATAAAGTTTTCCGAAAGCATCCATGCGGTGTTACTAAAAACAAGTAAGCTTATTCCTAACCAAACCTGTCCAGGCTTAACAAAAAACAAACTAGCAGTAAAAACAACACTTACTGAGGTCAACCATATTAAGTATTTCTTTTTCCTGCCATTAAAGTCAGCCATTGCCCCCAAAATAGGTGACAAAATAACTGAGAACAAAGTTGAAGCAACAATAGCAATCGACCAGTAAGTATCTTGCAATGAGGATTCTTTAGGTATGATAGTACTTATAAAGAACGCACTATAGATGTAAGTGATAACAACGGTGGTGTAACTTGAATTAGCAAAATCATACATCGCCCAACCAAAAACTTCTCTTTTTTGGATGGTATTATTATTATTTAATTTGGCAGTATTAAAGTTAGCGGCATTAATGTTGGTTGCCATAATTACTCCATTTGGTAGCAAATATTCTTTACGTGACTTTACGATATCTCAATCTGACTTGTACGCTTCAGATAATTCAACCTCTAACAATGCCATCGCTTCAAACTGCTTGGATAATGCTTGCTGCTTTAACTTTATCTCTTGTAAACGAATGGTTAGCTCACTAGGAGTTACATTAATAGCTGAGCTTTTCATCGCTATGTAAACAACTTGCTGAGCACTCTCGGTACTTTCAACTAGGTGTAGCTCTAAGCGATAAGCTTGTATCTTTTTAGACAAAACCTGCAAAACTTGCTGCAAATGTAGCTGACACTCTTGTAGTACCGCTATTTTTTTAGAAAGCTCACCACTTGCACAAGTTTTTATCGCTATTGATTTAGTGATCGTTTCTACTAAATCGCCTTGCTTTAACCGTACAGCCGATGACATGGCACTTTCTTGCATGTGAATTGATTCTTCTAAAAAAGACTTATCTCGCTGTAAACATAAAGACGCTGCTTTTATGTGAAAGTACTCATTGCTCACCTGGTGAAAACCGGCTTCACAATGAGCAATTTCTCGCTTAAAAGTACTTAAGTTACCTGCTGACAATAACTTTTGCTTCATTTCATAAAATATCGCTCTAGTTACGGTCAAAACTTTACCAAGAGAACCCATTACACTTGCTACTCAGTAAACTCATTAAGTATTTTGCTAGTCTTAGCTTGATTAATTTTGCTTATCAATCGTTGGCTTTCATGTTCATCACGTAGCGTTTTAGACAAGGTAATTGTTGAGCTCATCAAAAACAGTGCGCAAATAGCAAAGTACCCTTGCACTAAGATGCCTCCAGGCATAAACATAATACCGGTTGTCATTGAAATTATAGCTATGGCAAAAGAGAACTTGATGAAGAACATCCAGCTGGCTGAATTACTTTGAATAGTAGTATTGTCCATTACAATTCACCTCATTTACGTTATAAATTAAAATCAAAAGTGTCGAAACAGCCCTAGCCTCCCCCTTAGTATCAAAGACTTCAACTACCAAGAAGAATGTAGTGATTTATAATCCGTAACGTATTGCCTACCAATACTTAAATTAGCGTAACTTAGTATTAACCGGCTTTAGAGCATGCAAAATAACGGCAACAGAATATGACTTACACAAGTAATCTATTCTATACGGCGTAATTGACTAAAAACACTTGGTTCCCATGAACGCATTGCAACCACTAAGCTGGTACCAACACGTTGGCTTGAATCAACGGATTGATCTTCAAAATTCAACTCATTAAACTCATTAGCAAGTCGCTGTATTTTTTTAATTAATACATTAGTAGAGCTCGAGGAGAACAATCCAGAAACAAAAATACGTAGCTCCTCAGGAGCGGTAAAAGAGGACTCTAAAAACTCAGGTTGGATGTTACGTTGATAGAAATATTGAATTGGCCCATTTTTTATCCACTGAAAGTCTTTAGAAATAATCATTTTAACCTTGTTCCCGGGTAACAATTCAATGACTTTCATACGATCAAGTTTAGCTAGCAATTGAATCCCTTCAGTTTCTGAGATTTTATATCTAGTAATTATTTCAGAGAATAACAAACCATGAATTAAAAAATGTGCCATTAACAACAGTCTAATATCTGCAACTAATTCCTGCTCCTGGGTAAGAGTCAGTTGACTAGTTAAATTGATGTTCTTTTCCATCAACTTAACCAAATCAGTAAACTCCATTTGAAGTAACTCACAAATTTTATCTAGTCGCTCAAGACTAAATGCCTCTTCACAAAAGAGCCTTTTAACACTTGCCTCAGAAAGTTCAAGTGCCTTAGCAACATGTTTATAAGTTTTATTTTGTTTTTTGAGTTCTTGTTTAAGTGTTGCAATTAACAGCCTAGCCTGATGCATAGTCCTACCTTTTAATACCACAAGTAACATAACTTAATACATTTCACTCTATGGTTGCACTTACTAATACCTAAGTATTAAGTTAGTACAAGCATTACTTATTGTCCACCGGTATCTATGAGCAAAACTACGAGGAGTATCAGATGAATACAACAGAGAATATAACTACTCATTTAAATCAAAAAACAACTTGGAAAATTGCCTTTTTATTGTTTTTGCTATTGGCTTCATTGATGTCGTTATTAAGCTTAGCGCCAATCACACAATCTAGTATATATCACCTGTTTGCAGATTCTCGTCAGTACTTTTTAATTAAAAACTTTTTTGATGTTTTTAGTAACCTGCCCTTTCTAGTGATCGGAGTTTATGGTTATCTCTATTGCCGCCGAAGTACAAAAAGCGCTAATAACAACGCTTGGATGATGATGTTTTTAGGTATTGCTTTGGTCGGCATTGGTTCGGCTTATTATCACTATCAACCAGACTACGACACACTATTTTGGGATCGACTACCTATGACAATTGCTTTTATGAGCTTGTTTTCAGCAATTACAGGAGAGTATATCTCAGAGAAAATAACATCATCATTGTTATTGCCAATTATTTTATTTGGTATTAGCTCTGTTATTTATTGGTATTTCAGTAATGATTTACGTCTGTATTTGTGGGTACAGTTGGCACCATTGTTAACGATTACAATAGTGATGATGTTATTTAAAAGTCGCTATTCACACCAGTGGTTACTGTTAGTTGCTCTTGCTTTCTACTTGCTCGCAAAAGTTACAGAGTTCTACGATGACTATATATTTCAGTGGACACTTGAAACCTTAAGCGGTCACTCAATCAAGCATCTGCTCGCTTCAATAAGTTGTTATTTCATTCTATTAATGCTGATGCGAAGGAAGGATTTGAGCTCTACTTTTTGATTTAGAACGTACTTGCTTCGACCTTTAGTCTATTGCAGAAGTATTTGCATATGTTCATGAAGCAAGTCAGGGGTTGCTGCACTATCAATCGATAATATGAGATTTCATTATGTATTTAGAAAGAAGGCATAACATAACTATAACAGAAATAGCATTGAATGAATTGACCATTGCTCAAGAGCTGATATTACTCGAAGCTTTTCAAATTGGCTTTTCGCTTACATTTACTCGAAAATTAAACAATGGAGTATTAGCCATCGCAAATAAAGGCACATTTTTAATGGCTATAACACCAAATGGCATAACACAACTCCAGCCAGATATAAAAATACGCTAATTATGGGCTAACGTTTTTAGAACAGTGAAAGTTAGAGACTGCGCGTACAAGCAGTGACAGCTAAGTCAAAACCTGCAGTGCTAAGCTGATTTGATAAGCTGTTCTCCCCTACCCTAAAAAAACACCTACTGACCCAGCAATAAATTTAAAGCCAGGTACATTTTTATCAACTAATTTGACTCACTTTAACCGGTGAACCTAGCTTTAAGGACAAACACACATCAATTAACCAAGCCATGTCTAAACAAGGTTTCTTGAGTTGTATCTATTAGCTGCACTAGACCAGCAACACTATAAATCTCTTGCTCAAGTTGCTTACCTCTATGTATTGCATATGAACCAATATAAGCTAGCTCTGGGTTTAAGTGCTCCATATGTGCTTCATCACTGCGCGACAACATTAATTGAATACTGTAAAAATCACCTTGTTTTAAAGAGTTCTTAATAAAGAAGTTTCTCATTTCAGGTGTTTTAAAGTCGCTTGATAACTTAATAGTAACTGATTTTTCAATATCTGAGATATCAGGTTTAGTGGCTATATAGATTAACTCTTCAACAGCAATATCACTTGCGATAAGCTTTTTCATTTGCTGATCAAGCAAGTTACTTACTTGTAGACTGCCCAACCAGGGGTATAAATTATAATAACCATGGCGATCACTTAATCGCAACATTACTGACAATAAGTTATTTGGGCTCTGAGAGCCATGCTGCCCGGCAACTAAAGTCTCGACCTTATATCTGCTACCACTCGATTGCACCATAGCTGTAGGGACTATCATATTAACCGCATACAGAGTTCTTAACGCGCCTGATAATCCAGGAGTTAACATGGCATACTCATCAGGTGTTAGTTTACTTTTATTCTTATCTATTAATAACTTAAAGAATGACCGTCCTATATGCTGGTGTTCCTTTACCGATACACGTAAATTAACCACGGTTTTATCTTTATTAACTCTTATTACTTTATAAGGCAGCTGTTTAAGATCGAATGCTGAAGTGATCTTTTGTAATTTAGGAAAGGACAAATAAACAATGTCCCCTTTAGATAATATTGCCGGATTATCTAGTTCTATTTTAAGACCTGAGACAGAGAAGTCAGCTGACTGACCTGACCAACTGGACTCTTGGCATTCGATAATAGTGGGCGTCTTATATTTAAAACGAACTTCTTGACGTTGGTGACCAAAACTAATAGTTATTTCATCAAGGCTATTAGCCTTTTTATTATACTTATGACCAAAGCTTTTTAGCCGTTCCAGATCTATTCCCTCATATCCTAGCGCTTGATAATCGCGAATATCACAGGTTTCAGTGACATCCGTTACTGTGACCACATAAGGTAAATTACCTATAATCTTCTTTACTTCATCAGTTAGCGGTGGGTTTAAATAGCTTTGCTGCTTGGTCATCGCTGTAGATAAAGTAAATGGAGAATATGCTTGTTCAGGCTTTATTGTCTGAGATTTAAGTGCCGTAATGGCAAAAGTACTTTTACTGGCAGCAAATGCTAAAAATTGAGAGAAAAAAGCTTTATCATCACTTAATTGCTGCTCATCAATACTATAAAAAAACTTATGGCCTTTATGTTGATGAATGAAACTAAAGACTAATAAGCTATTTCCTTGTTGTTGCATCGCTTGCAAACGCTCAAAACGTTGAGGATTGATAAGAAAATGTAAGTTTGATCGCTTTTTGTCATCCTGCCAATAATGATATATTTTTTGGTTATTCATCGTTGTTAGGGCATAACGAGGAGTTATATCGGTAAGAGTATTATTTTCATTGTGCATGAAAACAGGTAATTCATTGAGCTTAACTAAGGAAAATTGTTCAAAACTTCTTGCCTGCAGCGCCGCTAAACTATTCTCTAAATTAATTTTATAACGGCGTTTATTACCCTGTATATAACCTTTTAAGAAGCGTTGAAAACCATCCTTTTCAGGAACATCAATGCGTTGACAACCAATAAGTTGTGTTCCTGAATCACGAATAACATTCTTAACCTCGAATGAAATAGGTAAATCTTTGCTAAATTGGAACTCTTGCTCTAAGCCAGTAAAAGCAATCGTTACTTGGTCTCCCTTATAAAGAGCCACTTCGTTGGTAAGTTTGAACTTAATGCCATTTACACTCAGATCAATACTTGTTGTCATCACCTGTTGGTTTTGTAATAAGGTTAAAGCGATTGGAATAGCAAAATTCATTCTTTCTTCAGCACGATCAGGGTAGTTAGCTAGAAGCTGTAACTTAGCTGGATATTGTAGTTTTTCTGCTGATTGTTTTGTCTTATTACTGCTTGCTTCTACATTATTAGTGGCTATTTTTTCATTTTGATAAAGATTACGAAAGCTATTTTTAGCATCTCTAACCGCTTCATAAACACCAAAGGTATAATCACCATATATGTCGACATTATGCTTAAAAGCCGTGATAGCCACTTCGTCCAAAAAATGGGACTGACCTTGATAGTCAAATATCTGACATTCACCATTAACTAAACCACGTAAGTCAATCGCACGGGTACAAGAAGTTGCAAGGCGCTTTAACTCCATTTTCAATAAAAACTTTTCAGTTTTAGTGAGTTGCCCTGTAGCGGTATTATAAGCAGCTTCAAAGCCACTTTTATTCACTAAGCCCCTAAACTGCTCAATTAACTGGCTATACTTACTAAAATCTTTATTCATATCATTTATTCATAATTGATTTATTATTAATTTATCGGCATGAGTAAATTCACTGTACTTCAGCCGTTGATTTAACGATACATGCTTAACAGTAACTTTCGCTTAGACATCAAAAAGCAAAGTCATTATAATTTACCCAAGTTTATCTGAAATAACCAAGCAATTTTTATGCCTTCAACGAGATTAGTGCATAATACAAACACTCATTTTTCTCCACTGTGTTTGTACCTTAGTCTATGGTTTCATATATCAACTGCTGAAAAGTTAATTATAACAATCATTTTATCGCAAAAAGGTAGGTAGAATCTAGATGGCAAAAGCAGCAAAAATCGAATTTGTATGCACAGATTGTGGCTTGAACTTCACACAATGGCAAGGTCAATGCCGATGCGGTGCATGGAACACCTTAGTTGAGATGAAGATTCCAAAGGCTTCAGCAAAAAACTCTAGCTCCCGTACAGCAAGTCGAGGTGGTTATGCTGGCTTAACAGCCGGGGGCTCTAAAAAAATTAATGAAATCGTAGCTACCGATGCAGAAAAACAACTCACAGGTATTGGCGAACTTGATCGCGTACTTTGTGGTGGTGTAACAACCGGCTCAGTAAACATTATTTCTGGTGACCCTGGTGCGGGAAAAACGACACTGTTATCAGATCTTATCGCTCGCATGTCACAAACGACAGCATCTTTATACTGTACCGCCGAAGAATCTCTGTCTCAGTTTAAAAACCGCGTGCACCGCTTGAAGTTGGACTATAACGAAGAGAACTTGTACCTACTCTCAGAAACAAGTGTTGAAGCGATTATTGAAGAGCTAGAAACTCACAAGATAAAGTTTGCCGTTATTGACTCAATTCAAGCCGTTGTTACCGACAATGCTAATGGCAGTCCTGGCTCGCCATCACAAGTAAAAGGTGCTGCACAAGCATTAACGCAATATTGTAAACAGAACGATGTAACCATGTTCCTTATTGCCCACGTGAATAAAAATAATGAGATAGCAGGGCCACAAACGCTTGTTCATATCGTAGATGCCTTATTACATATAGATACCAACGATGGTCAAATTCGCACACTTAGAGCGAATAAGAACCGTTTTGGTGATATAGACACTGTCGGTATTTTTAAAATGTGCGAGCGTGGTATGCTCAGTGTTGATAATCCCAGTGAAATATTTTTGTCTGGCTCGAGCACTGAATCACCTGGTTCAACCATCACTTGTATTCGTAAAGGTAATCGAAACCTATTGTTAGAAATTCAATGTTTAACCACTGAAACTGAGGCTGAGTTTCCGCAACGTGTATGTGTCGGTTTGAACATGAACAGAATTAAAATGTTAACCGGCGTATTGCGTAAACATACCAAAACCAAGATATTTCATGATACTTTTTTCAATATCGTGGGTGGTTTGAAAATAGATGAGTCAGAAACCTGTATTGATTTAGCATTGGTTACCGCACTACTAAGTAGCCTCAATGATTTTGTTGTACCTAGAAACACCTGCATCATGGGTGAATTGAGTCTAAATGGAGATGTTAGACCTATTGATAGTGGTGTGCCTCGAGTTAAAGAAGCAGCACAGCATGGCTTTACTGATATATTTATTCCTTATCGTAATTATCATAAGTCGATGGAAGGTCTAGGCGCCAATATACGTGCGGTGAAAACCATTCATGAGCTTATTGAGTTGATAAAATAATAAGCCCTATCAGTTGTCTCCTTCGTGAAGTTTAACTGACAGAAAAGGGGGCAACCCAAAAAACACTTTATCTTCATTTGTTGCACTTTAAGCAGCTTTTAATAACAATAGCCTCCATAAATAGTCACTTTTGTCGTAAACGCTAGTTTAATAAACTGGCGTTTGCTAAAGTGCCAAGCAAAATAGCGATGGTATTGATGTAAAAGCACAATGAAACAGAATGCTAAGAACATCGCCTATCTCTGCTGATAAATAGATAACTAATATTACAACTAAAAAGATAACCTCCCTATGATATTTACCGTTAAAAGAGCACTGTTCACCCTTGCTTGCACACTAGCCCTGCCGCTGAGTGCTACAACAAGTGATACAAACTTGGCTGAGCAAGTCGTAAAGCCTAACAGCGAGAAGTTAACCATTGAGCGCATTTATAGCTCCCCTTCCCTTAATGGTCAAACACCTAAATCATTAAAGTTTTCCCCTGATGGTACACGTGTTACCTACCTTCAAGGTAAAGCGGAAGACCTACATCGTTATGATTTATGGGAATATAATTTAGCCAGTAAAGAAAATAAATTACTTGTAGATTCACAATCTCTTTTTAGTGGTCCAGAGAATCTCTCAGATGAAGAGAAAGCCCGTAGAGAACGTCAGCGAATTTATGGTGTTGGTATTATGGAATACCAATTCTCTCAAGATGGTAGCGCATTATTGTTCCCATTAAATGGCGATATTTATTACTACCACCTAGCCACAAAGGAAGCTAAGCGATTAACTCAAACTAGTGGCTTTGAGACTGATGTTAAGTTTTCACCTAAAGGTAACTTTGTTTCCTATATACGAGAGCAAAATATCTATGTTCTTAACATTGCCTCAGGAGAAGAACGCCAGCTTACTATTGATGGTACCGGCACCATTAAAAATGGCATGAGTGAATTTGTTGCTCAAGAAGAAATGAGCCGTATGACAGGCTATTGGTGGTCACCTGATGAAAAGCACATTGCATTTTTACGTGTAGATGAAACACCAGTGCAAACGGTTATTCGTAATGAGATTTAT
>Ga0209292_1000240_pt1 | contig 77081 bp, 74 predicted proteins | sample GOMGulsemesocosm_2_FD_184634 | JGI IMG/M metagenome (GOLD analysis project Ga0209292, IMG submission 184634) | Methane-oxidizing microbial communities from mesocosms in the Gulf of Mexico - GOM9C Gulf of Mexico (SPAdes) (version 2) | ecosystem: Environmental > Aquatic > Marine > Cold seeps... | reverse complement strand
CGCCCGCTTAATGTTGTGGACTAGCAAGCTCTGGTTTCAAATCATCGAAACGAAACTCGCTAGAATGAAGCACAGATTTAATTCTATTTTTAATTTTAGTTAAGAATAGGTAAGTTTAAAGGAACAGCCAGCGTATTTATTGCAATAAGTATGGTGGTTTTTTTGCCAAACGATATAAAAAATTCAGGTGTTATAATTAGCTGAATAAGTATGAAGTAGGGTGGAGTTGTTAACAGTTGAAGCATGACGGATGATGAGTTAAAAGCACTGGTTGCGAGTTTAGCAGTTGATAGTAAAAAATTACGTGAAGCTCAGATGGCCACAGACGAGCAAATGAAGCGTACAGACGAGCAAATGAAGCGCACGGATGAAAAGCTAGAACGTATGGGGATTACTTTAGGCAATATAGGCCGAAATCAAGGTGATGTGGCTGAAGAATTCTTTTATAACAGCTTGATTGGTGATTTGCATTTAGGTGAACTTTATTTTGATGACATTACTAAAAATATGGAAAAACATCGCGGCAAGATTCAAGAAGAATATGACTTGTTTTTAACCAATGGTAATGCGATTGCTGTTATTGAAGTAAAGTACAAAGCACATATTAATGATTTAGATAAACTGGATAGAAAAGTGAATAATTTGAAAAAGCTATTTCCTATCTATAAAGATTATAAGCTGTACGGTGGTTTGGCGAGCTTCCATATTAATGACGATGCCAAGGAAGAGGCGTTAAGTCGTGGCTACTTTGTGCTGCAGCGTAGTGGAAATGTGATTAATACCGTTGCCAGTGAACATCTTCGTATCAGCTAATCATAGTTGAACAACAACAAAATTCTGATTTTTCCATGTAGATAATTGAATCCTTATATAGTTAGTTTATTTTATGCCTCCTGAACTTCCCCTACGAGATATACATCTTCCTGAAGCGATTACTTTTTGGCCACTGGCTATTGGCTGGTGGTTATTGGCGGTGCTTGTGCCGTTAAGTGTTTATTTAAGTTATAAATTGTATAAACGCTTAACCCGTAAAACGGCTTTGAAAGCCCTTAAAAAACATTTTAACCACCTAAAAATTAATACTGAATTAAACGAGCAAGAGAAATTGCTCGCGTTATCGAGCTTAATGCGTCGGGCGGCAGTTAGTTTATATCCTAGGGTGGAAACCGCCAGTTTAACAGGTCAGTTATGGCTTGATTTCTTGGATCAGTCGCTCAGCACATCCAGTTTCAATACGGACAGTGGCAGATTATTAATAGAGGCGGCGTATCGGTCTGCTCCTGATTTATCGGAGTTAAATGCTTTATTTGTTCTATGCGAACAATGGATTAACTTTCAAAAAGAGCCAAAATTATGATGCATTTTGCATGGCCGTGGTTATTGGCTTGTTTGCCTTTCCCATGGATTATTCGACGTTTTTTCCCTGCGCTGACAGTAGAACAGCAATCGGCGTTAAAAGTCCCGTTCCTAGAAGATTTTAAAGTTGCAGAAAGTGATGTTATGACTCGGAGCCAAAATCCATGGCTGTTATGGCTTGCTATGTTTATTTGGTGTTTATTGGTCTTAGCAAGCAGTCGCCCTCAATGGCTAGGTGAGCCGATTGAACAAGGGATTAGTGGGCGGGATTTAATGCTGGCAGTGGATTTATCTGGCAGTATGGAAGTGCAAGATTTTATGCTGAATAACCAAGCGGTCGACCGATTAACGGCCACCAAAAAAGTGGCTACTGAATTTATAGAAAAGCGCGTAGGAGATCGTCTAGGGCTGATTTTATTTGGTACCAATGCCTATTTACAAACTCCGCTAACCTTTGACCGTAAAACTGTACAAACTTTACTCAATGAATCAGCATTAGGCTTGGCAGGGGATAACACGGCGATTGGTGATGCGATTGGTTTAGCTGTAAAACGATTACATTCAGAAAAGGCCAGTAGTCGGGTGTTAATTTTACTGACCGATGGTGCGAATACCGCAGGTAATATCACCCCTCTTAAAGCGGCTGAATTGGCAGCGCAACAGCAATTAAAAATTTACACTATTGGTATTGGTGCGGATGAAATGATTGTGCAAAGCCTTTTTGGTTCGCGCAAAGTGAATCCTTCGCAAGATTTAGATGAAAAAACCTTAACCTTGATTGCTGAAAAAACTGGGGGTCAATACTTTCGCGCAAGAGATAGCTCAGAATTACAGAAAATTTATCAAATACTTGACCAACTTGAACCTGTAGAAAAAGATCAACACTATTTCAGGCCTCGCAGTGAGTTATTTTTCTGGCCGCTGGGTTTGGCTTTGCTGATGGCTTTTTGTATCAGTGCTTACCGACTTAAAACCGCATGATATTAGAAAACTTCCATTTTATTCGTCCCTATTGGTTATTGGCCTTATTGGTTTTAGTTCTTTTAGTGTTTTTTTCGCTAAAGCATAAATTACAGCAGAGTACGTGGCAGGCAGAATGTGATGTGGAACTTCTGCCTTTTATATTAGAAGAAAATCCTGTTAAAAGCAGTCATATTCCTTTAATTATAGGCAGTATCGCGGCTTTATTGGCTGTTATTGCGCTTGCAGGTCCGACATGGAAACGTTTACCCATGCCGGTGTTTAGAAATGCTTCGGCCTTAGTAATTGTCTTAGATTTATCACGATCAATGGATGCGGCTGATATTAAGCCTTCTCGTTTAATTCGAGCCCGCTATAAAATTGCCGATTTATTAGCCGCGCGTAAAGACGGGCAAACCGCCTTGATTGTTTATGCAGGCAGTGCTTTTACGGTGACACCGCTAACAGAAGATACAGAAACCATTAATAGTTTACTTAATATCAGTACCGATATTATGCCCAGCCAAGGCAGTGATACCGCTGGCGCTTTAGCTCAAGCGGTGAATTTATTTAAAAATGCGGGTTTGCAGCAAGGGCAGATATTATTAGTCACCGATGATGATGCGATATCCGGGGACGTTCCAGCGGGATATTCTGTCTCTATTTTAGGGGTTGGCACAGAAGCAGGTGCGCCTATCCGTTTAAGCGATGGTGGATTTTTAAAAGATAGGCAAGGCAATATTGTTTTGCCGCAATTAAAAGTATCAGCTTTGCAGCAATTTGCACAGCAGGCGGGCGGTCTTTTTTTAACGCTTGGTGATAATAACAGTGATATAGAAGCCCTTAATGCTTATTTTGAACAACAATCCAAACGAAAATCTGGCATAGAAAGTGAGTTGTTATTGGAAAGCTGGCAAGAATTCGGAGTTTGGTTATTACTGCCTTTATTATTACTTGCCTCTTTAAGTTTTCGGCGCGGACTTTTAAGTGTTGTTTGGTTAATTTTATTACCTTTTCCTCAAGAAAGTCAGGCGATGACATGGCAAGACCTTTGGCAAACCCCTGACCAGCAGGCACAAGAAAAATACAATCAAGGTGCCTATCCGCAAGCGGCTGAACAATTTACCGATGCGGCTTGGCAAGCGGCGGCTCGTTATAAATCAGAGCAAACGACTGAGGCAGAGATGTTGCCTGCTAATACCGAGACTGGATTTTATAATCAAGGGAATGTGCAAGCGAAAGCAGGGAAATTGCAAGAAGCCCTTGATTCCTATGCCGAAGCGTTAAAGCTGAATACGAATCATGCGGATGCTGAATATAATCAGACCGTGGTTAAAAAAGCATTGGAGCAGCAAGAGCAACAGAAAAAGCAACAAGACTCGGATGAAAAACAAGAGGGTGATAAGCAAGACAAACAGTCTAAGGAAGAGAATCAACAAGGTGGTGAGCCAAAAGAGGGGGAATCGCAAGACGGCGAGCCTCAAGAAAATAATAATCAGCAAGAGCAAGATAAAAAAGACGACTCCGAGCAGAATAAGCCACCGTCTTCCGAAGAGCCGCAAGGCTCAGAAGAGCAATCAGAAAAAGAGGCGGAACAAGCCAAGCAAGGCGAGTCATCTGAACCCAAAGAAAATGAAAATACTGAATCGGAAACCACCGCTCAAGCAGAAGAAGCTGAATTAAGTGATGAGCAAAAGCAAGCCAGTGAGCAGTGGTTGAAGCGTATAGTGGATGACCCTTCTGGATTATTGAGACGTAAATTTCTGTATCAGTACAGCCGACAAAAACAAGCCCCTAAAAGCGATAAATCGTGGTAAGTTTGAGGCTTATTATTTGCTATGAACTTCTGAACCCATGATTAAATTACTGATTACCGGCGGTACCATCGATAAATGCTACAACGAATTAAACGGTGAATTGCATTTTCCAAACACCCATTTACCTGAAATGCTGCAACAAACACGTTGTCGCTTAGAGATACAGGCTGAAACCTTGATGCTCAAAGACAGTTTGGAGATGACCGAGGCGGATAGAATTAAAATCCAGCAAGCGTGCATTGCCAGTAATGAACAGCAGTTGGTGATAACGCATGGTACGGATACTATGGTGAAAACGGCAGAGTATTTGGCGCATCAGCCTTTAAATAAAACCATTGTCTTAGTGGGCGCGATGCTGCCCTATAAAATAGGTGGCTCGGATGCCTTATTTAATTTGGGTTGTGCTTTCACTGCTGTGCAACTGTTACCTCAAGGTATTTATATCACCATGAATGGCAAAATATTTGATTGGGATAAGGTGCGTAAAGATACCGAGATGGGTGTTTTTAAATAGGGCATTTAGCCGATACTTCGCTTGATGTGTTTTTAAGTGTAAAAAAGGGCAGAAAAATGATAGAGAAAAAGTTATCTATTTTTGAACGTTATTTGACTGTATGGGTGATGCTTTGCATTGCGGGTGGAATATTACTGGGAAAAGTAGCGCCGAGTCTTGCGACTACCTTGAATAATTTTTCTGTGTATCAAGTATCGATTCCGATAGCGGTGTGCTTATTTTTTATGATGTATCCCATCATGGTGAAAATAGATTTTGCACAAGTGCTTAAATCGGCGAAAACCCCCAAGCCGGTTATATTAACGCTGTTTATCAATTGGGCGATAAAACCTTTTAGTATGTTTGCTATCTCCTATTTCTTTTTGGGTTATGTGTTTAAAGATTTTTTAACGGGGACAGAAATACTCGCCAATGGCGAAGAGGTGGAATTGTGGCGAAGTTATATTGCAGGCACGATTTTACTGGGTATTGCACCCTGTACAGCAATGGTTTTAATGTGGGGGCATTTAGCCAAAGGCAGTGATGGCTTAACCTTGGTTATGGTGGCTATTAATTCACTGATGATGCTTTTGTTGTATGGGCCTTTGGGCAGTTTATTGCTTAATGTCAATGCGATGCCCGTACCTTGGGAGACGATGCTCTTTTCGGTTTCAGTGTATGTGGCCTTTCCATTGCTTGCAGGCTATATTTCAAGGAAACTGATTATAAAATATAAGGGGCTACAGTGGTTTAATGAAAAATTCCTTCATTGGCTAACTCCTGTTAGTATCTTGGCGTTATTAACCACCCTTGTGCTTTTGTTTTCATTTAAAGGCGAGGTAATTATTGCCAATCCATTGACGATTTTATGGATAGCCATTCCCTTATTAGTGCAAACGGTCTTTATCTTTGTGTTGGGCTATTTTGTGTTTTCTAGGTTTTTTAAGCTGTCTTATCAAGAGGCCGCACCGGTATCATTAATTGGCGCGTCTAATCATTTTGAAGTTGCTATTGCTACCGCGGTTATAGTGTTTGGTTTATCTTCTGGCGCGGCATTAGCCACGGTGGTAGGCGTTTTGATTGAAGTGCCTTTGATGTTAATGCTGGTGGCTTTATGTAAAAGAACATCGTATCTGTTTGACCGTGAATCATGAGAATAATCCTAATTTTTTAATTTAAAGCATGATTCAGTAGAGCTTAAAAGCAGGCGTTCCCAAACCAGAGTTTGGGAACGAGAAAAGTTTATATCAGAGCAAGATAAAATCAGCGTTTAGCGATTAAATACCTAACAATTCATTAATAGGCCAACGAGGGCGGGCATTAATTTCTAGGTTTTCAGTTTGTCCTGCTAGTAGGCGTTGGCAGCCTGCGTAAGCAATCATTGCACCATTATCGGTACAGAACTCAGGGCGAGGGAAATACAGTTCAGCGCGTTCTTTTTCGGCCATGCTGGTTAAGGCGGCACGAATTTTAGTATTAGCACTGACTCCGCCTGCAACGACAAGCCGTTTAATACCTGTTTGTTTTAAGGCCCGTTTGCATTTGATAGATAAGGTTTCAGCGGTGGCTTGTTGAAATGCATAGGCAATATCGGCTTTATCTTGGTCGGTTTTATCGGTGGCTTCAAAGGTATTTCGGGTGAAGGTTTTTAGGCCACTAAAACTAAAATCTAAGCCCGGTCGGTCGGTCATCGGGCGGGGAAATTTAAAGCGTCCTTCTGTGCCCGATTCGGCTAATTTTGAAAGCAAAGGCCCGCCAGGGTAATCTAATCCCAGAAGTTTAGCGGATTTATCAAAGGCTTCACCTGCTGCATCGTCTAAAGATTCACCTAATAAAGTGTATTTTCCGATGGCTTGTACTTCAACTAAAAGCGTATGTCCCCCTGAAATTAATAAAGCAACAAATGGAAAGTCGGGTTTATTTTCTTCCAACATGGGCGCTAAAAGATGGCCTTCCATGTGATGAACGGCGAGGGCAGGGATGGCCCAAGTCCAAGCTAAACTTTTGGCTGTCGCTGCTCCCACTAATAAGGCTCCCATTAATCCTGGGCCTGCGGTATAGGCAATTCCATGGATGTCTTTTTTACTTAACGAACTGTTTTCTAAGCATTCATGAATTAATGGAATAAGTTTTCGAATATGGTCACGTGAGGCCAGCTCTGGCACGATGCCGCCATATTCGTTGTGCATAGCGATTTGGCTGTACAGAGTATGGTGAACAAGTCCTTGAGACTTATGATAAATTGCGACACCAGTTTCATCGCATGAGGTTTCTATCCCTAAAATGTACATTGATTTTGATTTTAAAATGGTTGCTGATATAATCGAGGGTTTCGCTGGCTCTATATTAATGGGCTAGCTGTATGAATCAATTTTAGCAAACTAGGAAAATTAATGCCTTCTATTAAATTAAAAGAAAACGAACCTTTCGATATCGCTATTCGTCGTTTCAAACGTTCTTGTGAAAAAGCGGGTGTTTTATCAGAAGTACGTCGTCGTGAATTTTATGAAAAACCAACGGCTGAACGTAAACGTAAAGCAGCTGCTGCAGTGAAACGTCATTTGAAAAAACTTTCTCGTGAGCGTTACGCACTTAAAAATCTTCGTCGTGGCCGTCCTCAGCTGTAATTGAGATGACTACCATGCTGGAGCGGCTAAAAGCCGAAATGAAAACCGCTATGAAGAGCCGTCAGAAAGAGCGTTTAGGCGTTATTCGGCTCATTCTTTCTGCTGTGAAACAAGTCGAAGTGGACGAGCGTATTGAGTTAGATGATGCACGGGTTATTGTTGTTTTAGATAAAATGTTAAAACAGCGTCGTGAATCTATCAAACAATATAGTGATGCCAACCGAGAAGATTTAGCGGAAGTTGAAGAAGCGGAAGTTTTAGTGATTCAAGACTTTTTACCAAAAGCCTTAACGGAAGATGAAATCACTGAAATGGTACAAGCGGCTATAACTGAAGTATCTGCAAGTTCTATTAAAGATATGGGCAAAGTCATGGGTATTGTTAGACCTGCGATGATTGGCCGTGCTGATATGTCGGTGGTGGGTGTGAAAATTAAGGCACTATTAGCATAGTAGGCTAGCTTTTAAATATGGCTGGCCTCATTCCCCGCCCCTTTATTGATGACCTACTCGTTAGGGTAGATATTGTTGATTTAGTCGACAGTTATGTCCCTTTAAAGAAAGCGGGTAGTAGCTATGTGGCTAGATGTCCTTTTCATACCGAAAAAACACCTAGTTTTGCCGTCACTCGTAATAAGCAACTGTATCATTGTTTTGGTTGTGGTGCGGGCGGGAATGCCATTAGTTTTTTAATGGAATACAGCCACCTTAGTTTTATCGAGGCGGTAGAAGATTTGGCGGGTTTTGTTGGTATTGAAGTACCAAGAGAATCGAGTATTACGCCGTTTAAACAAAATACAGCCACGGACTCTTTTCTTGTTTTAGAGCAAGCGGCTGGGTTTTATATTGAACAATTAAAGAATAATCCTGCGGCGAAAGTGGCTGTAGATTATTTGAAGCTGCGTGGACTGAGTGGTGAAATCGCTCAAGAATTCCATATTGGTTTTGCACCGGATAGCTGGGATTTTTTAACTCAGAAATTTAAAATAAAGTCTCTTGTTGATGCGGGATTAGCCATTGCTAAGGACAGTGGTGGGGCTTATGATCGTTTTCGAGGTCGGATTGTATTCCCTATTCGTGACCGCAGAGGGCGTGTCATTGGGTTTGGTGGTCGGGTTCTAGACGATTCGCAGCCTAAGTATTTAAACTCACCTGAAACCGATGTTTTTCATAAGGGACGGGAAGTTTATGGTCTGTATGAATTACTGAGCCGTAATGCCAAGCCTCAAAGAATTCTTGTGGTTGAAGGCTATATGGATGTTATTGCCTTAGCTCAGTTTGGGCTGGATTATTCGGTTGCTGCACTTGGGACCGCGACTTCTAAAGAGCATTTAGAGTTGTTATTTCGTTTTAGTTCGGAAATTGTCTTGTGCTTTGATGGCGATAAAGCAGGACAAGCGGCTTCTTGGAGAGCAGTAACAGCGGCATTTCCGAGTTTAAGGGATGGTCGAAGTATCAAAGTGATGCAAATTCCAATAGGTGATGATCCTGATGATCTTATTAGAGAACACGGTTTAGCAGACTTTGAAAGTCGGATTGATAAGGCAGAGGCTTTGTCGGATTACTTTTTTAATCGATTAACTCAAGGTCTCAATTTAAGTACAGAAGAAGGAAAGTCAGGGTTAATTAATAAGGCTAAAGGGTATTTAGAAAAGCTTCCTGAAGGTGTTTTTCGAGATTTGATGTTACGGCGCTTGGAGCAACTTTCTAAAGTCGATAATATCAGTTCGCTGATGCAGCCTAAAGAAAGAAAGCGCGCCAATAAATATAAGCAAGCGCAAGAAGATACTAAGCTATCACCTATGCGTTTAATTCTTTCTTTGTTATTACAAAATCCCAGTCTATTAAATATTTTAGAAAAAAAGCCTATTAATTGGGCATTGATTGATGTTCCAGGTGTTGAGCTATTAAAAAAAATAGTTGAAATAATCGTTTCAACCCCCAATATTAGCTTAGCCTGTCTTATAGAATATTTTAGAGGGCAAGAAGAAGAAAAATATATCAAGATTATGATGAACCATGAGTTTTTTATTTCAGGAGATGAAATAAAAGCAGAGTTTTCAGGTGCAATTGAACAATTAATGAAACAAGGCAAAGAAAAACAGCTTGACCAGCTAATTGCTCTGGAAAGAACAAATGGTTTAAATGCACAGCAACAAAAGGAGCTGCTAAGTATGTTAGCAGCTCGGAAATAACAGACCTCTTCGTATTCAAAATCGGTCGCGTATTTTAAGAGTAAATAATGAATCAAATACAACAGCAGTCACAACTTAAACAGTTAATTGCCAGAGGAAAGGCACAAGGGTATTTAACGTATACTGAAGTTAACGATCATTTACCGAATGACATTATTGACCCCGAACAAATTGAAGATATTGTGGGTATGATTAATGATTTAGGCATTAAGGTGCATGAAACAGCGCCTGAAGATACCGAAGATTTGTCAGAAAATGAAGTGACAACGGATGAGGATGATGCGGAGGAAGTTGCAGCATTAGCAGCCGTTGATAGCGAATTCGGACGGACGACAGATCCAGTGCGCATGTATATGCGTGAAATGGGTTCCGTTGGCCTATTAACGCGTCCTGAAGAATTAAAAATTGCCCGCCGTATTGAAGAGGGGCAGCGTCAAATTATTCGTGCGGTTTCTCGTTCCAGCGCGGTATCAGAAACATTCTTTACAGATTTTTCAACCATTGGAGAAGAAGGCGGCTTACGTTTATCGGATTTAATGAGTGATTTTATTGATCTGAATGAGCCTGAATACGATGATTCGCGCGTAGCGATTACGCCGGCGGATGCGGCTGCGAATGCTTCGGAATCCGATGAGGATGAGGAAGAAGAGGAAGAGAAAAAAGGTATTACTTTAGAAGAAGCGCAAGAAAAAGTTACGATTATGCTATCAACGTATGAAGCCGTTGAGTTGAGTCTAAAGAAGAATGGCTACAGCCATAAAAAAACCAATGAAGCCTTTGAAGAGTTAGCCTGTCGTTTTATGGAAATAAAATGGGCTCCTCAATACTTTAAAAAATTGCTTGCTATGGTTGGGGAGGTGACTTCTAGCATTCGTGAGCAAGAGCGACTGATTTTAACTTTATGCGTTAAAGAATCTAAAATGAATCGCCAAGAATTTATTGATGCGTTTATCGGTAATGAGGTCAGCTTTAAGTGGGTGACTGCTTATATGGCTAAGGGTGGCGATTCAGAGAAATTATTGCATGCACGTGAAAAAAGTATTAAAAAATCACAAAGCTACCTTGCAGCCATAGAAGTCGCAAATAAGGTTAAGATTTCTGAATTCAAAGATATTAGCCGTCGTATCTCTATTGGGGAAGCTAAATCTCGTCGTGCTAAAAAAGATATGATTGAAGCTAACTTACGTTTAGTGATTTCTATAGCTAAAAAATACACCAACCGTGGCCTACAATTCTTAGATTTAATTCAAGAAGGGAATATTGGCTTGATGAAAGCGGTAGATAAGTTTGAATACCGTCGTGGTTATAAATTTTCAACTTATGCAACTTGGTGGATTCGTCAGGCGATTACCCGTTCGATTGCTGATCAAGCGCGCACGATTCGTATTCCTGTACACATGATAGAAACGATTAATAAATTGAATCGTATTTCACGCCAAATTATGCAGGAAAAAGGCCGTGAAGCCTTACCTGAAGAATTAGCTGTACTCATGGAAATGCCCGAAGATAAGGTACGTAAAGTCTTAAAAATTGCCAAAGAGCCAATTTCTATGGAAACCCCTATTGGCGATGATGAAGATTCGCATTTAGGTGACTTTATTGAAGATTCTAAGATGCTTTCTCCTGTAGAATCTGCTACAATCGAAGGATTGAAAGAGTCAACACAAAACGTACTCGCTGGCTTAACCGCTCGGGAATCGAAAGTTCTACGTATGCGATTTGGTATTAATATGAATACCGACCATACCTTAGAAGAAGTTGGTAAACAATTTGATGTCACGCGTGAACGTATTCGTCAAATTGAAGCGAAAGCCTTGCGTAAATTACGTCATCCTTCGCGTTCTGATCAATTACGTTGCTTTTTAGACGCAGATTGATTATACAGTTTAGGGCCCTTAGCTCAGTTGGTTAGAGCATCCGACTCATAATCGGCAGGTCCCCAGTTCGAGTCTGGGAGGGCCCACCATCTATTAAAAGGTTGCTTCGGCAACCTTTTTTTTTAGCCAAAACTTATACTACCGTATAGGTTCCATCTTTATATTTATCCCTTGTAGACAAAAGGACCATATTTATGAGTAACAATTACATCTTTACCTCTGAATCCGTTTCAGAAGGCCATCCTGATAAAGTAGCGGATCAAATATCCGATGCTGTATTAGATTCCTTACTTGCACAAGACCCAAAAGCTCGCGTTGCTTGTGAAACGCTGGTTAAAACGGGCATGGTGATTATTGCCGGTGAAATTACCACCGATGCTTGGGTTGATACCGAAGCAGTAGTAAGAAAAGTGGTCAAAGATATAGGCTATAACAGCTCTGAGATTGGATTCGATGCCGACAGTTGTGCGGTGATTAATGCGATTGGTAAGCAATCGGCTGATATTGCCATGGGCGTGGATGATGACGAGCATGAACAAGGCGCAGGTGATCAGGGGCTGATGTTTGGTTACGCGAGTAATGAAACCGATGTTTTAATGCCCGCACCGATTACTTATTCTCATCGTTTAGTACAACGTCAAGCCGAAGTGCGTAAAAATGGCACTTTATCGTGGTTACGCCCCGATGCTAAAAGCCAAATTACCTTCCGTTATGAAAATAACCAGCCTGTGGCCATTGATGCGGTGGTTTTATCTACCCAGCATTCCCCTGAAATGGGCGGTAAGCGTTTAGAAGAAGCGGTAATGGATGAAATTATCCTGCCGACGCTACCTGCGGAATGGTTACATAAAGACACACAATATTTTATTAATCCAACCGGTCAATTTATTATTGGTGGACCAGTTGGGGATTGTGGTTTAACAGGGCGTAAAATTATTGTCGATACTTACGGCGGCATGGCGCGTCATGGAGGGGGAGCTTTCTCAGGTAAAGATCCTTCTAAAGTAGATCGTTCAGCGGCGTATATGTGTCGCTATGTTGCTAAAAATATTGTGGCAGCAGGCTTAGCAGAGCGTTGTGAAATCCAAGTATCTTATGCTATTGGTGTGGCTGAACCCACGTCTATTAGCGTAGAAACATTTGGCACAGGAAAAATTACAGAAACACGTTTAGTAGACATTATCCGTGATGTGTTTGATTTGCGCCCTAAAGGCTTAATTGCTATGCTGGATTTATTAAAACCCATTTACTTACCGACAGCGGCTTACGGACATTTTGGTCGTACTGAAGAGTCTTTTAGCTGGGAAAAAACCGATAAAGTCGATGCACTAAAAAGTGCAGCTGGCCTTTAATTTTTCATAAAAAAATTAGGATATAAAGATGAGCGAACAAGATTATAAAGTAGCGGATATGTCATTGGCGGCTTGGGGTCGTAAAGAAACACAAATTGCTGAAACGGAAATGCCGGGCTTAATGGCCTTACGTGAAGAATTCGGTGCTGCACAGCCCTTAAAGGGCGCGCGTATTGCAGGTTGTTTGCATATGACTATTCAAACAGCGGTTTTAATTGAAACACTCACTGCATTGGGTGCAGAAGTACGTTGGTCTTCTTGTAATATTTTTTCAACTCAAGATCAAGCGGCTGCAGCAATGGCAGAATCTGGAATTCCTGTGTTTGCTTGGAAAGGCGAAACAGAAGAAGAAGCTGCATGGTGTATTGAGCAAACAATTATCGGCCCAAATGGCTGGCGTCCAAATATGATTCTGGATGATGGCGGTGATTTAACCGTGATGATGCATGAAAAATTTCCTGAATTAATGGCGGATGTAAAAGGTCTATCAGAAGAAACCACTACAGGCGTGTTACGTTTGTATGAAATGGTGACAGCAGGTACGTTAAAAGTGCCTGCATTTAATGTGAATGATTCAGTGACTAAATCAAAATTTGATAACCTGTATGGCTGTCGTGAGTCGTTAGTCGATGGTATTAAACGTGCAACGGATGTCATGATTGCAGGTAAAATTGCCGTAGTATGTGGTTACGGTGATGTAGGTAAAGGTTGTGCGCAATCGTTACGCGGTTTAGGCGCAACGGTTTGGGTTACAGAAATTGATCCTATCTGTGCATTACAAGCATCAATGGAAGGTTTCCGCGTAGTCACTATGGAAGAAGCTGCTTCTGAAGGGAATATCTTTGTCACAGCGACGGGTAATTTTAATGTGATTACTCATGACCACATGCAAGCGATGCGTAATAATGCGATTGTTTGTAATATCGGTCATTTCGATTCAGAAATTGAAATTGCCTCCTTACGTCAATACCAATGGGATAACATCAAACCACAAGTTGACCATGTTATTTTTCCTGATGGCAAAAAATTAATTATTTTAGCTGAAGGCCGTTTAGTGAACTTAGGCTGTGCAACGGGTCACCCTAGTTTTGTGATGTCTAATTCCTTCTGTAACCAAGTGCTTGCGCAAATGGAACTTTGGGATAATGCTGCGAATTACAAAAATGAAGTGTATATTTTACCTAAGAAATTAGATGAAAAAGTAGCACGTTCACATTTAGCACAATTGGGTGTCAAACTGACTGTGTTATCCGATGCACAAGCAAAATACTTAAGTATTCCAGTTGAAGGCCCTTACAAAGCGGACCATTACCGTTACTAAGTAAATCCTTTATGAATGGGCAGCGGTTATTGTTAGAATAATCGTTGCCTATTAAATTTTTAGCCCCATGATTTTAAAGACTGACTATGAATAATCCTAATAAAGCTGATTTATTTAGTTTCGAGTTTTACCCACCTAAAACAGATGATGGCGCTAAGAATTTAGCCAAAGTACATACTGAACTTGCCACCTTAAATCCTGACTTTTTTTCTGTTACCTTTGGTGCGGGAGGGTCAACGCGTGATAAAACCTATGATACTGTGGTGAATATTCAGAAAAATGGGGTAGCCGCGGCTCCGCATTTATCTTGTGTTGCTTCCACAAAAGAAAATATTCGTGAAATTTTATCCAACTATAAAGAGCACGGGGTTTCTAAAATTGTCGCCTTACGCGGTGATTTACCTTCGGGCATGATGTCCGCAGGCGAATTTCGCTTCGCTAATGAATTGGTGGAGTTTATTCGTGCTGAAACGGGAGACCATTTCCAAATTCATGTAGCGGCCTATCCTGAAATGCACCCGCAGGCAAATAATGCCACGGAAGATTTTAATAACTTTAAACGTAAAGTAGACGCTGGCGCGGATGCGGTGATTACTCAGTATTTTTATAATGCCGAAGCCTATTTTTACTTTTTAGATAAATGTGAAAAGCAAGGCATTACCATTCCTATCGTGCCAGGCATTATGCCGATTACCAATTATTCGCAATTATTCCGTTTTTCGGATATGTGTGGCGCAGATATTCCTCGTTGGATGCGTAAAACATTAGAAAGTTTTGGCGATGATAAGGCCTCTATTGTTGCCTTTGGTGAAGAGGTGGTCTCTAATTTATGTCAGCAATTGATTGATCAAGGCGCCCCTGGTTTGCATTTTTACACTATGAATCAATCGAAACCTACTTTAGACGTTTGGAAGAATTTACAGTTTAAATAACTGATGTTACGCAGTGCTTTTAAAGCCCTCTCCTAGGGGAGAGGGTTGGGTGAGGGGTGTTGTATGTTGCCAATAAAGAACATTAAGCACTTACATGCTAATTGACTAAGGTTGGTCTTAAGTTATTGAGAATGCAAAGAAAAGCATCCCTCACCCCAGCCCTCTCCCAAAGGGAGAGGGAGCTAAAAACAAAGATCTGGAAAGTCTGACTAAGAATGAGAGCTCTCTTTAGATAATGAGCTTATTTTTAAAAATAAAGTTGTGTAGATACCTATACCCTTTGGAGGGGCGTTAAAAATAGGAAAGTCTTACTTATTCCTTGTTCTGCGTAACATCAGTTAAATAATAAGAATTTTTGTACGCAGAAAATGAAAGGCAGGGAAATAATGTTTTCTCTGCCTTTTTTGTTTTTATGAGGAAGAAATATGAGAATATCTAGGGTTTATGTTAATCAAGTGTTAGCTGTACACGATACTCTTCAGCTTGATGATGAAAGTGCGCATTATTTACGCACGGTATTACGCATTAAAAAAGACCATTTAGTGACTTTATTTAATGGGCAGGGCGGGGAATACGCAGGAAAAGTTGTGGAAGTTTCCCGTAAACAGGTACTAGTGACATTGCTGGCATTTGATGCGCGTTCCGTGGAATCGTCCCTTGCAATTACTTTAGGAATTGGTATTTCACGCGGTGAACGCATGGATTTTGTGATACAAAAATCTGTAGAATTAGGCGTTAAGCATTTAAGCCCCTTAATGACCCAGCATTGCGTGGTACAGCTGAAAGATGATAAAAAAACTAAGAAAACTCAGCATTGGCAGAAAATTTCCCAAAATGCAGCCGAACAAAGTGGCCGTACCGTTAACCCGCCTGTTGCGGAAATAGAGACATTAGAAAGCTGGATTCAGCAGCCATCAGGACTCAAGTTATTTTTAGACCCTTTGGCGCAAAATTCCTTTGCTCAATTGAACCCTCCGAATGATAATCAAGTGACTTTGTTAATAGGGCCAGAAGGAGGGTTCTCTGAACAAGAGCAAGAGATTGCCAAGGAAGCAGGGTTTATCCCTGTACGTTTAGGACAGCGCGTTTTACGGACAGAAACGGCGGCTTTAAGTGCAGTGACGGCAGTGCAATTACTTTGGGGGGATTTGAATGTTTAAGCAGTTAAACAGAGCCGCGATTCCTCTATACTTGTTAATCGCTTTTTCTTTGTTGGGTTGTGTGGTCGGTTATGGGCTATTTATTGCCTTAGACGGTTCGGTTGAATTACATCGATTAATCAGTAAAAGCACGCAAGTGCTCTTAATTCTCAGTATTTACCCTTGTATGCGCTGGTTAAAGCATAAAGCCAGTGATTTAGGTTTTGTGCCTTTTAAGCAATTTATACAGCAAATGGGCAAGGGGATTCTCTTAGGTATTGTGACTTTATTGCCGGTTCTTTATTTAAGTTATGCTTTAGATATTACTGTGTTTAATACGGGGTTAAGTTGGACATTAGAGCAAGCTTTGGGAAATTTGTTAGTGAGTTTTTTATTGGCTTTACTCATTTCTTTGTTAGAAGAGCCTATGTTTCGGGGTATTTTGATTACCGCTTATATCAAGCGCATGGGTATTGCTGCGGCTATTTTTTTGAGTTCTTTTTATTATGCTATTTTGCATTTTATTAAGACCAAAAGCTCAGTGACGCTTGAAGAAGTACAGTTCAGCGATACTTTTACTTTACTCTCTGAAGCCTTTGCTAATCTATTGAACCCAGTGCATTTAGGGGCTTTATGGGCGTTATTAATGGTTGGGGTATTTTTAGCGGTGATGCGGACGCATCTTAAATTAAGTCTTGCTTGGTGCATTGGTTGCCATGCGGCTTGGGTTTGGCAAATAAAAATGGCGCACCGACTCGTGGTGGTTAATCCTGAGTCGGAACTTATTTTTTTAGTTAGCCCTTATGATGGCGTGATTGGTCCCATGGTGGCGTTATGGTTGAGTGCTATTTTAATTTTCTATTTTTTGTACCAGAAATATCGACAAGCTACACTTTAAATTGGGAAATAACCGATTTAAGTTCATTCGCTAAATGAGTCAGGTTTTGGCTGCTTTGGTTGACTTGCGTCGCCCCTTGGGCTGTTTCGCCAGTGATACCATTGATTTGTTCAATACTTTGGCTGATATTGGCAGCGACTGCGGATTGTTGTTCAGCCGCGCTAGCAATCTGCGTACACATACTATCAATGTCCATAACCGCTGTGGTAATGTGCCCCAAAAATTGTCCTTCTTTTTCTGTTTCAGAAATGGTGCTATAGGAGCGTTCTTGGCTGAGCTTCATGGCATTAACGGCTTTATGGGTGCCAACTTGTAAGCGTTCAATCATATTTTCGATTTCTGTGGTGGAATCTTGTGTACGGCTGGCTAATGTACGTACTTCATCGGCTACCACCGCAAATCCTCGCCCGTACTCTCCTGCGCGCGCGGCCTCAATCGCAGCATTCAGTGCTAATAAATTAGTTTGTTCAGCAATACTTTTAATCACATCTAAAACAGAGCCGATATTTTGACCATCGGTTTCGACCTGTTCGACAACGCTCATTGCAAGCCCAATCTCTTCGGATAAAGCGGAAATGGAAGTAATCGAATTACTGACTATACTTTGACCTTCTTCTGCTTTTTTATGGGCTTCTTGGGTTTTTCCAGCGGTATTGCTTGCACTCTGAGCTACTTCTTCTACGGATGAAGCCATTTCAATCATTGCGACGGCCACTTCTTCTACTTCGCTTTGTTGTTGCTGTACACCTGAATTTGTTGTTTGACTGATGCTAGAAAGTTCAGTTGAGCTAGATACTAATTGATTAATTGAGGTATTCAGTTGATGCACTAACCCTGAGAAATTGTCAGCCATTGAATTAAAAGAGTCGGCTACATCGGCAAATTCATCTTGATTGTCTAACGCTAATCGAGTGCGTAAATCTCCTTTAGCTAATTGACTGGAGCTGTGTTTAATACCTTCAATGGCCGTGATTAAAGAGGCGCGAAAGCCTAAAGATAAGTAGATGGCTAATAGGGTAAAAAATAAGCCTAGCGCAGCTAAAGTGAGCATTTTTATATTCAGCTGTTGTGAACGAGTTTGTAATAAAAGGGTTAATTCGGGTAGCAATTTATCCATTAATTGAAAATTTAGTTGAATAACATCTGTGCCTTGTGAAAAAACCGCTTCTGAGCTAACTGATATTGTCTCGGTGAGTAAGACTTCTTTTTTTAAATAGTCTAAATAGTGTTTTGCTTGATTGGCTGCATCGTGGACATTACTTTTAATATGCATTGCCAGTTGAGGGTTCACCTGAGCAATAACCGTATAACTTTTTTCCAAGACATTCACATTACGTTCAATGGTGGCGATTAAGCTAAATAAAGTACCACTTTCGATTGAGCTTATTTGCTGGCGCATAACAATACCAGATGCCATGCCACGTGCCTGCCCTAAATACTCAACAATATTAGGTAAAGAGCGCATAGCGGATTGGGCAATGTAAAAACTTTCCAGTTCTGGGTCGGTTGTCAGTCCAGAATTATCACTGATATGAGAAATAAGGCTAAACAGTTGGCTGACTAACTGCGAGTGGCGGGTAAAAACAGTAGTTTTTTCGTCAGAAAAGGCTGAATTTTGTAGCTGTTGCCATTGGCTTTTAATGGTGTTCCACTGCCCGCTGGCTTTGAATATGCCCCCTAGCTCTGTATTAAGTAAATCTACCTGACGAATGTCTTCAGAAATTTGTTGCCGCTTGCTTAGTATTTTAGGCTTTAATTGCGTTTTTCCTGATAAATAGGTATTAGTCATGCCTCTGTGTTCAGGGAAATGCTGTATTAAAGGGCGCAATACCTTAAAATAATTCACACCTAGCTGCTCTTGTTTGGCTACGTTAATGGCCGTTAGTTGCTCAGAGACCAATAAGCTTTGCATCACAATCATAGGGAGTATGAAGGCAACTGAAATAATCAGCATTTTTTTAGAACAGCTTAAGCGATTCATAATCGCAGTTGCGGGTGTTAATAACATTTTAAATCTCTCTTAAAATAATAAAAGCAGTGGGATGGAAAAAGGAATTATTCTTTATGTATGTGTTCATGATGGGTACTTACGCCTTCTATTTCAATATCATGAGCAATACCATGCAAAGAAATAATAAGGGTAGCCCCTGCCAAAATTAAAGTAATTTGCTTTAATGAGGTTTTCATATCTGTTTTTCTATGCAAAGACGGAATTAAATCCGCGACTGCAATATAAATAAAACTAGAAGCCGCCATGGCTAAGAAGTAAGGCAGGCTATCTTGTAAGCCCTCTAAACCGTAATAAGCTAAAACTCCGCCCACAACGGTACTTAAGCTGGCTAATACGTTATACAGTAAGGCTTTAGTTTTAGAAAAACCACTGTGTAATAAAATGGCAAAATCGCCTACTTCTTGAGGAATTTCATGTGCCGCCACCGCTAAGCTGGTGACAATACCTAATTTTACATCGGTTAAGAAGGCGGCGGCAATTAAAACACCATCGACAAAGTTATGAATACCATCCCCAATTAGAATCATGGTTCCAGCCGATTTATGACTGCCATGACTGTGGCCATGATGCGCAGGCTCTTCGGGTTCAACATGGACTTCACAGCTTCCAGAATGGCAATGTCGCCAAATAAGTAATTTTTCTAATACAAAGAATAATAATAGACCCAGCATAATAGTACCAGACAGCATTTGAAATTCTGAGGGAGCAACTTCTTCAAATGCGTGAGGAATTAATCCCCAGAAAGCCACGGCTAATAAGGCTCCAATAGCAAAGCTAACTCCATGCGGTAAGGCTTTAGCTTGATTTTTATCGGATAATAATAAAAAAACGGATGCCGCTAATACACTTAATACACCGCCGAGTGCGGTAAAAGCAATAATTAATAATAGTAAATTCATTCAAATATAAAAAAGTAAGTAACAATTCATTGCGTATATAAAGAGGTAGTGGTCACTTTGCCAAAGCTCTTAAATCATGAAAGATTACAAAAAGTAAAAAGATATTTCTATTGACTGGAACAGGAGTCCAGCCAAATGAAACTTGCCATTCGGCCTGTTTGAGCTTCTCGTCGATAAGAAAAAAATCGCTCTTTATCAGTAGCGGTACAAAAGCCGCCCCCATAAATTTTTTGTACATCGGCGTGCTGCAAAATAATACGTGCTAAGGAATAAATATCGGCTAAATATTTATCCGCTGTTGTTAAGGTAAAGGCGGCACTAAAAAGAGCACTTTTTTTAATAAAAGCCTGCCGAACTTCACTGCCCACTTCAAAGCATTGTACGCCAATTGCAGGGCCTAACCACGCCATTCGCTCAGAGGAGCGAGGCATGGTCGCCAAGGTATTTTCAATAATACCATTTAGTAAGCCTCGCCAGCCTGCATGAATGGCAGCAATGCTTTTTCCTTGGCTATCGCAAAGCAATATAGGTAAGCAATCTGCGGTTAATACCGCACAAACACAATGTGATTTTTGCGTATAGCTTGCATCTGCTTCGCTGAGTTCGGTTAATGTATCAGCGCAAACAACACGATTACTGTGTGTCTGATTTAACCAAGCGGGTTCAGTAGGGAGAGCTAAGTCGTGCTTTAATAAGGCTCTATTAGCTAAAACATGATTTAGGTCATCCCCAACATGAGTGGCTAAATTTAAGCTATTAAAGCCTCCTTGGCTATTGCCGCCTGTTCGGAGCGTTACCCCTGCATGAACTCGTTTAGGCGCTGGCCAATCAGCTGATATCCAATGCATCATTGTTGGCTAAGGCCTCAAGTAATTCTTGCATATCGTCAGGAACGGGTAATTCCCATTCCATATATTCACCTGTTGTGGGATGTACTAGCCCCAATTTTTCAGCATGTAAGGCTTGGCGTTTAAAGCTACGTAAGACCGCCTCTAACTCCGCCCCACAATCTTTAGGCATATTAAAACGGCCACCGTAAGTAGGGTCTCCTACTAATGGCATGCGTAAATGTGCCATGTGTACTCTAATTTGGTGCGTTCTTCCTGTTTCTAATTTAACTTGAATCAGCGTATTACGTTTAAAGCGTTCTAAAACACGGTAGTGGGTAATGGCGGTTTTACCATCATCACGTACAGTATGACGTTTACGGTCGGTTGGGTGACGGCCTAAAGGTTCATCAACCGTCCCTCCGCCTGTCATCCGTCCAATGGTTACAGCTAAATATTCACGATGAATACTCCGAGCTTGGAGTTGTTCCACTAAACTGTGGTGCGCGCCTAATGTTTTAGCCACCATTAATAGGCCGCTGGTATCTTTGTCCAAGCGATGTACGATACCTGAGCGAGGAACGGTTGCGGCATTGGGTAAATAGAATAACAGAGCATTTTGTAATGTTCCTGTCCAATTTCCCGCACCTGGATGCACCACTAAGCCTGCTGGCTTATTAACAATTAAAATATCATCGTCTTCATAGATAATATCTAAAGGAATGTCTTCGGGTAAATACTCTGTTAGCTCTTCTGCTTCAGCATCCAAAACAATGTGTTCTCCGCCCTCTAAGCGGTCTTTGGCTTTTATATTTTCCTCATTAACACGGACGCGTCCTGCTTTAATCCACAGTTGTAACTTATTCCGAGAATAATCTGGAAATAAGGTCACTAAAATTTGGTCTAGTCGCTTTCCAGCCAGCTCGAAAGGGACGTTTACTTCTAATATTGCCATACAATCAATTCTTTCCTAAAATACTTATATCTCTATAAGATAGACAAATTATTTCCCACCCATTGCCTATCCAGTATACTTATCCTTATCGACTTCATTTTACAATAAAAATAAAAGTCACTAATCTTACAACGTGTACCTGCTCCTATGCCATTATTTTTCAAAAAATTGTTCATTATTTTAAGTCTTTGTTTTATTTTGCCAGCTTGTAGTTATATTTCTAAGGAACCCAAAGGCGAGTTTGAAGATTGGAGTCCCGAGCAATTTGTTAAGGCGAGCAAAGAAGCCATTGCGGATGAGAAATATAAAAAAGCGATCAAACTGCTGGAGCAATTAGAATCTCGTTATCCATTTGGTGCGCACTCCTCGCAAACTCAATTAGATTTGAGCTATGCCTATTATAAGAATGAGGACGCAGAAACTGCTTTAGCTTCTGTCGAGCGGTTTATAAAAACGCATCCTCGTCATCCTAGTGTGGATTATGCTTTTTATTTAAAAGGCTTAATTGATTTTAATCGAAACTTAGGTTTTTTAGATCGTTATATTCCGAGTGATAGTACCCAGCGGGATTCAGTTGTTACTCAATCGGCGTATTTGCATTTTGAAGAATTAATTCGTCGATTTCCTAACAGTCAATATGTGAAAGATGCAAAACAACGGATGGTTTCTTTGCATAATGCATTAGCCCGACATGAACTGCATATCGCTCGCTTTTATATGGATAGAGAAGCGTATTTAGCCGCCGCTAATCGGGTTAATTATATTTTAGCGCATTATAAAAAGACCCCCACTATTCCGTATGCCTTACAATTACAAATAAAAGCGTATCGTTTATTAGATTTGCAAGATTTGGCGCATAATAGTGAGCAAGTGTATCAACATAATTTTCCAGAAGGGCCAGTTCTTCCTGAGAAAGATCCAAGCGATGTGGTGGTTGTGCCTTTTATTTGGAGTTTATTGGGCTTTGATAAATAAAGCCTCGCTTATATTAAGCTAAACACCTTTCTTCCCATTTTTTAATTTTTTTATTACTGACTATGTATTTCCGACAAATTTTCTTTATTGCTTGTATTACCGCTATTATTGCCAGTTTAGGTTTTAGCTTGTATCAATTTTATTTCGTAACGCCCTTAATTTATGCGGCAGAAGTGTATGAAATCAGCGATGCAATGCCTAATTTACAGGAACCTTGGTCTCCTGAAAGTGATTTAGAACGCAGCCTATATACATTGTTGGCTAATTTTCTGATGAGCTTAGCCTATGGTTTATTGCTGGGTGTGGCTATGGTGTTTAAAGGTAAAACCTCTATCTATAAAGGTTTTATTTGGGGGCTTGCTGCCTATCTTTCGCTGTTTGTGGCTCCTAGCTTAGGTTTAACGCCTGAAATTCCAGGAATGGAAGCCGCAGATTTAAGTGCGCGACAAAATTGGTGGTTATTGAGTGTGCTATTAACTGCCGTGGGTTTAAGTGTTCTTGCTTTTGCGCCACGTCTTTATAAGGGCATGGGGATTATTTTGCTTATGTTGCCGCATTTAATTGGCGCGCCTCAGCCTGAACATCATGGATTTGCACATCCAGACCCCGAAGCTGTTTTGGTTTTAATGAATTTATGGCAACAGTTTATCGTGCAAACCAGTATCGCAAATGCGCTGTTATGGCTTATAATTGGCGCAACCACAGGGTATTTATGCCATCAATTTATTGATGTTAAAACGCAAAAAATGGCATAAAATTCTTTAGCTTATATAACAAAAGGTTTTTCATTATGAATACATCTAACCCTCTTTTTCTTGAACAAATACTTACAGTAAGCAACAGTAAAAATTTACAATTATTGGCTGCTGCTGCATTAGGGCTGACCTTATTAGTGGGTGTAGGTTTTGCACCAATGGATGTTGCACATAATGCCGCGCATGATACTCGTCATAGCGTTGCCTTTCCTTGTCACTAAGTTTTCAAGGCAAGCTATAACTCAATAGACACCGCCTATTCAATCTGTGTCTGTTGAGTTTTTATCCAAATGAAAACCGCCAAAGGGGAGAGCGGTAATACGTTGTTGTACATAATACAGCAACTCTTTTGCTGTTAACCCCTGTTGTTGGCTTAAATCTAAAGCCTGCTCACTGCTTAATATCTGCCATTGACTGAGCAAGCGTTTCAGTTGTAATTGTTGGTTATGGCTAAAGCGCCAATGTTGCATAATCGTCTGATAATCCTCCAAAACAACCGTTTCTACTTGAGCGGCTAAGGCTTGCAGTTGCTGTAAGTATTCACTGATGCTCGGTATCTGTGCGGCAATCCATTCGCTGACCTGTACAGGCGTAATCTGTTCAACGGACTGCTGTTCATTATCAGAAATAACTTTTAAGCACTGAATCAACTCACTGGACGTAAAACGCACCGCAGTTTCATAAAAAGCAGAAGCCTCCATTTCATACAGCGCCTCGGTACTGTATTCTAATTGAGCTTGGGCGACGGTACGAATGGTCTGAGTTGGACAGCTTAAACCTGCCATTAATTGCGGGTAATAGCGGCTCTGGTTTTCTTCATCAATAATTTTCTCTGCGGCAAACAGTGTGCCCCGTGCCTGTGTTTTATGTCCTGCGATACCGATATTTACCAGTACGGCTAACGCCTCTATAGGAAAGCTAGCCAAGGTATAAGCGACCGCAGCGGCCATAGCGGATTTCCCCAGCCCTGAAACCGTTAAAGTCATCGAGTCACGCGTATAAATAGCAAAGTGACTAATAGTGGTGACTTTTTTTAATTTAAAATGCGCAATAAGCGGTTTAGCCTCACAGGGTAAGGCGGTAAATATATAAATAGGCACGGAAGTCATTAGGCTTAAATGAGATTATATTTTGTAATCGCGATACATAAGATGGCCGCAAAGGCTGATAAGGCTCCGATAAAAGCACCCCAGCGTTTTATGCCAGTGCAACGCATGGCCATGACACCTAGCCCAATATAAGCAAATAAAAGCATGATTTTACTGATAATCCAAGAAAACTCTCCTTCTAGCCAATTGCCCTGAAACACTAAGGCTAAACCACTGAACAATAAAATAGAGTCAATGATATGAGGGACTATTTTTAATAATTTATTTTGTAATACTGCGGGTTTAAATTCGGCTAAAAAAACACGTGCTACAAAGCTCGTTAAGGCGACGACTACAAATAATAAATGTAGGTGTTTAATCATAATAGTTTAAAAATTTCAGGTTTGCGAAACATTCAATTTTAGCTTATATAAAGAGATTAAGGTAAAATTCGTGCAACAAGGCTGCCTGTTATTGCAAGCAATCAGCTGTTAATTTACCTATATTTAAGGCACAGTAATTATGATGACAATGGACGATAGAGACGGAAAAATTTGGATGGATGGCCAATGGGTGGAATGGCGTGATGCTAAGGTTCATGTTTTAACACATACTTTACATTATGGTGCGGGTGTTTTTGAAGGTCTAAGAGCCTATCATACTGACCAAGGCCCTGCTATTTTCAAGCTGGAAGAGCATACCGATCGTCTTTTTCGTTCAGCGCATATTTTAAATATGCAAATTCCTTTTTCGAAAGAAGAAATCAATCAAGCGCATTTAGATGCGATTAGTAATAATAATCTGGACAGTGCTTATATTCGTTCCATGTGTTTTTATGGTTCAGAAGGTATGGGCTTACGTGCCGATAATTTAAAAGTACACGTGATGATTGCGGCATGGGAATGGGGGGCGTATTTAGGGGATGAAAGTATGGAAAAAGGTATTCGTATCCGCACTTCTTCTTATACGCGTAACCACGTCAATAGCACCATGTGTAAAGCTAAAGCCAATGGCAACTACATCAATTCTATTTTAGCTCTACAAGAAGCATTATCCGCAGGCTACGATGAAGCCTTGTTGTTAGATCATGAAGGCTATGTGGCAGAAGGCAGCGGTGAAAACTTATTTGTAGTGCGTAACGGTGTGTTATATACCCCTGAAACCACCTCAGCTTTAGAAGGCATTACCCGTGAAACGATTCTAACGATTGCACATGAGCAAGGCTTAAAAGTGGTCGAAAAACGCATGACGCGTGACGAAGTGTATGTTGCAGATGAAGCCTTCTTTACCGGTTCTGCAGCAGAAGTGACTCCCATTCGTGAATACGACGATCGCAAAATTGGCTCAGGGACACGCGGCCCAATTACAGAAAAAATTCAGGCCTTATATTTTGATTATGTGCATGGCCGTAAATCTGACCATCAAGAGTGGTTATCACACGCTAAATAAGTTTTAGATACTATAAATTTTGTCCGTTGGTCATTTTTTGTATCCACGGACACTTTTTATGTTTATTGAATCGTGGCTCTAACATCGTTTAATTGTTCAATAATTTCATTAAACGCTGTTACTATCCTAGGGTCAAAATGCGTGCCAGCCCCTTCGGTAATGAAGTGCACTGAATCTTCGATAGACCATGCTTTTTTATAGGGACGTTGCATGGTTAAGGCATCAAAAACATCAACAATGGCAGTGATACGCCCATAGAGATGAATGTCCTCTCCTTTTATTCCATAAGGATAACCACTGCCATCCCATTTTTCATGATGCGTTAGGGCAATAATACTTGCATTTTTCAGTAAAATACTATCGGAATCTTTCAGTATTTTATAACCTAAAGTGGTGTGTGTTTGCATTGTTTCCCATTCTTCCTGAGTGAGTTTTCCTGTCTTTAATAGAATCTGGTCAGGAATGCCTATTTTTCCTACATCATGCATGGGTGCGGCTAATCTAAGCTGTTCGATTTCACTTGAATCAAGTCCAAGTTGCTTTGCGAGTATCGCGGAATATAAACCGACTCTTAAGGTGTGGTTGCCTGTATCGGTATCTTTAAACTCTGCCGCAAGGCTTAATCGCTGAATAATTTCTTGTTGGGTTTTTAACAACTCTTCTGTGCGCTGAGAAACCAGTTCTTCAAGCTTGTTGGAATAGTGAATATTTGCCTTATGTGCTAAGTGCATTTCCAGTAAATTATGTACACGACTCAGGACTTCTTGGTCATTAAAAGGTTTATTTAAAAAATCCCTTGCGCCAGAGTTAAGTGCTTTTAAGCGTATCTCTTGATCCAGTAAGGCGGTAATCATTAAGATAGGCGGTTTGGGTGTTTTTAAATCATTATGAAGTGTATCAAAATGCTGAATGACATCAAATCCAGTCAATACAGGCATATTCAGATCTAGTAATACCAAGTCTGGGGGGCTGCCTTTGTAATGCTTAATAGCCTCTACCGGTGAAGTAAACAGGCCTAAATTAAAAAATCCAGCACGCTCTAATAATATTTCCATAATTTCAATATTGATGATTTCATCATCAATAACTAAAATCCGTGCTTCTTTAATATGATAGTGAGATAAATCCATATAAACTCTGTTGTTGCAGGGACAATATGAATTGTATTCTACAGGGATTTAATTTAGAGTAAATTCTCACTTTCTTTATTAAGAGTTATTGAAAAATGAAAATACTCATTATTGACCGTATCAAATTATTTCAGCAAATGATTGCCAGTGAATTGGATAAGACAGAAGTTGAATACCTTTTTACTTCTTCAGGCACAGGGGCGTTAGCTATGCTAAAGAAAGAGGTGCTTGATTTAATTTGCTTGCCTTTATTTTTAGATGATATGGAGGGTCTTGAGTTGTGTCATACCATTAGAGAAATAGAGCAATACAATAATACCCCTATTATCTTGATGACCGCTGATAATACACCAGAATTAATGCAAAAATCTTTGCAGGCGGGGGTGACTGATATTTTTGATAAACAAAATATTAATGCTTTAATTACTTTTATTCTTGGCTTAAGTCAGGAAAAATTACAACTGAAAGGCAAAGTGTTATATGTGGAGGATTCTAAATCACAGCGTTTATGCTTACTCAGTATTTTAGAGAATCAGGGTTTAGAGGTAGATTCTTTTGCTAGTGGTGAAGCAGCATGGGCTCAATTTCAAGTAAGCACTTATGATTTAGTGATTACCGATATTGTATTAGAAGGTTCGATGAGCGGCATTAGTTTATCGAATTATATTAGGAATTCAGAGGGCGATAAAAGTAATACACCTATTTTGGCTTTAACGGCTTTTGATAGTAACTGTCGGCGTATTGGCTTATTTTCGTTAGGGATTAATGAGTATTTAGAAAAACCGGTTATTGCTAAAGAGATTATTTTTCGGGTTAAAACGATGATTGAGCGACAGCAGTTACTCAACGCCTTGAATATAGAGAAGAAACATGCCAACCGAGCCAATCAGGTTAAAACAAAATTTCTCGCTAATATGTCGCATGAACTTCGGACACCGTTGCATGGAATTTTAAGTTTTTCTAATTTTGGTATCAAAGACTCAGAAGAGCTGGCTGTAGGCGAACAAAAATCATCCCGCTACTTAAAGTATTTTCAGCGTATACACAGCAGCGGTGAGCGTTTACTTTTATTGGTGAATGATTTATTAGATATTTCAAAATTAGATGCAGGTGGACTCAATTTAAAATATGTAAAGCAGGATTTATGCAAAGTAATGAGGGGGTGCTTAGCTGAGCAAGAAATGCGTATTCATGATCTTAAAATAAAGGTACATACTATTTTAGAGGAACCTTGTATAGGTGAATTTGATGTCAATTATATCACTCAAGTATTGACCAATTTACTATCAAATGCCCTGAAATTTACGCCTGACAATCAATCTATTTATATTAAAATATGTAAAGAAACCATTAATAATACCCCCAGTCTTTGTTTTATAATTAGTGATGAAGGGGTAGGTATTCCTGAAGGTGAATTAGAAAGTGTATTTGATCGTTTTATTCAAAGCAGTAAAACTCAAACTGATTTAGGTGGCACAGGTTTAGGTTTAGCTATTTGCGATGAAATTATTAAGCTGCATCACGGTAAAATATGGGCGGAACATAATAAACCAGAGGGGGCTGTTTTTAAGTTTATTATTCCTGTGTAACTTAAGCTTGAATAGATAATACGATTAGTTGTTGATTTATTGCCAAGGATTTAGCAAAGTAATGGGAGATTTTATGGGCGTACATATTTTAGGTATTATACTGATGGCAATGGGATTTTTTTATTGGCAAGGCGCACAAAAAGTAAAAGAAATTGCCTTGAACGCAACCCAAAATCGTTGTGAACAATTAGCTTTGCAAAGGCTGGATGGTTACATTGCTTTATTCAAAGTACGCTTGCAATGCGATTCATTGTATCAATGGCGTATTCGTCGTTATTATCAGTTTGAATTTTCAGCAACAGGAGGTGACCGGTGCAATGGAGTGATTGTTATGCTGGCTAGCCGCGTCGAATCAATACAACTAGAACCATATCGGATACAATAGGAACTTATCTATCGAATTTCTTGTTATAAAAAATCATGTTACGTCTTAGCAATTTTAAACTTCCACTAGAGCATTCTGAAAATGAATTACGCGCGGCTATTTTACAAAAGTTGGCGATTAATGAGAGTGATTTAATCCATTATAGCGTTTACAAACGAAGTTATGATGCGAGACAGAAGCAGAAGATTTATTTTATTTATGCATTAGATGTGGATACGCATAAAAATACCGCGCTTTTAGAAAAATTTGCGCAGGATACCAGCGTTAAAGAAAGGCCTGATGATATCTATCAATTTGTAGGTCACGCGCCTGAAAATATAACGGAACGGCCTATCGTGGTAGGCATGGGGCCGTGTGGTTTATTTGCGGGGTTGATTTTAGCTCAGATGGGCTTTAAACCGATTATCTTAGAGCGTGGTAAAGCGGTTCGCGAAAGAACAGTGGATACCTTTGGTTTATGGCGCAAGCGTAAATTAAACGAAGAATCCAATGTACAGTTTGGTGAAGGCGGCGCAGGTACCTTTTCAGATGGCAAGCTATACACTCAAATCAAAGACCCTAAGCATCATAGCCGAAAAGTATTGAATGAATTTGTGGCGGCTGGCGCGCCTGAAGAAATTTTATATTTGAGTAAACCGCATATTGGTACCTTTCGTTTGGTATCAATGGTGGAAAAAATGCGCCATACCATTGAGGCTTTAGGGGGGGAAGTTCGTTTTGAACAGCGAGTGGATGAAGTCCTGATTGAAAATGAACAAATACAAGGTGTGAAACTTTATAGTGGCGAATGGCTGCACAGTCAGCATATTGTTTTTGCGGTAGGGCATAGTGCGCGAGATACTTTTAAGATGCTGTTTAAAAAAGGTATTTATATGGAAGCCAAGCCATTTTCTATTGGTTTTCGTATTGAACACCCTCAATCTATGATTGATAAATGCCGTTTTGGCGATTATGCAGGCAATGAATTACTCGGTGCGGCGGATTATAAGCTGGTGCATCATTGTAAAAACGGTCGCTCGGTGTACAGTTTTTGTATGTGTCCGGGAGGGACTGTGGTTGCGGCGACTTCTGAAGTGGGTAAAGTAGTGACTAATGGTATGAGCCAATATTCACGCGATGAACGAAATGCCAACAGTGCGGTTGTGGTCGGTATTGACCCAGAAAAAGATTATCCTAATGCGCCTCTTGCTGGATTGGATTTGCAAGATGATTTAGAAAAACGGGCCTTTGTTTTGGGCGGAGAGAACTACGATGCACCCGCGCAATTAGTCGGAGATTTTCTACAAGGTCAGCCAAGTACGGCATTAGGTCAGGTGGCTCCGTCGTATAAACCGGGTATTAAGCTGGGTGATTTAAGTAGCTGTTTGCCTGAGTATGCCGTGGCTGCGATTAAAGAAGCCTTGCCTGTTTTTGATAAAAAAATTAAGGGCTTTGCAATGCACGATGCCTTATTAACGGGCGTAGAAACACGAACATCTTCGCCTGTGCGTATTAAACGGGATAATTTTAGTTTTGAAAGTATTAATACACAAGGATTTTATCCCGCTGGAGAAGGGGCTGGTTATGCAGGGGGAATCTTATCTGCCGCGGTTGATGGTATTAAAATAGCCGAAGCAGTTGCCTTGGATATGCTGGCAAAAAACGCGACTAAATAAAGTAGGCTTTTGTTTTATGGGCTTGAAAGAAAAAGGTAAATTTAGTATGATTACCGGCTAACTTAAAATCTTACTTAAAGATATAAATATGAAAACATTTAGCGCAAAACCCGCTGAAGTAAAGCGCGATTGGTACGTAATCGACGCTGAAGGCAAGACTTTAGGTCGCCTAGCTACCGAAGTAGCACGTCGTCTTCGTGGAAAACATAAGCCAGAATATACGCCTCATGTTGATACAGGCGATTATATTATCGTTATTAATGCGGAAAAAATTCGTGTTACAGGTAATAAAGAAAAAGATAAAATGTATTACCATCATACAGGTTACATTGGTAACTTGAAATCAGTGAGCTTAGGTAAACTAAGACAAACTTTCCCTGATCGTATTATTACGAATGCGGTAAAAGGAATGTTGCCACGTAACCCTTTAGGTCGTGCAATGTTTACTAAATTGAAAGTATATGCAGGCCCTGAACATGGTCATCAAGCTCAACAACCTAAAGTTTTAGAACTTTAGGCAACTAACAGGTTAATATCATGGCAGACGCTACATATTACGGTACTGGACGACGCAAAAGTGCAATTGCACGTGTTTATGCAACATCAGGTACAGGTCAATTCACAGTTAATGGTAAAGCATTAACTGAATACTTTGGTCGTAAAACAGATGAAATGGTTTCATTACAACCATTAGAATTATTAGAATTAACGAGTAAATTCGACGTTAATGTAACGGTTACAGGCAGTGGTCCTTCTGGACAAGCTGGGGCGATTCGTCACGGTTTAACACGTGCATTAATGGTTTATGACGAAACTTTTCGTCCTGCACTAAGAAAAGCGGGTTTTGTGACTCGTGATTCTCGTGAAGTTGAACGTAAAAAAGTTGGTTTACACAAAGCGAGAAAGCGTCCTCAGTACTCAAAACGTTAATCGCTTATCGATTTATTGTTTTTATAATGAGCTTGCTCATTGTAAAAACGATCAAAATCGTTTGCAAAAAAGGGTTGTAATTTTAAAATTACAGCCCTTTTTTTATGCCTTCCTTATTTTCCCCTGAGAGTAATTATGTCTAGTAGTGAATATCAAATGCGCGATAGAGCGGTCGAATCTTTAAAAATACCACCGCATTCGATTCAGGCAGAGCAGTCTGTACTCGGCGGCTTAATGCTAGACAATGAACGCTGGGATACGGTGGCCGAGAAAGTCAGTGAAATTGATTTTTACCGTAAAGATCATCGTTTTATTTTTCAGGTGATTGCAGATTTAGCGGAAAAACAAACGCCCTTTGATGTGGTCACAATTTCTGAGGGCTTACAAAAAATAGGGGAATTAGACGAGGCAGGCGGACTTGCCTATTTAAGTGTCTTAGCGAAAGATACGCCCAGTGCCGCTAATATTGTGGCCTATGCTAATATTGTGCGCGACCGTTCTGTATTACGACAATTAATTCATATTGGTACGGATATTTCTGAGTCGGTTTTTTTGCCAGAAGGGCGTAGCACCAGTGATTTATTAGAAAAAGCAGAAAAAAGTGTTTTTGAAATTGCCGAGCAACGTCAGAAAGGCCAATCGGGCTTTGAGTCCATTAAAGATTTACTGGCCGGTGCGGTTGAGAAAATCGAACTCTTATTTGAACAAGAAGGTGATGTTACTGGGGTCAGTACAGGATTTACGGATTTAGATAAAATGACTTCGGGCTTGCAGCGAGGCGATTTAATTATTGTTGCGGGTCGTCCTTCTATGGGAAAAACCACCATAGCTATGAATATGGCAGAGAATGCGGCGATTAGCGGGAAGTTACCCGTTGCAGTTTTTAGTATGGAGATGCCCGGCGATTCCTTAGCCATGCGGATGATGTCTTCATTAGGCCGTATTGATCAAAATAAAGTGCGTACGGGGAAACTAGATAACGATGAATGGCCGCGTTTAACTTCCGCAATTAATATGCTGGGAGAAACCAAACTGTTTATTGATGATACTGCGGCTTTAACGCCGGGTGAAGTGCGTTCAAGAGCGCGCCGATTGACGCGAGACCATGGGCAATTAGGTTTGATTGTGCTGGATTATCTACAGTTAATGCAATCGCCTTCAAGTGGTGAAAGTCGAGTGGCGCAAATATCAGATATCTCGCGTGGCTTAAAAACCTTGGCAAAAGAACTGAATGTGCCTGTGGTCGCTTTATCTCAGTTAAACCGTAACCTTGAGCAACGCCCGAATAAACGCCCAGTGATGTCGGATTTACGGGAATCAGGGAGTATTGAACAGGATGCGGATGTGATTATGTTTGTCTATCGGGATGAAGTGTATAACGAAGACAGTCCTGATAAAGGCACCGCGGAAATTATTATTGGTAAACAACGAAATGGGCCGATTGGCACTGCGCGCTTAACCTTTTCAGGGCAATATACCCGTTTTGATAATTGCGCGCACAACCCTTATTCTGATGGAGAGTATGAGTGAACCCCAGTGGGGCTTATATTGAATTAGATAGAGTCTCTTTGCAGCATAATGCGCATAAAGTGCGCGAATATGCGCCTCATTCGAAAGTTATCGCTGTGATTAAAGCCAATGCTTATGGGCACGGTTTATTGAATGTGGCTCCCGCTTTACAGGGAAGGGTTGATGCCTTTGCGGTTGCACGCTTAGATGAAGCTTTGCAATTACGCGAGTCTGGGATCAATGAAAAGCTATTGGTCTTACAGGGCTGCGCTCAAGCGGATGAGCTTGCCCAGTTTGAAAAAAATAAAATCGATATGGTGGTACATTCTGCGCATCAAATTGAATGGCTAGAGCAGTCCAAATTAAAGTTTACTGGCAATGTATGGCTAAAAATTGACAGTGGAATGCATCGTTTAGGCATGAGTCCTCAAGATTTTTTAGTATTGTTTTCACGTTTACGGAAAGATAAATCACTGGCTAATTTTCGGTTTATGACCCATTTTTCCAGCGCAGATAATATCGAAGAAATAACGACAGAGCAGCAGTGGCAGTTATTTTTAACAACGATTCAAGAACATAAAGGCTATGAGCTTAGTGCTGCGAATTCAGCCGCGATTGTGGCTTGGCCAGAGACTCATCAAGATTGGGTGCGAGCTGGGTTAATGTTGTATGGTGCATCGCCTGTAATGGGTAAAACGGCTGCAGCATTAGGCTTGCTACCTGTGATGAATTTTTATGCACGCATTATCGCCATTAAATCCATTGCAGAGGGTGAATCGGTGGGCTATGCGGGGACATGGACGGCTAAAAAATCCAGTCGTCTAGCGGTTGTTTCTGTCGGATATGGCGATGGTTATCCGCGGCATATTAGAAGAGGTACTTGTGTATTGATTAATGGTCAGCGTTGTACCATTGTCGGTCGGGTCTCTATGGATATGCTCAGTGTGGATATAACGGATAATGAGCAAGCGTCTGTGGGGGATCAGGTGACTTTGTGGGGCAAAGGTTTGCCTGTTGACGAAATCGCCGAACAGGCAAACACCATTGCTTATACTTTGCTCTGTGGCATTACTCGCCGCGTTAAGATTAAAATCCTTTAGCGACTTTCAGGCTTTAGTTATAGCTGCTGGTATCGTAAGCGTTATTTAACAGTTTAATAACCGATAACACAGTCGTTTTACTCAGTTCTAAGGTTTCTTGACGCTCTTCAATTTGCTCCTTGGCAAAATCCGCCATTTCTTCTTGCATTAAGCCTGCAAGTTTATCTTGTTTTAGTTCCTCAATGCTGGCTTTCGCGGCTTCTTTTTCGCCGTTCATTTGAGTGGTTATAAATTCCATTTGTTTTTGCAGCCATTGCTCCGTTTGCACGGGTAATTTCCCAAATGAAAATTGATAAACACATAAAATATCAAAAATGACATCCATTAACATCATCGCCATTTCTTCATTTTTTTCAGCAACGATGGTTGGAAAAATATTAAACAGTGTATGCGCTAGGGCAGGTTGTTCCGATCTAAATTCGTTCACAACAAGCTGTGCTTCGGATTCATTTAGGTTTCTAGTTTTAGTTAGAGCTTCAAAAAGTTGTTGGTCAGTCAGTATTTGCATTATTTTATTATTGTTATTGTGAAAAGGAAGAGCGGTATTTTATACCGCTTTAATAAGTTAAAAAACCGTTAGCGTTTACGTTCGTCCGCTGTCATAAGGCGGGCGGCTAAATCATGGTCTGAAAAGGATTCTAAAGCATGGCCTTTTTTCTGGCAATAGCCACCATTGGCGGCATAATGCGCACTAAATTCATCAATAAAGACCAAAATAGAGTGATCGAGTAAATACCCTTGAGAAAAATCAAAGGTAATATGTTGATTGGGCGCGATGGCTTCCACAGCTTGTTTTAAGGGTAAAAAATTAGAAAACAAGGCCGAGCCAATAATTTTTACAGTAACATGCCCCGCTTTTTCTTCAATGCTAAAGTGAATTTTAAATAGGTTATCAATCCATACACCTCTTAGCAAATGCAGAATTAATTTTACAAACACCCCAAAAAAGACCCCGACTAATAAATTGCTCGCTAAGGTAGCGAGAATAGTGACTACAAATAAGAACAGTTGGTCTTTACCAATGGCTAGTATATTGGCAAATACTTGCGGTGTGGCTCTGCGGTAGCCGACATAAACCAATAAGGCGGCTAAAGAAGCATGTGGAATATTATGAATGAAATGTGGAAATAAAAGGATAAAGATTAAGAGTAATAAGCCATGAAAGAAGTTAGCCCAGCCTGTTTTTGCACCGCCTTCTACATTAGCCGAGCTGCGTACAAATTCGGCAATCATCGGTAAGCCACCCAAAAAACCTGAAATAACATTTCCTAAACCAATTGCAGATAAATCTTGGTCTAAATCAGTCGGGCGTTTGTAGGGGTCTATTTTTTCTGCAGCACTGGCACTGAGTAAGCTTTCAAGACTGGCTACCAGACAAATACTCAAAGTCGCTATCCAAAATTCCAGTGTTAGAATTTTAGAAAAGTCAGGTAAGTAAAAATAGTCTGATACATCGTCTGGAATATTAACTAAAAAAGGCGGTGAAATAAGGTGTTCATGGAGGTCGGCTTGACCAAAGTGAATGTGTTCATGCTGAATACCAAAAAACTGAGCCAAGCCCATTCCCACCAGTAAGACCATAATAGGTGCAGGAATTTTACTGATTTTCATGCCTTTGAGCATCGGCCAAATAAATAAAATAGCCAATGAGGTTAAACCAATAATGGCAATTTCAGAGGTTGAATTTAATAGGCTATGAGGGATTTGGGCGATCATAGAAAAAAGTCCGCCTTCTTCTGGGTAAGCTCCCAGCATAACATGGGTTTGTCGAGCAATAATGCTAATGCCCATTGCGGCTAACATGCCATGAATCACAGGGGTTGGAAAAAAAGCACTCATGCTGCCCATTTTATAACGTCCCATAATCACCTGAAATAACCCAGCAATCATAATGGCCGCTAAAGTATAGCGATAGCCAGAGATCATATCGCCATCGCTGAGTGATTCCACCGCGGCTAACATCACCACAATCAGCCCGCCTGCTGGACCATTAATAACAATATACGAGCCATTAATACGTGAGACTAATAAGCCCCCGACAATAGCCGTAATAAGTCCTGCAGAGGGTGGAAAACCTGAGCCAATGGCAATACCTAAGCAGAGGGGTAAGGCAATCAAGAAGACCATAAAGCCCGCCTGTAAATCATTGCGCCAATGTTTTTTCAGGCCTGCAATCCCTGTTTCGGGCAGTGTCGTATTTTTAGTCATAAAATGTGAGGGTAAATGAATGATGGCTTAATTTTAACAATTAAGCCTTATAAAATCAGTTCATTCTTGAATAATGTCATAGTATTGTCATATTTCAGGTGTAAAATTCAATCCCTTTTTTCGCTGCAATGATATTTAAAGCGTGGTTAATCTAAGCCTTCGTATAAATCTTCTTCAATATCCAAATCTAACTTTAAGCTCTCAGAGGACTCACCATCTTTAATTAAATGCTCACGTTGCTGCTGATATGCCGAGCGAATAAAACTATATCTGTCTAATGCGGCTTGCTCTACTACTGTTTCTAGTCCTAATAAATCCGCTCGGGTATCCACAATCTCTACAGCTCTTAGCCCAGCCATTCCCCAGCCCACGCCCGTACTGGAGAAAGCGCCCACATAGGTTATAGGGTGTAAGGCCATATCTCCGACACGGCCTAGAAGCCCCCTTGCTGAGCTGGAGCCGTAAAAAGGCAAGACGATATAAGGTCCGCTGGGCATATTCCATACGGCCAATGTTTGTCCGAAATCTTCCTCATGTTTTTCCAAGCCCATCGGTGTGGCCACATCAAAAATACCTGCAATCCCTACAGTACTATTTAGTAAGAAACGTGCGGTATCCATGCTGGCTAATTTAGGTTTTGCTTGCAGACCGTTATTAACCGCAACCCCAATGTCTTGTAAATTCGAGAAGGCGTGTGTAATCCCTGTATCAACCAATTTAGGCGTAATGGCGCGATAGCTTTTGGCGACGGGTTGCATAATAGCGGCATCTAAATCATCATTAAAGCTTTGAATGTTGCGATTTACGCCTTCCCAAGGGTCACTTGCACTGGGCTTTTCTATTTGGCTACAGCCAGATAATAAAATCAGGCTGATACAAAATAGCGATAGAGTGTGTGGTTTTTGTTTATTGATGGGATTCACATTGGTTCCTTACTTGATGGAAGCGGCTATTTTACTCTACCCATCCATAAAAAGTTAGCGTAACATAGTAGGCTTTTAACGTGTTCCCAGCTATATGCCTTATGGAAAAGATTGAGTATCCTATTAACGACCGCTTTAGAGGTTACTTACCTGTTGTTGTTGATATAGAAACCGCGGGGTTTGACGCAAAGAAAAACCCACTTTTAGAAATTGCTGCGGTCATTGTTGAATATAATGAGTTGGAAGAATTTGTTGTGACTGAAAAGTACAATGCCAATATCATCCCTTTTGAGAATGCGATTTTAGACCCCGCCGCTTTGAAATTTACGGGAATCGATCCGTATCATCCTTTTCGTATGTCAGTTACTGAGAAGGATGCGCTTGCTAAATTATTTAAACCCATTAAACAAGCGGTTAAACGTAATAATTGTACGCGCGCTATTTTAGTCGGACATAACCCTAATTTTGATATTAATTTTCTCAATGCGGCTATTGAACGCAGCAAGACTAAGCGCAGTCCTTTTCACCCTTTCAGCACCTTTGATACAGCCACTTTAGGCGGCTTAATGTATCAACAAACAGTCTTGGCAAAGATTGGGAAAGCGGCGAATATGCCTTGGGATAATGAGCAAGCGCATTCTGCTTTATATGATGCAGAACAAACCGCTGAAATATTTTGTAAAATTGTCAATCGATGGAAGCAGTTAGAGGCTCTAGATTTAGGCGAGAAAGAATAATCCAAGTAAGGATGAATATAAAAGCTCATGCAGACACTTTCCTCCGCCATTCCCAGAGTTGTTGACATCCTCCCCTTTAGATACAGAGAGCAGCATGGCGTATCACAGAAAAGGCAGTAAGAATCAGAAGTACAGTTTTCAAGAGCAAAGAATATTTTTGGCGCTGGAGAAAGAAAAGTTTGCTAATCAAGCGTCCGCATTTAATACCATTATTACGGCGGCCGCAAAACATCTGTTAGTTAAGCGGGTAAGTATTTGGTTATTCAATGAGACAAAGTCCAATATAAAATCTCAGGCACTGTATGACCAAGGTGATTTATCGAATACAGAGCGAGTTCTTGAATCCAAGGACTACCCGCACTATTTTAGAGCTTTAAATCATTCAGGCGTGATTACCGCTGACAATGCACAAACCTGCTCTTCGACAAATGAATTTACTACAGACTACCTTATTCCTTTAGGCATTACTTCCATGATGGATATCCCTATTTGGATTAAAGGGGAAGTTATTGGTATTGTTTGTTATGAACATATTGGCCAGATTAGGCAGTGGGGAGCTAAAGAAGCTAACTTTGGTTTTTATATTTCAGATTATGTGGCTAAAGTTCTTTTAGAAAATACCCGTGAGCAAGCTGAAATACGCTTGCAAGTCAGCGAAGAAAGCATCCGTTTTTCACAGCAGCAATTAGAGAATGTCATACAGGGCGCACAGCTAGGCTATTGGGATTGGCATTACCAAACAGGTGAGCATGAAGTCAATGACCGCTGGCTAGAGATGTTGGGCCTATCTAGAAATCAGGTGAAGAATCACGTAGCTGATTGGAAAAGCCTTATTCACCCTGAAGACCAAGCTTGGCTGTTAAATATCGTGGAAACTCACATAGATTCAGGTAAAGCCTATGAGGCAGAATTTAGAATGCGCCACACGGATGGCCATTGGGTTTGGATTCAGGGTTCAGGTGCGGTTGTGGAATATAACCCAGAAACAAAGCAGCCTATGCGTATTTGTGGAACACACCAAGATATTAGTGCGCGTAAGCAAGCAGAATTTGAGTTATATCACTATAAAAATACCTTAGAAAGTCTCGTTGAAGAGCGTACTGAGGCGTTAAATATTGCCTTGCAAGCTTCCGAGGGGGACAGTCAATCAAAAACTGAATTCTTGTCTTCTATGAGTCATGAATTACGCACGCCATTGAATGCTATTTTAGGTTTTGCCCAGTTATTACAAGCGAATGATGAGGAGCCTTTAACAGAAGAGCAGGAAGAAGGGGTTGAGTATATTTTATCCAGTGGCACGCAATTATTGAATTTAATTAACGATGTATTGGATTTGTCAGATATTGAGGCAGGCAATATAAGAGTCACTTTTGAAGCCATTAATATAATGGATTTAATTGAGCAAGTGGTTAACTTGATGAATGTTATTGCAGAGAAGGAGGCCATTCAGCTCAATATCCTATCTGATATGCCAGCGGTCGTTCTAGGGGACGATCGAAAAATAAAACAAGTTATTATTAATTTATTAGACAATGCAATTAAATATAATGAGGTCAATGGCACGGTTAATATTACTTGGCAATACATGAGCCATGAACGTCTGCGAATCAATATATGCGATACAGGAGTAGGCATAAAAGAGGCGAATCACGAAAGAATATTCAGCCCTTTTCATCGTTTAGATAAAGAAAAATGTACGACTACAGGCACTGGAGTCGGATTGACTGTCAGTAAAAAACTAATGGAGCTAATGGGAGGAAATATTGGTGTTGAAAGTATTGAGCATGAAGGAAGTACTTTTTGGATTGAACTCCCCTTGTTCAAAGAAAGTGATAAAGAGGCTAATACAATGAATCAATTTACTATTTTAGTGGTTGAAGATGAAGAAGCTATTCGGCAAATGCTGGTGATTGTGCTGCAACAAAATAATTTTACAGTACTCGAAGCAGGGGATGTGGCACAAGCACAAAGCTTATTAAATGAGCATTTACCTGACCTTATTCTGTTGGATTGGATGTTGCCTAAAATTACCGGTGATGAATGGACGCGGCGTTTAAAATCGGATACCAATTACAGTGATGTGCCTATTATTTTATTAACGGCGAAAGGCGAAGAGTCGGATAAAATTCGCGGCTTAGATTTAGGCGCGGATGATTATGTCACTAAACCTTTTTCACCCAAAGAATTAGTGTCCCGCATTAAGGCTGTTTTACGCCGAAGTGGAAAAATTCACGATTTAACACAAATAAAATTTCAAGATATTACCTTGAATACCGAACAGCATAGTGTGAATATTGGGGGAGAAGAAATGGAAGTCAGTCCCACTGAATTTAAGCTATTGAAATTCTTTTTAACCCACCCTGGTAAAGTTTATACTCGGACGCAGTTGTTAGATAAAGTGTGGGGACATAGCGTATACATTGAAGAGCGAACTATTGATGTACATATTCGCCGCCTTAGAAAAATATTAGCTCAGTTTCAGCGTGAAGATTGGTTACAAACCGTTCGAGGGTTTGGCTATCGTTTTTCGGAGAAGAAGCTTTAATGTATTTATGGAAAAAAGATATTCTTTATCTATTATTAGCAGGGCTTTGTGCTGTGCTTGTATGGCGATTTACCGGCTATTTTCTAGAAAGTTTATTACTGATTAGCCTGAGTTACAGTATACGATTAGTGTATTTAACGCAGCAATTAGAGCGTTCGTTACACTCTGGTATACAGGCAAAAAATGCACCGAAGGATGGTATTTGGGGAAAAGTTTATCAGCATGTTTTCCATACGACTGAAGCCAATATCAAACGGCAAAAAAAATTAACACGCATTATTAAAAAATTCAGTAAATCGACCGCCGCTCTTCCCGATGCGATTGTGGTCTTAGGTAAAAAGAATGAAATTCGTTGGTTTAATCCAGCCGCTAAATCGGTTCTAGGTTTACGTAAAAAGGATAAAGGGGAGTACATTTTGAATTTGATTCATACTCCCGCTTTTATTAGCTTTATTCAAGATAAAAAAACCAATACGGTTTTAAACATTAAATCCCCGACCGATGAACGAATTACCTTACAAATTAAAATTGCCTCGTATGATAAGAATTCTCATTTATTAGTTGCGCATGACATCAGTTATTTAAAAAATATAGAGCGGATGCGTAAGGATTTTGTGGATAATATTTCCCATGAACTGCGTACGCCGTTAACGGTGTTAAAAGGCTACTTAGAAACCCTTTTAGAAATGGAAGATGAGAATCCGTCTCCATTATTAATCCATTCTTTACAGCAAATGAGTAATCAATCGCAACGGATGCAATCGTTGGTAGATGATTTATTATTATTAGCCAATCTTGAAACCGAAAAGAGTGAACAACTGCAGGTGAATATTCCTGCTTTATTGGAACAAGTCTGCCAAGAAAGTAAGGTTTTAGGTTTGACAGAAAATCGCATTCAATTGATAACAGACTGCCAGCAAGGCTTAAAAGGCAATGGGCAAGAATTACACAGTGTTTTTTCTAACTTGATTATAAATGCCTTAAAATATTCGGCTGACGATTCGGTGGTAACAGTGCATTGGTATCAAGAAAAACAGCATTTAATTTTAGATGTGATTGACCAAGGCGAAGGCATTGCCGAAGAAGATTTACCGAAAATAACCGAACGATTTTATCGGGTAGATGTTAAGCGCACACGCGAGGCGCGCGGAACAGGTTTGGGTTTAGCGATTGTAAAACACGGACTGGCTCGGCACGATGCACAGTTGGTTATCAATAGCGAACTAGGAAAAGGCAGTACCTTTCGGTGTGTGTTTCCTGAAGAAGGGATTTAGCTGCCTCTCCAGCAGGAGAGGCAGCTAAAACTACGTACCATCCTAAACTTAGATTAAGTATGATATTACGCAGTGCTTTTAAAGCCCTCTCCTGGGGGAGAGGGTTGGGTGAGGGGTGTTGTATTGTTCAAAATAAAGAACAATCAGCGCTTAGAATGGTAATCGATTAAGAATGGGCTTTAGCGGTTGAAGATAAAAGAAAAGAACCCCTCACCCCCAGCCCTCTCCCCAAGGGAGAGGGAGCTAAAACCTTGTACCTTATATAGGTGAGAGGGCGCTAAACGGATTTTAAGCAATACCGCCCTCTGCCAGTTTCTTAGGATTTAATAAGGTTTCCAGTTCCACGCGTGATAAAGCACACATTTCTTCAGCCACATCAATAATAGGTCGTTCTTGTTTATAGGCCGCTTTCGCAATTTCGGCCGCTTTTTCATAGCCAATAATTGGATTTAAAGCGGTCACTAAAATAGGGTTTTTGGCTAAGGCTTTGGCAAGATTTTCTTCGCGAACGGTAAAATCTGCAATAGCTGTATCCGCTAAGGCGTGACTGACCTGACTGATAATCTCAATGCTTTGTAAAATATTATAGGCAATCACCGGTAACATCACATTGAGCTGAAACGAGCCAGACTGTCCTGCTACGGTAATAGTGCTGTCATTACCTATCACTTGTGCCGCGACCATCGCAGTGGCTTCAGGAATCACTGGGTTGACTTTACCCGGCATAATGCTGCTGCCCGGTTGTAAGGCGGTCAGTTCAATTTCACCTAAGCCTGCTAAGGGGCCGCTGTTCATCCAGCGTAAATCATTGGCGATTTTCATTAGACTGACGGCAATGGTTTTTAGTTGCCCTGATAATTCCACCATTGCATCTTGACAGCTTAGACTTTCAAAAAAAGAATCATTGGCGACAAAATCCACTTGCGTTATTTCGCTGACCGTTTGTGCAAAGCGAGTGGCAAATTCAGGATGGGCATTAATCCCTGTTCCTACAGCCGTGCCACCTTGTGCCAGTTTTTGTACGCGCGGTAAAGCACTTTCGACTCGGGCAATGCCATTGCGAATTTGTAAGGCCCAAGCCCCAAGCTCTTGCTCTAAAGTCATGGGCATGGCATCCATCAGATGCGTGCGTCCTGTTTTAGTGTATTCAGAGCAGGCACTTGCTTTGGTTTCTATGGTCTGTGCAAGGTGCGTTAGGGCGGGTAATAATTCGCGATGTACTTCTAAAGCGGCACTGATATGAATGGCAGTAGGAATTACATCGTTACTGCTTTGTCCCATATTGACATGGTCATTAGCCCCTACGGTTTTAGAGCTATGTTTAGACGCAAGATGCGCTAACACCTCGTTCATATTCATATTGGTACTGGTACCCGATCCTGTTTGAAAGACATCAATTGGGAATTGTTGTGCGTATTCGCCCTGAATAATGCTTTCAGCCGCTTGCTTAATGGCTGTGCCTTGTTCATTATCCAAAAGCCCTAAATCCATATTCACTTGAGCCGCAGATTGTTTAATCAACGCCAGTGTTTTAATAAAAGAGGGCGGTAGGACTAAGCCACTAATGGAAAAATTATTAATGGCTCTTTGGGTTTGTGCACCGTAAAGGGCAGATTTTGGAACTTCAAGTTCCCCCATGCTGTCTTTTTCTATTCTAAAATTTGAATCGCTCATGGCATTATTTTTCTGGTGATAAAGGAGAGGTTATAAGCCAGAGCTGTAGTTCTTCTTGGCTAAAAGGCCAGCAAAGTTCCGTCTGGTTTGTTGTATTGAGTAAAACAGGAATTTTAATCGCGTAACGTGCTTGCCATTGTTCCTCGTCGGCAATATCCACTTTATGATACGCGGTGGAGAGTGCCTCTAATAATTCTTCCGCTTGGCTGCATAAATGACAGGCCGAGGTGCCTAATAATAAGTAACTCATTAATGGGATTTACCTAGTTTTTCTAAATAGCCCATTAAAAAGGCAGACAGCACAAAGGTAAGATGCACCAGCACATACCAAAGCATATTCTCAGTGCCTGATTTATCAATATTCATAAAGACTTTCAGTAAATGAATCGAGGAAATCGCGACAATGGAAGAGGCCACTTTCATTTTTAAGGAGCCATAATCGTGTGTGCCTAACCACGATAATTTTTCGGTGCCTTCAGAAATATCCAATTGGGATACAAAATTATCATAGCCGCTAAACATCACAATAATGGTTAAACTACCGACCAAACTTAAATCAATAAAGGTTAATAATTGTAAAATAAGTTCCGATTCACTCATATCTAAAATATGCGGAATAAAATGATACAGCTCTTGAAAGAATTTAACCGATAAGGCCATTAAGGCTAAACTCATACCTAAATAAACGGGCGCTAATAACCAGCGGCTGGCATAAATACAATATTCTATAATTCTTTCTATCATGCACTTGCTTCCGAATTTTCCTGAGTTTCAGGCTCTATAGCCAGTTCAATACCTAGCATAGTGGCAATATCCTGCTCGACGGTGCTAATGCCTTGAACAGCTAATTCATCGGTGAGTTTTTTTAAAATTCCTGCACTGAAAAAAGGCGGTAAGGTCGGGCCTATAAAGGTATTTTTAACCCCTTTTTCAAATAAGACCAGCATCATTAATAAGCTGTGTTGTTCATACCAAGCAAGATTAAACGAGACCGGCAGGGCATTAATATCACTGACCGCCATTTTTTCTTGTAAATCGGCTAAGAAATCTAAAATAAGGTGAAAATTATGCGCTTGTCCGACATCTAATAAACGCGGAATGCCTTCAATTTCACCCAATTCCAGTTGGTGAAAACGATATTTAGTATCGCCTGCGGTAATAATTAAGCTATCACTAGGTAAGGCTTGTGCGAGTTCGGTGTAGTATTTACGTTCTTTATGTCGTCCGTCATAGCCTGCGAGTACCACAATATGCTGGATGGCTTTGGATTCTAAACACGCAGCGATAGGCTCGACTAAGGCTTGCAGAGCTTTTCGGCCATAGCCTGTTAGCACCGTGCCTGTTTTTAATTCATCGGGCGCAGGGCATTGCTTGGCTTGTTCAATAATGGCACTAAAGTCTTTTGCTTCATGAGAACGACGATTATCAATATGTTTGAGACCTGCCCAACCGACCATGCCTGAGGTATAAGTCATATCAATATAGCCTTTTTTGGGCTGTTGTAAGCTATTACTGGTGACTAAAACAGGGCCTTTGAATTTACCAAATTGTGTTTTTTGCTCTTGCCATGCCCCGCCGTAGTTGGCGACTAAGTTAAAAAACTTTTTAAAAGCGGGGTAGCTGTGCGCTGAAAGCATTTCATCGTGGGTGTAAATATCCACACCCGTGCCAGCACTTTGCTCTAATAAATCGTGTAAATCTTGGAAATCATGACCTGTGACAATAATTCCAGGTCTATCAGACGTATCTAAATGGACTTTAGTAGGTTCTGACTCGCCAAATCTCTGGGTATTAGTTTTTTCTAAGAGCGCCATTAACTGCATGGCTTGCTCACCGCAGGTAAAATTTAAGGCTAAAATACTGTCTAAAGTCGTTTCAGGATCTAAAGTAGAGGCGAGGGCTTTATGCAGAAACGCATAATGCACATTGGCCACAGGTTCTAACACTTGGATATGCTCAATTAACGCGCCGAGACCTTTGAGCGCATACACGAGCATTTCTTGTGCGGCATGATGGTCGGCTTCATCCTCGCTCATTTCTTGTTCAGGTATTACGCCAACGCTTTCGCCTTTTTTGGTGAATTCTGCAACATCAATGCTGGCATAATGCCATAAGGTTTCTTTGGGTAACAGTTGTTTAAAGCTGGCTCCCTGCGCTAATAATTTACGTTTTAGAAATTCACGGCGCTGAATGGTTTCGCTAATAAGTTGTACGAATACAGCGGCATCGAAATTAACATTAGTGACCATTGAATACAAAGCACGGGCAGTAAATTGGTCAATTTTAGTTTCAGAGATATTAAGTTCAGTGGCTTTATCTGCATAATACGCCAGACCTTTTAAACTGTAAGTGAGTAGGTCATGTAAGCTGGATATATCCGATTTTTTACCGCAAATACCCGCTGTATCGCAGGCAATATTTTTTTTGGCTTCCTGACAGTGATAACAAAACATACTGAATGGTCTCTATAAATAAATGGGATGGGTAGGTAGACAAGGAACTAAGGGATTAGTGCGATAAACTTTTCAGTAAATTACTGTAATCTTCTTCCATTTGTTGGTTACTTATCCGTAATGCTTCGACGCGTTTACAGGCGCTCATGACCGTTGTATGGTCACGCCCTCCAAAAGCAACGCCGACTTCGGGTAAACTATGATGGGTTAATTCTCTCGCTAAACTCATGGCAATTTGGCGCGGACGAGTGACGGTTTGTTTACGGCTTTTGGACAGTAAATCGGCGACTTTTATTTTGAAATAGTCTGCCACAGTTTGTTGAATATTGTCCATACTGACTAATTTATCTTGTAAGGAAATTAAATCATGTAAGGCAATTTTAGCAAAGTCTATGGTAATTTCAGAATCGGTAAATTGTGCGTTGGCAATCACACGTCGTAAAGCGCCTTCTAAATCACGCACATTAAAAGGTATACGCTTGGCGATAAAAAAAGCCACTTCATGCTTTAATTCAACCTGATTTTCTTTGGCTTTATTGATAAGAATCGCTGTACGCGTTTCTACATCGGGTGGTTGAACTGCAACTGGCAATCCCCAACTTAAACGCGATTTTAAACGCTCCTCTAAGCCTTTAATTTCTTTTGGGTATTTATCCGAGGTCAGCACCACCTGTTTATTGTTTTCTAATAAACTATTAAAGGTGTGTAAAAATTCTTCTTGGGAGCGTTCTTTACCAGCCAAAAACTGCACATCATCAATAAACAGGGCATCAACACTGCGGTAATATTTTTTAAAGTGGTCAATTTTTTTATGCTGAAAGGCTTGTACCATTTCTTGAACAAATTTTTCAGTGGTTAAGTAGACAATATGCGCCTCTGGATTTTTCGCTAAAATGGAATTACCAATGGCGTGCATAAGGTGAGTTTTACCTAAACCCGATGCACCATAAATAAGCAGGGGATTATAAGAGGAACCTAAATTTTCAGAGACTTGTACCGAGGTTATTTTGGCTAATTGATTGGACGGGCCTTCAATAAAGTTTTCAAAGGTAAACGCGGTATTTATAAAGTGAGGATGTTGTTTTTTGGTTTGTTTTTTTAACTTTTCTTTGGTTTGAGTGCTTGCATACTTAACCAGTAAATCTTCTTGAGTGCTTTTAGAACCAATGCCCAGTTTGGCTTGATATTGCCCGCTGGAAAATTCATAGACAGCATCTTCAATTTTGCTTAGAAAATGTTTTTGCACATAGGCAATGATGAATTGATTGGGAGCCAGAAGTTTAATAACATCCTTTTCTTCTTCGGCTTGTAATGGTCGAATCCAGGTGTTTAAATCGTTGCTGGATATTTCATTCTCAAGACGCGAAAGGCAAGAATCCCAAATAGAGCTCATTAAATCATTTTCTCGCTTAGTGTTAAAAATTAGGAATAAAAATCAGATACAGAAGCTTGAACGTTCTGTGAGTCGAAGAATAATAGCATAAAAGGCTAATTTAACCTTTAATTAAATACCTAAAAATGACAATAAAAATGAAAACAATATTAATTACAGGCTGTTCCACGGGGATTGGCTATCAAACCGCAGTGCGTTTAAAACAGCGAGGTTATCGAGTGATTGCCAGTGCAAGGGATGCAGGCGATGTTACGCGTTTAGTTGAGGAAGGCTTTGAAGCGATCCAGTTGGATTTAGCTGAAAGTGAGAGTATTCAAGCGGCGGTTAAGGAATTAATTCAAATGACCGAGGGACACATTGATGGCTTATTTAATAATGGGGCGTTTGGACAACCAGGCGCGGTGGAAGATTTAAGTCGTGATGTGCTGCGCGAACAATTTGAAACCAATGTCTTTGGTACACAGGAATTAACCAATTTAATTATTCCGCTGATGCGTAAGCAAGGGCAGGGGCGTATTATTTATAATAGTTCGGTCTTAGGCTTTGTTGCCATGTCGTATCGTGGCGCGTATAACGCCAGTAAATACGCTATAGAGGGCTTGGTGGATACTTTACGCTTAGAATTGCATGGCACAGGCATTCAACTTTCTTTAATTGAGCCAGGGCCGATTACCAGTGATTTTAGAAAGAATGCGTTTGCTTTGTATCAAAAAAATATTAATGCAAGTCAAAGTCCGCATCAGCACACGTACAAAGCGATGGAAGTGCGCTTGCAAAAAGAAGGCCCTGCCGCGCCCTTTACTTTACCTGCGGATGCGGTGGTGGAGCGTGTGATTCATGCGCTGGAATCAAAGCAAGCGAAAATACGCTATTATGTGACCTTTCCAACCTATTTATTTGCTTATTTAAAGCGATTATTGCCCATGCGTTGTTTGGATTACCTGTTACGCAAAGTGCAATAAATGACTGTAGAGATCATGCGATTTAACATCTTAAAAAATACCTATAAGAAAATAGGGCTGATAGCGGCTTGTAGTCTGGCATTAAGCGGTTGCCAGTCTTGGTATGGCCCCAGTGCCTTGAATGAAACCCATCCAGCGTACAATCAAGCGATGGTTAATTCTTTAAGCCAAGAAATGCTGCTGAATTTGGTGCGTTTAAAATACCGTGACCGCCCTTATTTTTTAAGTATTAATACCGTCACGGCTTCGATGTCTTTGAAATCCTCATTTGGCTTACAATCCAGCTCGACTGTTAATGGTTCCAGTGGTGTATCGCCTGATATAGGCGTCACCTTTTCGCAAAGTCCGACCATTTCTTACGCCCCCTTATCGGGTGAAGATTTTTTAAAAAGTATTTTATCGCCCTTACCGATTGAATCGGTACTGGTAATGGCGCAATCAGGCTGGCGTATCGAACGTATTTTTGGCCTGTGTTTAGAAATGATAAATGATGTGCCGAACGCCCCCAGTGCATCAGGTCCTACTCCGAAAGAAGCGCCGCACTATAAGACCTTTCAAAGCTTGGTTCAATCCTTTGACTATTTACAATCACAGCACCTGATTGAAATAGGCGTAAATCCTATTTCGGGAAAAGAAATAGAAATTCATTTTTTACCTACAGAAGAGCCGCGTGCGTTATCGGAAATCAGAAATCTTAGGGACTTATTGCAATTAAATGACTCTACGATGTATCAGTTATCCAATAATTTTTTAGCGAATAATTACAGCAGTCTGTCTGAAAAAAATAAGTTACTGAGTATGCGCTTACGCTCTATTTACAGTATGTTGTATTATTTATCTCAAACGGTAGAAGTGCCTGTAGAGCATCAAAAACAAGGCTTAGTGACGCAAACGAAAACGGCAACTGGAGAAAATTTTCAATGGACGAATACCCCTGCGGGGCGATTATTTCAGGTGCATAGCGGTGAAGATAAGCCTGAAAATGCGTATATATCCGTGCATTACCGTGATACTTGGTTTTATATTGCCGATAACGATTTACAAACAAAATCGACTTTTATGTTATTAACGCAGTTATTTAACCTACAAGCTGGGCAATCTAAAGCAACCAACCCAACACTGACCATCCCTGTGAGATAAGGTTTATATGGCACTCATTGAAACAATCTATATTGAAGAAGCTATTCTCCAGCACCCAAGAGTGCTGGATATTTGTGCACGTTTTCCTAATGCGCGGAAAATTAGCTGTGAACGTTACGGCGAAGTGTTTAACCCTAAAGCGCAAAACTTTCGTTTACAAAAACAACAGCCCGCTTTAATTTTAGCTGAGAAATATAAAGGCTTTGCGCTTAAAACACCGCCACAATATGGGATTGGTGCAACACAGAATTATTACTTTTCACACATGCTGAATTGTCTTTATGATTGCCGTTATTGTTTTTTACAAGGTATGTATCAATCGGCTAATTATGTGTTATTTATTAATTATGAAGATTATTTCGCGGATATTCAGAAGCTCTGTGCAGAAACGCCTAATGAGCCTGTGCATTTCTTTTCGGGCTATGATTGCGACAGTCTTGCCTTAGAATCAGTAAGCCAGTTTGCGCAGAATTTTGTGCCTTTTATCGAGTCCATTCCTAATGCGTGGATGGAATTACGCACCAAGAGCAATCAAACACGGGCGTTATTAGAGATTCCCGCTTATGAGCGGTGTATTGTGGCTTATAGTTTTACGCCTGATGAAATTGCACAGGCTTTAGAACACCAAGCGCCGTCTATTGAAAAACGCTTAGCGGCCTTAGTAAAACTTCAGGCACACGGTTGGCCAATTGGTTTGCGCTTTGATCCGATTATTTATGAAACCGATTACCAAGCCCATTATCGGGCTTTATTTGCTTTGATTTTTGCACAAATTAAGCCTGAATCTTTGCACTCTGTGAGTTTAGGTGTATTTCGTCTGCCGAATAATTATTTTAAGAAAATCCATAAGCTGTACCCCGAAGAAAAACTGTTTGCCAGCCCTTTGGAATCTCAGCAAGGCATGATGTCTTACAAAGCAGAATTAGAAAATAAAATGATGCAGTTCTGCACAGCCGAATTATTAAACTATATTACCGAAGAGCAGTTTTTCCCATGCAGTTAAATCCGCGCACGATTCTTATTAGTGGTGCCAGTTCTGGGATTGGGCGCGCCTGTGCTATCGCTTTATTAGAGCAAGGGCATTTTGTGATTGGGCTTTCCAGAGATTGCAGCCAATTTAGTACAGAGCACACCCATTTTTCAGCGGTAGAACTGGATTTAAGTGCTGTAGAGCGTTTGCCGAATCAGTTGAAACAACTGAGTAAGCAGCATCCCGATATTGATAGTATTTTGTTTAGCGCAGGCAAAGGACAATTTAGCAGTTTAGAAGAGTTTTCTTTTATACAAATACAAGCCTTAATGAATCTTAACTTTATTAGCCAAAGTTTTTTAGCTAAAGCCTTTTTACCCGCATTAAAGCGAAAACCGTTAGCGGATTTAATCTTTATTGGCTCAGAGGCCGCTTTACAAGGCAGTCGCAAAGGCAGCGTATATTGCGCGAGTAAATTTGCCTTACGCGGGTTTACTCAAGCTCTACGGGATGAATGTGCGAAAAGCTCGGTACGCGTTTCACTGATTAATCCTGGTATGGTACAAACGGATTTTTTCAAAGAGCTTAACTTTATGCCAGGCGAAGGTAAAAATCAGCACTTATTAGCCGAAGATGTTGCGGAGGCGGTAAGTTATATTCTCAATGCACGGGCTGGGATTATTATTGATGAAATTAACCTTAATCCTGCGAATAAAGTAATTCAGTTTAAGTAATTGACTTGATGGAATTGTTCAATTGATTTGCTTAGGTGTTCTGCATTTTCAGGAGATTTTAATAAATACACTGTTTCCATCAAACTGCTGTAATACTCAAATGACATCACTACGGCATCTTCGCTGTCACGTCTCGTTATGACAGTACAATCCGCATCATTAACAACACGGTCTAAAACACTTTTAAGCCCATTTTTAGCTTCAGTAAATGAAACGATTTGCATTTTTTACCTCACATGTTCAAGTGGTTAGAAAATATAACTCTAAACTTTAAATTGTACAGTATATGGAACATGTCTTTTAAAGTTAATGCCCAGGATTTATCTTAAGCAGTTGATATTGCATAATAATTTGTTATTATGCATAGTGGCTTATTAAACAGGGCAACCACAAGGGATTGCCCCTACGCGTTGTGCTGTGTATGTAGAAACCGACTCAATCGCAGTTTAATAAACGGCTTGATGGTCGCCAATATTAATTAAAATAATTCGTTCATCTTTTACCAGCAACTCCAAAGTGATGCGGTAAGATACATTAATTGAAACAGACTGCAGAGGTTTTAAACGCCCTTGTAAGGCGTGTAAACGCAAAGAAGGGTGTTGAGGATTAAGCTCTAATAATTGCAGTGTTTTTAAGTATTGTTTTTTTAGGTTAGGGTGACGCTTAATAAAGCGTAAGGCGCGACGGTTGTATTGTTCAGTTAAAACTAACTGATAACTCATTCCATCGCTTCTAATCGTGCTAAATGCGCCTCAGCAGACTCTTCATTGAAATGACCTGCTTTTATATCGGCTTCTGATTCGGTAATAGCCGCACTTAATTCACACTCACGTAAGTAGTTGTAATGTTCAATATCCATGACAACAAAGCGCTGCTTACCTCGTACAGAAATAAGAGCTTCTGTTTGTTGTTCTAATTCGGCTTGAATCACCGAAACCCCTTGGGTCTTTAACTCATTGGCAGTAATCATGCTATTAATCCATTATGATTGATTAAATAATAATACGCTTAATCGTATTATTAATAAACTCAATACCTTAATTTTTTTTACAATATGCTTGTATTAAGTGAATAAGTCAGTGAGTATGTTGTGATATTAATTTATTGTAGCAATAAAGGTAGCGCGTCGTGGGGCGGGATGACCTTCCATGGTGAGATTAATATCCTCTGGGTCTAAAAAATCTTGTAAGGAATTAAAGGTCATCCACGGGGTGGCGCGTTGTTCTTCTAAGCTTGTTTGATTTACATCGACCACGCGAATATTTTTAAAGCCGCAGCGGGTCATCCAACTGACTAAAGTATCGCAAGTGGGTAAAAACCAAACATTGCGCATACGGGCATAACGTCCTTCAGGTACTAAGACTTCACCCAATGCTCCTTCAATAATCAGCGTTTCTAATACTAATTCCCCTCCAGGTCGTAAGCGACTGCGTAAATCCATTAAATGCTCTACCGGAGAGCGGCGGTGATATAGCACGCCCATGGAAAAAACGGTATCAAAAATCGCGGTTTTTTCAGGAATTTCTTCTAAGGTCAGCGGTAATACATAGATAGGCACTTCTTGTGCGTATAAACGCAGAATGGCTTGAAATTGTAAAACGTGCAATTGCACAGGGTCAACACCGACCACCATTCGTGCGCCTGCTCCGTACATCCTCCAACAATGATAACCATTGCCACAGCCAACATCGAGAACCAAACGATTTTTCAGCGGGCTAATATGTTCTTTAATCCGCTCCCATTTCCAATCAGAACGCCATTCAGTATCCAGATGTAAATCGAATAGATGATAGGGGCCTTTACGCCACGGGAAGAGGTTTTTTAATCCTGCATCCATCTGTTGATATTCAGTGTCAGAAAGTTCCGCGCGCTTTCCAATGCTAAAGCCATTGTTATCTAATTGAATACTGGGATGAGTGGGATTAGGTAATTGTTCAACAGCGGCATTCCATTTTTCGAAATTTCCGTGGGCTTCTGGGTTAAGTTTTTGCTGAATTTGTTCAGGTAAAATTTCAGCCCAAGCCTCTGCCTTCATTTCAATCAGTTCATCGTAGAGCGGTTGGTAATTTATCATTTAATAGCAATCATAGAGGCAAAATTAAAATATTGAAACCATACTTCGGTATTGTTAAAACCTGATTGTTGTAAGCGGGCTTTATGTTGTTCGAAGCTTTCAGGAATAAGTACATTTTCGATGGAGGCGCGCTTTTGACTGATTTCCATATCACTGTAACCATTGGCGCGTTTAAATTCATGGTGCATTTCAGTTTGTAAACTCTGTTGTCTCTCATCCATAAACATAAGCTTTTCTGATAAAATTAATAAGCCATTGGGGCGTAAGCCATCGTATATTTTCTTTATGAAAGCATTACGGTCAGCGAGCGGGATAAATTGTAGGGTGAAATTTAAGACCACCACCGAGGCATTTTCAATGTTTACCTCTTGAATATCTTGATAAACAAGTTCTACGGGTAAGGTGGCTGTATCGCGGTCAATGATTTTTTGACAGCGTTGCAGCATGGCATTGGAATTATCCACGCCAATAATTTTGCAGGACTGGGCGGTGATTTTATGGCGCATGGAGAGCGTTGCCGCGCCTAAAGAGCAGCCTAAGTCATAGCATTGGCTATTGTCTTGAGCAAAGCGACTGGCCAGCAAGCCAATGGCGGAAATAATGGCACTGTATCCTGGTACAGAGCGTTGAATCATATCAGGAAATACATCGACCACACTGGGGTCAAATTGAAAACGGTCAACCTGACCGAGTGGGCTTGCGAATAAGGTATCTTTTTGTGAGTTCATTTTGGTTGGCATAAAAACTGAGTGCTAATTTTACTTAAAATTAGGGCTTTTGTACGCAGAAATGCGAAATATCATTATTTTTAAGAGGATGTTAAGCGTATGACAGCAGTTAATCAGCAACAAATTGATACAGTAAAATCTTTTTTAATGGGCTTGCAAGATAAAATTTGCCAAGGCTTGCAAGAGGAAGATGGCGGCGCTGTATTTATCGAAGACGCATGGGATAGAGAGGAAGGGGGCATTGGACGAACGCGAGTTTTAACCAATGGCGCGGTATTTGAGCAAGCTGGGGTTAATTTCTCGCATGTGTTTGGCTCGCAATTGCCTGCCGCTGCGACTGCAAAACGTCCTGAATTAGCAGGGCGTGATTTTCAGGCGATGGGGGTTTCTTTAGTGATTCATCCGCATAATCCGTATGTGCCCACTTCTCATGCCAATGTGCGTTTCTTTATCGCCGAAAAAGAAGGTGAAGAACCGATTTGGTGGTTTGGCGGCGGATTTGATTTAACACCTTTTTACCCTTTTAAAGAAGATGTCATTGCTTGGCATAGCGAAGCAAAAGTAGCTTGTGACCCTTTTGGTAAGGATGTGTATCAAAAATATAAAGAGTGGTGTGATGAGTATTTCTATTTAAAGCATCGTGATGAAACACGTGGCGCAGGGGGCTTGTTTTTTGATGACCTGAATGAAGAGGGCTTTGAACAAAGTTTCGCGCTAATGCAAAGTATTGGTAACAGTTATCTTAAAGCCTATCAACCGATTGTACATAAACGCAAAGGCATGGAATACGGGGAGCGTGAGCGCGACTTTCAATTGTATCGCCGTGGCCGTTATGTAGAGTTTAATTTGGTTTTTGACCGAGGCACTTTGTTTGGGTTACAAACAGGCGGTCGTACAGAATCCATTTTAATGTCCATGCCGCCTGTGGTGCATTGGAAATATGATTGGAGTCCTGAAGCAGGAAGTCCTGAAGCGGTTCTTTATGATGAGTATTTACAGCCGCAAAATTGGTTGGGTTTGTAGATTTATTATCTGATGTTACACAGAACAAGGAATAAGCAATACCTTCCTATTTTTAAGTCCTCTCGAAAGGGCATAGGGATCTACACTACTTTTTTTCTAAAAATAAATTCATTATAAAGAGAGCTCTCATTCTTAATCAGACTTCCCAGCTCTTTGTTTTTAGCGCCTTCTCCCTTGCGGAGAGGGCTGGGCTGAGGGGGCTCTTTTCTTTTATCTTCAACCGCTAAAGCCCATTCTTAATCGATTACCATTCTAAGTGCTTATTGTTCTTTATTTGGAACAATACAACACCCCTCACCCAACCCTCTCCCCGAAGAGAGAGCTTTAAAAGCACTGCGTAACATTAGTTATTATTAAACTATAAAAGACTATCATTCTTAATTATCCTAGTAATTTAGGGGTAATTAAGAGCTTGTTAAGTGAAAATAATAATGCTAAAAGCATAAGCTTAATAATATAAAGAATCCTAATTAATATTAGGTATTCATAAAATAATAAAAATAATAAAAATTATGAAATGGATTACAGAACTCTCGAATACCGCTATTTTTGTTGCACTTTTATCGTGTATTACCCTGCTATTTTCTTGGCAAAATAACAATGGGTTAGAACCTCTTTTATTGCTGCTTATCTTAGTTATTTTTCTTTTTGATAAAAAGAAGATGTCTACAACAGAGCATCATTTACATGATATTTTGGATAATATTTCAGATGCGATTATTACTATTAATGGACAAGGTTTAATTTCGTCGGTTAATCACCCAGTGGAAGATATTTTTGGCTATCAAGCTTCTGAGTTAATAGGTGAAAATATTAAGCGCCTTATGCCTTCGCCTTATCATGAATTGCATGATGGCTATTTAGCCAATTATTTAAAAACAGGAGAGGGAAATGTTATTGGTGCAACCCGAGAAATAAAGGCTTTGCGTAAGAATGGTGAGGTGTTTGACGCGGTCTTATGGGTACATCAATTACCTGTTAATGGTGAGCTGGAATTTATGGGGGTTGTGCGTGATATTTCAGAATCTAGGCATTTAGATAAATTGAAAACCGAATTTATCTCTACAGTAAGCCATGAGTTAAGAACACCTTTAACTTCCATTAGAGGCTCATTAGGGATGTTGAAAAGTGGTGTATTGGGGGATGTACCTGAGAAAGCGAGCCGGATGGTGGAGTTGGCACATAATAATACCGAGCGTTTAATTAATTTAGTCAATGACATTTTAGATATTGAGAAAATTCAAGCGGGAAAAATGGAGTTGAAGTGTGCCCCTTTAAATATTACAGAGCTGGTTAAAAATAGTATAGAAAGCAATGAGGCGTATGCGGCAGGGTGTTCTGTGAGTTTACAGCTATCGGATAATCCCAAGGACTTTGATATCTATGCTGATGAGTTACGTTTGCAGCAAGTGATGGCAAATTTACTGTCTAATGCGGCGAAATTTTCGCCTGAAAATGGGCTGGTTACTATTACGATAGAAAAAAGGGGCGCATTAATTAGAGTCTCTGTCAAAGATCAAGGTTTGGGAATTCCGGAAGTATATCGTAGTAAAATATTCCAAAAATTCTCTCAATTGGACAGCTCCGATTCTCGCCAAAAAGGAGGTACTGGCTTGGGATTAAATATTACCAAAGCGATTGTCGAGCATCATGGAGGGCATATTGATTATATTACGCGTGAAGGGGAAGGCAGTACCTTCTTTTTTGAATTATTAGAATACCAAGAACCGGCTGTTGAGAGCGTTTCAATCCCTCCTTTAACGATGCACTGGTCCAGTGTTGATAAAAGAATTAAGTCACATGGACATATCTTAGTGTTAGAGGATGAGCAAGATATTGCAAATTTATTGTCTTTATTACTGGAACAGCAAGGGTTTCAGGTAACGGTGTGTCATGATAGTCAAGCCGCAAAAGAACACCTGAAAAGTACACAATTTGATGCGATTACCGTTGATATTCGCTTGCCTGGTCAGGACGGTTTATCTTTTATTCAGGAAGTCAGAGATACGGAAACCGATTGTTGTGTGCCTATTATTATTATTTCTGCCGAGGCTGAATTGAAAAAAACGCCCAGCACGTCTGCATTGCGTATTATTGATTGGATTGATAAACCCATTGATACCGAACACTTACATAAGGCATTGAAAAAGGCTTTAAAGGCCTCAAAGCGGCGTAGTATTATTTTGCATGTTGAAGATAATCAAGATTTAATTGAAATGATGGCCAGCTTGTTAGCTGATACGGTGGAAATTATCAATGCGCCAACCTTACAGGCTGCGAAAAGTATTATTGCCAATACATCTTTTGACTTAATGATTTTAGATATAGGTTTGCCGGATGGCAGTGGTTTAGATTTACTACCTTTAATGAATAAGCAAAAACCGCTTATTCCAGTCTTTATATTTTCTGCTCAATCGGTTGAACAGTCTGTGCTCAACCAAGTTGATGAGGCTTTAGTTAAATCTAAAGTAACCAATGAACAGCTTGTAGAAACCATTAAACAACTTATATCACCACTAGGAGCAGATGATGACAGGGCTGAATAAAATATTATATGCTGAAGATGAGCCTGATATTAGAGAAATTGCCACACTGGCTTTAGAAGCTTTTGGTGGTTTTGAGGTAGTCACTTGTCCTTCAGGTGAGACAGTCGTTGATATTGCTTTGACTTTTAAACCTGAACTTATCTTATTGGATGTGATGATGCCTGGTATGGATGGGCCAGCGACGTTAAGTGTGCTGAAGGCGCATGAGCTATTAAAAGAGATCCCTGTTATTTTTTTGACGGCGAAAATATTACCCGCTGAAATTGAACGATTCAAAGTATTAGGAGCCATTGATGTGATTAGTAAGCCCTTTGACCCAATGAAATTAGCTGAACAGGTGACTGAAATTTGGGAGGGCTTGTATGAGTCATAAAATTGAGCAGGCCATTAGCCGTATTCAAGAGTTACAATTTTCTTTTTCTGCTAATTTAAACACTCATATTAAGGAGTTATATGAAATTAGTGCTCATGTGGATGTACAACAACCCCCAATGTCTAAGCATAATGCCTCTTCTATAAAGGAGACCTATCATTTAGCGCATAAATTGGCAGGTTCGGCGGGTACTTTTCAGTTTACTGAGGTATATGAAGCGGCTAAAGTACTGGAGAAATATTGTTTTACCTTAGTTAATAGTCAATCAAATGTGGTTAATAAAACGTGGTATGCCGAGGTTGAGCGTTTATTATTAAGCCTCAAAGAGGCTTCGTTGAATACCTCAGATTCCCTAGTTAAAAATAAAGTATTAACCCCGTTGCTTCCAGTTCCAGAGCCTCAACTGGATGAAACACAGCAGTATAATATTGTTTTAGTGGATGATGATACTTTATTGACCGCTTTAATTCAGGAGCAGGCAAAGCACTTTGGCTATACTATTCATGCGATTAATAATCCGGAGCAGTTGTCTTGCTTTTTAGAACAGCAGTCTCCTGATATTATTTTGATGGATATTGTGTTTCCACAGTATGATTTTACGGGCATTGATTTAGTTAAGCGTCTTAAAGCAGAAGGAAAAATACAGTGTCCTGTTATTTTTCTCTCAAATCGGGATGATTTTGATGCTCGATTAGAGGCGGTACAGGCAGGAGGCGATGGCTATATTGTTAAGCCTATTAATATTGTCGAGTTAGTGGAAACCATAGAACAGAAAGTTTCTGGTTGTTCTGTTGAGCCATATAAGGTGTTATTTATAAGCAGTGATACTGAAATAAGTCTTTATTATCAAAATTTATTAAGCTCGGCTAATTTTGTTTTTCAATCTTTTGAACAGCCCGATGATGTTATTAATGGAGTGTCAGATTTTCTACCGGATGTTATTGTATTGGAGATGACTCTTGTTTGTGGGAATAGCTTTGAAATTGCAAATGTTTTTCTCCAAGATAATCGATTTACTCATATTCCTATTGTCTTTCTTTTAGAAAATACGGCGAGTCAACAGCAGTATCAAGAGAAAGGTTTGCAATTAGGCTGTGATAATTTTCTGACCGAAGATATGAGTGATACGTCTTTTATTGCTAATATTAACAGTTACTGTAAGCAGTCTAGGGCATTATACGCAGTGATAAATCGATTGAAACAGGATGAGTTACGTTTTCAATCGGTGAGTTATTCTTCTTCCGATGCTATTATTTCTTTGAATAAAGAAGGCACGATTATTTTATGGAATGAAGGCGCGGAAAATATTTTCGGCTATCGCTCATTGGAAGTGATAGGGCAATCTATCGAGCTTATTATTCCACCTAAATACAGAAGTGAACATCATGGTGGGCTTTATAATTTTATTAATGATAAGCAGTCCTCAACAAAGAGAACCATTGAAAGTCATGCGATGACTAAAGGTAAAGCCTTAATTTCGATAGAGCTTACTTATACAGAGTGGCAATCGGGAAATGAATATTTTTATACCAGTATTATTCGGGATGTTTCGCAGCGTAAAACCATAGAAAATGAATTAAAGCATCAAAAAGAAAATCTTAATGCCATTATTATAAACTCGGCTGAAGGGATTATTACCATTGATGAGCATGGAATTGTTGAAATAGCCAACCCTAAAGCCCTTGAGATGTTTGGCTATGAGGAAGGGGAATTAGTAGGTGAAAATATATCGATTTTGATGGCAGAAGAATTACGTCATCAACATGGCCGCTATGTGCAAGAATCTAAAATCAATAGTGTGACAGAAATTTTTAATAAAGCCCGAGAGATAGAGGGTTTACATAAGGATGGCAGTTTTTTTCCTCTGGAATTAAATGTATCTCCGATGATGATTAATGGCGCTAGAAAGTATGTGGGTATTTTGCATGATGTAACCGAGTGGCGTAAGGCTTTAGCGGTGGTGACAGAAGCTAAATTGGATGCTGAAAATGCCAATAAAGCCAAATCGCAGTTTTTATCCAGTATGAGTCATGAATTGCGTACTCCCTTAAATGCAATTTTAGGGTTTACTCAACTTTTACAAGAAGAGAGTAGTCTTTGTAGAGATGCAGAGGCCAGTGAATCTTTAGAGTATATTTTTGATGCAGGTAAGCATTTACTGCAATTAATTGATGAAGTATTAGATTTATCCAAAATAGAAGCCGGAAAACTTAGTATTCAGTTAGAGTCGATTAATCTTATTATGGCAATCAAGAAATCGATTAATTTTGTTAGCCAACAGGCCAGTGATGCACAAATTGCCATTAATTTTTCTGAATCGGAGCAAAAACCGCTGTTGATTGCGGTGGATAATTTACGTTTAAATCAAATATTAAATAATTTATTAACGAATGCGATTAAATATAATAAGCCTCAAGGAAAAATAGATATTTGGATTTCTGACTTTAAACATAAAGTAAGGATTCATATCAAAGATACAGGAGGAGGTATTCCTGAAAATAGGCTGAAAGAGATTTTTCAGCCTTTTCATCGTTTAGGAGCCGAAAACTCGACCATAAAAGGTACAGGAATTGGCTTAACGATCACTAAGGTATTAGTAGAAATGATGCAGGGTTCTATTGGTGTTGATAATGTAGAAGGTGAAGGCTGTACTTTTTGGGTTGATTTTAAAAAAGAAAAAGGGGGCAATCCAGCGACTGATAGAGAGCTGTTAAGTGAGATGAAGCAGGATAAAGTCTGTGAAATGCCTTCTACATTGGAAATTTTATATATAGAAGATAATGCGGCTAATCGTTTGTTAATGAAAAAGATGATTAATCGAAATACAGGGTTTAAATACACAGAAGCCTTTAACGGTGAAGAGGGTATTGAAGCGGTAAGCAACAGTCAGCCTCAAATCCTTTTATTAGATATAAACCTGCCTGATATGGATGGGTTTGAAGTATTTAACCGCTTACAAGAACAGAATTTATTAGCAGGAACTAAAGTGATTATTGTTTCTGCTAATGCGATGTTAAGCGATATTAATAAAGCTAAAGCCTTGGGTGTTTTTGATTATATTACTAAGCCCATTGATCAAAAAAAGCTGTTTAAGGTATTAGACTTAGTTTTATCAGAATAAAGAGAGCTCTCATTCTTAATCGATTACCATTCTAAGTGCTTATTGTTTTCTTTATTTGGAACAATACAACCCCCCTCAGCCAACCCTCTCCCCCAGGAGAGGGCTTTAAAAAAACATTAGTTAGTATTCTTACGCTCTAACTGGGCAATCACTTCCGCTAAAGAACCGGATTTTTTAATCATCTGGTTAAAAGTCGTGCGGTTGCTAATCACTAAGCTAATCCCCTCTACTTTCATATCATAGATTTTCCATTGGTTGTTACGCAGTACCATTGAATAATCAATCTGAGTATTGGGCTTTCCGGCTTGTTGAATCTTAGTTTTCACTAAGGCTTTTTTATCAGAAGCCTTGATTTTTAATGGCGCGTATTGAATCGACCAGTTATGAAACTGTTCGGTAAAGGTTGCCGCATAGGTATTGACTAATAGCTGTTTAAAGGCATGAATAAAGCGTTTTTTTTCATTTTTTTCTGCTTTACGCCAGTGTTTACCCAAAACTAAGGCGGACATACGCACGGTATCCACTTTGGAAAAAATATGACTATCAATAAATTGTCGAACCTTGGCTTTATCTGCGGAAAATTGGGGGTCCTTAAGTTGCTCTAATAAAGTAGTAGAGGCTTCTGCAATCACTAATTGTGGCGCGAGGAGTTTCTGTGTACTGGCTTGAGCAAAAGTGCAAGAGAATAAAAACAGGATGAGGCTGTAGTAAAAAGGGCGAAGAGTCATATTAGGGGGGAGGAGTTCAGTAGGTTAAAATAAGCAGATTTAACTGTATAATAAGCATTTTCTTATACAGCTGAAACATTATCAATAAAACATGATAAATAATAGTATTAATTTTCCAGAAACACGTATGCGTCGCATGCGTTACCATGATTTTTCCCGTCGTTTAATGGCTGAAAATCAGTTATCTTGTCATGATTTGATTTACCCTGTGTTTGTTATTGAAGGGAAAAATAACACAGAAAGCATTGCTTCCATGCCTGATGTTAAAAGGCTTACTATTGATTTATTAGTCCAAGAAGCGCAGCAATGTGCCGAGTTGGGTATTCCTATGATGGCGATTTTTCCCGTGACTCCAGACAGTGCAAAATCGGATATGGCAGAAGAATCTTATAATCCTGAAGGGTTAGCCCAGCGAGCGGTACGTGCGATTAAGGCCGCTTGTCCTGAAATGGGAGTGATGACCGATGTAGCCTTAGACCCTTTTACCTCTGATGGACAAGACGGCCTTACTGATGAGCAAGGTTATGTGCTTAATGATGCTACGGTTGAGGTGTTAATGAAACAAGCCGTATCACACGCAGAAGCAGGTGCGGATGTGGTTGCCCCTTCGGATATGATGGATGGGCGTATTGGGCATATTCGATGGGCTTTAGAATCTGAAGGCTATGTGAACACCTTAATTTTGGCTTATTCCGCTAAATATGCGTCCAGTTTTTATGGGCCTTTTCGCGATGCGGTCGGTTCGGCTGGTAATCTAGGTAAGGCGAATAAATACAGTTATCAAATGGATCCTGCTAATTCCGATGAAGCCTTACGTGAAGTGGCTTTAGATATAACAGAAGGGGCAGATATGATTATGGTAAAACCAGGGTTGCCCTATTTGGATATTGTGCGGCGTGTAAAGCAAGAATTTTCCGTGCCTGTATTCGCTTATCAAGTGAGTGGTGAATACGCTATGCTCAAAGCGGCAAGCCAAAATGGCTGGCTGGATGAAAAGGCGGTGGTCTTAGAATCTCTTTTATCCTTTAAACGTGCTGGCAGTGATGCGATTTTGACGTATTATGCGAAGGATGTTGCTCAATGGCTAAAGGAGCAAGAGTAATGGAACAGTATGCGGTATTTGGTTCCCCGATAAAACACAGTAAATCACCGCGGATTCATGGTTTATTTGCTCAACAAACACAGCAAGCTCTAGAGTATAGCGCGCAACACGTTCCTACGGAGGCTTTTACTTCTGCGGTGAATGAATTTTTTTCCCAAGGCGGAAAAGGCTTAAATTGCACCGTGCCTTTAAAGGAACTGGCGTGGGAATATGCGGATACTTTAACGGAGCGCGCTCAGCTGAGCAAAGCGGTGAATACTTTAGCCTTGCAAGAGGATGGACGTATTTTAGGCGATAATACCGATGGCATTGGTTTAGTCACAGATTTAATGGCGAATAATGGTATTGTTTTACAGAAAAAACGGATTCTTATTCTGGGAGCAGGCGGCGCAAGCCGAGGTATTATTTTACCGTTATTAGAACAGCAGCCCACAGAGATTGTAATTGCAAATCGTACGCTATCAAAAGCAGAAACCTTAGTGTCGGAATTTAGTCATAAAGGGCAGGTCAGCGCCAGTTCTTACGCCGATTTAGCAGGGCAGTCGTTTGATGTCATTCTTAATGCCACTTCAGCGAGTTTAACGGGGGATTTGCCTCCTTTGCCTGAAGGGTTGTTAGCAGACAAAGGCAGTTGCTATGATTTAGCCTACGCAACAGAACCCACAGCTTTTGTGCGTTGGGCAAGTCAGCAAGGCGCAGAAAAAAATTTAGATGGGATTGGTATGCTGATTGAACAAGCGGCTGAAGCCTTCTTTATTTGGCGCGCTGTACGTCCTGAGACTCAAGCGGTGATTGCTTTACTGGAATCGGAACGTGGTTAATTAACTGATGTTACGCAGTGCTCTTAAGCCCTCTCCAAAGGGAGAGGGCTTAAGAGAACATGAGTATGATGATGCTCTATTCCGAAGTTAGTCTAAAGAGCGCGGGCTTTTAAGAACGCCTGTTCGGATAAGCTACTCCACTGAGAGACTTGCGAGCGAAATTGATTAAAGGAGCTATAAATCTTCATGGCCATTGGGTCTTTATTGGCCAATTCTAAGATAACTTCCTCAGATAATTGCTTTAAAGTTCTCAGTACGTCGTCTGGTAACGGCATAAGTTTTACCCCGTGCTTATTAACCAGCGTATCCAGTGCTTGATTATTACGTGCAGTATATTCAGAAATCATATCCATATTAACCGCTTTACACGCGGCCATAACGATGGCTTGTAAATCATCTGGCAGGGCTTCAAAGGCCGTTTTATTTATCATCGCTTCCATGGTTGAACCAGGCTCATGCCAACCGGGATAATAGTAATATTTCGCGGCTTTATGCAGACCAAAGGCTAAATCATTATAAGGGCCGACCCATTCCGTTGCATCTAGTGCGCCCGATTGGAGAGAGGTAAATAATTCCCCTCCTGGAATATTAACTGTTGTGCCACCCGCACGGCGTAATACTTCACCGCCTAGCCCTGGCATGCGCATTTTTAAGCCTTTTAAGTCGGCCACGGTTTTAATTTCTTTATTAAACCAACCTGCCATTTGTACCCCTGAATTACCTGCAGCGGCTGGAATTAAGTTAAACGGCGCGTACAATTCACGCCATAATTCCATACCCCCGCCATAATACAGCCAAGCATTCATTTCTTGCGCGGTTAAACCAAAAGGCACGGCTGAGAAAAATTGCGTCGCTTCGGATTTTCCTTTCCAGTAATACGCCCCTGAATGGCCTATTTGTGCAGTGCCTTTGGAAACGGCATCAAAGACTTCAAAGGCAGGGACTAATTCGTTGGCTCCATAGACTTTGACTTTAATGCGCCCGCCACTCATTTCATTAATCATTTTGGCGAGTAAATTGGCCCCCGAGCCTAATCCAGGGAAATTCTTAGGCCATGCGGTGACCATTTTCCATTTGTATTGTGCTTTTGCATGGGCGATAGTAGGAGAAATAAGGGTGCTTGCTGCTGCAACCGCTCCAATGCCTGCTGTATTGATAAAGTCCCGTCTTTTCATTACGTCCTCGTTGGTTTTTATAAGGTGTTAAATCGTTGAAGTTGAATTTAGATAGCGTATTGCTAAGAAACTTAATCGTCGCTTTCTTCGTCTTCTTCTTTATCATTACCTAGGTCTGATATTTCTTTTAGGCGAGAGATGACTTTAAAGTTAAGGCTGTCTTCAGGGTATCTGCCTTGTGCATCTTTTTCACCAATGTGCATACCTGTAAGTATCGCGAGCGCTTCATTAACATTGGAAACAGCATAAATACTGAATTTTCCTTGCTCAACGGCATCAATAACTTCTTGCTTAAGCATGAGGTTATTAATATTCGCTCTAGGAATAATACAGCCTTGTTTTCCAGTCAGTGAACGGGCTTCACACAATTGGAAAAAGCCTTCTATTTTTTCATTGACTCCACCAATCGCTTGCACTTCTCCGTATTGATTAATGGAGCCTGTGACGGCAAAACTTTGTTGGATTGGCGTGCGAGTTAAGGCGGACAGTAAGCAGCAAAGTTCAGCAAGAGAGGCGCTATCGCCATCAATATGCCCGTAGGATTGCTCCATTGCAATACTGGCTGAAATGGCCAGTGGAAATTCTTGGGCATAACAGGAGCCTAAGTAACCTGTTAATATCATTACCCCTTTGGAGTGAATCGCTAAACCGAGTTCGGCTTCACGCTCAATATCGACAATACCCCGTGTGCCAGGATACACGGTGACTGTGATACGGGTGGGTGCACCAAAACTGGTGCCTCCGACTTCCAATACGGTAAGGCCATTGATTTTGCCAATGGTTTCGCCTTCAGTATTGATAAGAATGGTGCCGTTGAGCATTTCATTAAGAATGTCGTGTGCTAGTCGGCCATGACGATATTCACGGGCGCTTAGGGCTTGCAGGATATGAGTTTGACTTATCTGTTCTTCTTTACAAATAAGGTTGGCTTCACCAATAATTTCTAGTGCATCGTTAATATGAGCTGATATACGGTCTTGGTGTTCGGCCAGTCGGCAACTGTGTTCGAGTAAGCTAATAATGGCAGAGTCTTGCAGCGGTTTTGCACCAGAGTCTTGGGCGTGCTGTATCATGCGCTGGGCAAAGCCTTGCATACTCGGCGTGTTGCGCGGGATGACGTAGTCAAATTCAGCTAAAACACGGAACATTTCGTTAAATTCATCGTCAAAATCTTGCAGTAGATAATAAATATCACGTGAGCCGACTAAGATGATTTTAATATTTAGCGGGATAACTTCGGGCTTTAGGGTAACGGTGTTAATGCCAAGTTCGGAGTAGGGTGATTCGATTTCTATACATTCCGATTTTAACGCGCGTTTAAGTCCTTCCCAGACAAAAGGATGCTCTAAGAGTTTATCGGCATCTAAAATAAGATAACCGCCGTTGGCTTTATGCAGTGACCCGCCGCAAATACGTTGGTAGTTGGTGGTGAGTGCGCCTTGTTCATTGCTGTATTCAATGCGCCCAAACAGGTTTTGATAAGTTGGGTTGGGTTCATAAATAATCGGTGCGCCTGTTGATTCTTTATGATCAACCAGTACATTCGGCAGGTATTGCTCTCTAAGTAGTTGTTTTTTTAGCGTGTCACTCAGGTTTTCAATGGATTGAGTTTGTACAAATAAGTCTTTAATAGTTTCATTTAGGTCTTTTTTTATTTCGCTTAGATAGGTGACTACGTGGTCAATATTTTGGTGGCGCGCAATCAGTTCTTTAAATACCGGTGAAATGGCCAGTCGAATCGTGGCGTTATCCAGTTTGCGGTTTTTATCGACTAAAGTACGTCGCCATGAAGGCAATTCAATTAAGGCATCGGCTAAAATATCTTCTAAGGCTTCTGTGTCTTTATGAAAGCTTTCACGCTCGGCTTGGGGAAGCTGGTTAAATTGTTCTTCATTGAGTACTTTTTCTTCTCGAATAGGCGAGAAGGTAATGGAGTCGGTATCGCGAAATAGGGCAATGTTGCGTGTTTTGGCTTCTGCTTCAACCGCATCGATGGCTGTATTATATTGCTGGGTAAAAAATCGCTCGATGGCGGTTTTCTTTTGTTGATAGCTGGGGCTTTCAAATACTGCGGGAAAGGTGGCGATTAAGCTATCAATCAGTTGGTTAATGTCTTTGCAAAAGGCTTGTGCTTGTCCAGAAGGTAGCTGAATAACAATAGGTTCGCGTGTTTTTTCAAAATTCTCCACATAGGCATAAGAGGGTGGAACTTCCTGTGCGAGTGCGGTTGGGGTTAGCAGGTTGGTAATCATTGATAACCGCCCTGTGCCTGTTTCTCCCATCACATAGATGTTGTAGCCCGGATTTTGCATTTCAATGCCAAAATTTAAAGCCGATTGCGCGCGTTTTTGACCTAGAATATGATGAATACGTGTTTCACTTGGCTGAGTGAGTGTCTGGGAATCGGATAAGTTAATTTGAACTTTTAAAGAGTGAGCGTTGAGCTTTAAGGCGTGTGTCATATTCAAAGTAATCTAAGTGGTAGGAGTGAGCAATTTTAACACTGATATTCGCATTGTGGGCAACTCTGTATTAGGATGTGAAGGCTTTAAATACAGGGTCTAATTTCAGAAATGTAAGAGAGAAATACGATGGAAAAAGAAAAGTGTCAGCGATTATTAAAAGAAATAAAGGTGTTAATAATAAAATTTGATTATCTAATTTCTGGGATTGAATTACTGTCTGAGCTAAAGGTTACTTTGTTGGCATCACAAAAGGCGGTCAATACCATTAAGCAAGACATTGATGCGTATCAGGAAGGAAATTTATCTGAGTATTTGCAAGAAAATAGCGCAATGCAGTATTTGGATGAGATAGTGGATATAGAGCCGATTAATGAGTTGGAACAGCAATTATTTGAATTGGCGGGAAATGCGCAAGAAAGCGAGTTATCCCGATTTTTAATGCAAATCTTAGATAAAATTGAGCAAGCCCATGCGGCTTTGGTGAGCAAAATACACGATTTTAATGCTTGTTTAGAGGAAAGCTAAGCTAGGCTGCATCGGAATGCAGCCCATATTACTTGAATTAGTAGCTGCGTTGTACAGCAAAACGCGCTAATAAGATTAAAGCGTTTTTATATTCATTATCTTCTAAGGCATCCAAGGCATTAATGGCCAGTTGGGCTTCCGCATCTGCCCGTTTTTCAGTGTAACCAATGGCATTGGTTGCTTTTACTATTTCATAGACTTCATTAAATAGGTCACGATTGCCTTCTTTAATCGCGGCGGTTATGGTGGCGGCTTGGGCTTCTGTTCCATGCTCAATGGCATAAATAAGTGGTAATGTGGGTTTACCTTCCGCTAAATCATCACCTAAATTTTTACCCAGCTCATCTTGGGTGGAGGTGTAATCCAAAGCATCATCAATTAATTGAAAGGCGATGCCTAAATGCTGTCCGTAATCAGCGAGGGCCGTTTCAACTTCAGGGCTTGCATCGGCTAAAACTGCGCCTAATCGCGTTGCAGCACTAAAAAGTATGGCTGTTTTTCGTGAAATAACTTCTAAATATTTTTCTTCGGTGGTTGCAGGGTTATTACAGTTCAATAACTGCAGTACTTCACCTTCTGCAATGGCCGTGGTGGTTTTGGATAAGATGCTCATTACGCGCATATTATCGGTGCGCACCATCATTTCAAAGGCGCTACTATAAAGGTAATCACCCACTAAAACACTGGCGGCATTGCCCCAAACGGCATTGGCTGACTCTTTGCCTCGGCGTAAATCGGATTCATCAACAACATCATCATGTAATAAAGTGGCAGTATGAATAAATTCAATGACGGCGGCTAAAAGCAGGTGCTTATCTTCTTGATAATCTAAGGCTTTAGCGGCTAAGAGTAACAGCATAGGGCGTAGTCTTTTCCCCCCACTGTTAATAATGTAATGACCTATTTGATTAATCAGCACCACATCAGACGTAAGTTCTTTTAAAATTAACTGGTCAACGGCTGTTGCTTCTTGTTCTGTAAGGCGCTGAATCGATGTAAAGTCAATCGCCGTTTGCTGGGTATTCGTTGGTGTGTGTGCTGCGGTCATTAAAATATAGCCAAAGGAAGTGCAATAATGCCGCCATATTAACAGATTAGAGACGGTAAAAAAACTTTTATCATTGCCATTAACCTTAGCGGTTAAATATTAGATTACTTATATTTATCTATTTAGGTTGACTATAAAACAACTTATCTACTATAATCCGCTATTCACTTTTTAATAGAATATTGCTTGATGGAGCTGACGCAAATGTATGCGGTAATTCAAACTGGCGGTAAACAATACCGTGTTGAAGAAGGTACTACCTTAAAAATAGAAAAACTTGAGCTTGGCATGGGCGACAGCGTTGAATTCGACAATGTACTAATGGTGCAAACTGGCGATTCTGTAAAAGTTGGCCAACCATATGTTGAAGGCAGCAAAGTTACTGCAACAGTAATTTCTCAAGGTAGACATAAGAAAGTTAAAATCATTAAATTTAAAAGACGTAAGCACCACATGAAACAAATGGGTCATCGTCAATATTACACAGAAATCCAGATTACTGGTATTTCTGCTTAACACGAGGATTTAAAATGGCTCATAAAAAAGCGGGTGGTAGTACCAGAAATGGTCGCGATTCTAATGCAAAACGATTAGGTGTTAAGCGCTTCGGTGGCGAAACAGTTAATGCGGGTAGTATTATTGTTCGTCAACGTGGTACACGTTTCCATGCTGGAACTAATGTTGGTTGTGGTAAAGATCATACTTTATTTGCAACAGAAACAGGACAAGTTGTTTTTGAAGTAAAAGGCCCACAAAAACGTAAATTTGTTAGTATTATTGCAGCATAATTATTTTAAATATTTGAGCTAATCTTAGGATAGGCTTCAATGTATAAGATAAAATAAGAACCTCGTCTTAAAAGACGGGGTTTTTTTTTGCCTGCTTTTTAGTGGGTGTTCGGTATTGAGTAGAGGGTAATGTATGAAATTTGTTGATGAGGCGGAAATTCGCGTAGAAGCGGGCGATGGTGGAAATGGGTGTATCGGTTTTCGTCGCGAAAAATACATTCCCAAGGGCGGGCCTGATGGTGGCGATGGGGGAGATGGCGGGAATGTTTTTTTAATTGCGACTGAAAATATTAATACTTTGGTTGATTTTAGATTTCATTCGGTACATCGTGCGCAACGTGGCCAAAATGGAATGGGTCGGCAGTGTACAGGACGAAAAGGCGAAGATATTCAAGTCGCTGTTCCAACAGGTACCTTGGTGTATGATAAAACCACTGGAGAAAAATTAGGCGATTTGACCTCTGTTGGTGAGACCTTGATGGTGGCAAGGGGGGGCTGGCATGGTTTAGGTAATACACGTTTCAAAAGTAGTATTAACCGCGCTCCACAAAAGGCATCGACTGGCTCCAAAGGTGAGCACCGTATTTTACAATTAGAGCTGACTTTGATTGCGGATGTGGGTCTGTTAGGGATGCCGAATGCAGGAAAATCCAGTTTAATTCGCGCAGTTTCTTCGGCTAAACCAAGAGTTGCAAATTACCCTTTTACCACGCTTGTGCCTAATTTAGGGGTGGTGAGTGTCGATGAGCGTCGTAGCTTTGTAATTGCGGATATTCCTGGAGTGATTGAAGGGGCTGCAGAGGGCGCAGGTCTTGGTTTACAATTTTTAAAGCATTTGGCAAGAACCAAGCTTTTAATGCATTTAGTGGATATAAAGCCTTACGAGTCAACCATTACACCTGTTGAAGCGGCTAAAACTATTATTCACGAAATTGAAAAATGGAGTGAGGATTTATCTTCAAAACCGCGTTGGTTAATTCTGAATAAATTGGATAGATTAGAAGAGGGTGAAGAGCAAGAGTCTTTTTGTCAGGCGATTGTTGATGAACTTGATTGGAAGGGACCTGTATACCAAATATCAGCTTTAAAATCAGAAGGTACACGGACGTTAATGTTTGATATTATGGCTTTTTTAGAGAAGCAAGTTTTGCTGGAAAAAGAGAATGAGTCGGAATGATTTTGCTAAGGCCAAACGAGTTGTTATAAAAATTGGTAGTGCGTTATTAACAGAAGGCGGTAAGGGTTTAAATCAAGTGGCGATTGCCGTTTGGGTTGAACAAATGGTTGCTTTAAAACAACAAGGTATTGAGGTTGTTTTAGTTTCATCGGGTGCTGTGGCGGAAGGTATGGTGCGTTTAGGATTAACTAAGCGTCCAGAATTATTGCATGAGTTACAGGCTGCGGCATCAGTCGGACAAATGGGTTTGGTGCAAACCTTTGAAAGTAAATTTCAAAGACACGGCTTGCATGCCGCGCAAGTATTATTGACGCATGCAGATTTAGCCGACCGTCAGCGATATCTAAATGCCCGCAGTACGTTATTAGCGTTGTTAAGTTTTAATACGATTCCTATTATTAATGAAAATGATGCGGTTGCCACCGATGAAATTCGTTTTGGTGATAATGATACTTTAGGGGCCTTAGTTGCAAATTTGATTGAGGCGGATTTGCTTATTATTTTGACCGATCAACTCGGTTTATTTAGTGCGGATCCAAGTATTGATAAACAAGCGGTATTAATTAGTGAAATCAGTGCCAATGATGCACGCCTAGAGTTAATGGCGGGTGAGAGTCGCAGTGGTTTGGGGCGTGGCGGTATGGCAACCAAAGTCAGTGCCGCAAAATTAGCGTCTCGTTCGGGGGCTTCAACAGTGATTGCTTCGGGTGATGTGCAATCTGTTATTACTCGAATAATGGCGAGTGAATCTATTGGCTCTTATCTTTATAGTGAGTTAGAGCCTATTGCTGCACGAAAGCAATGGCTTTTAGTTGGCTTGCAGGCAAAAGGGTATTTGCAGTTACAGGCGGATGCTGTCGTGAATTTGCAGAGCATAGAAAGAAGTTTATTTGCCACGGATATTGCCTTAGTGGAAGGGGTTTTTGGTCGTGGTGAGTTGGTTGTTTGTTTGGATGATAACGGTGTGGAGTGCGCACGAGGTTTAGTGAATTATAAATCAACAGAAATTGATTTAATAAAGGGCTATAAAAGTGAGCATTTTACCGATATTTTAGGTTATGCCGATGATGAGGAATTAATTCATTGGGATAATTTGGTTTTGATATAGCTGTGTATTACGCAGAATTAATGAATAGTTGTAGGTAAGGTAAGTATGAGTAAGCAAATCAGAGCAGTCTCTTTAATTTCGGGTGGTTTAGACTCGATGTTGGCAACAAAAGCCATTATGGAGCAAGGTGTACATGTAGAAGGGATTAATTTTTTTACTGGATTTTGTGTGGAAGGGCATACGCATGCGATTCGTAAGAAAGATAAAGTAAAGCCAAAGCGTAATAACTCTTTATGGGTGGCTGAAACCTTGGGGATAAAATTACATATCATCGATATTATTGAAGAATATAAAGATGTATTGATTAATCCTAAGCACGGATACGGTGCAAATATGAATCCTTGTTTGGACTGTAAGGTCTTCATGGTCCGAAAAGCCAAGGAATGGATGGAAGAGAATGACTTTGATTTTATTATTACAGGCGAAGTTATGGGGCAACGCCCTATGTCACAGCGTCGCGAAACCATGCCGATTATTTCAGCAGAATCAGGGGCAGATGACCGTTTAGTGCGTCCTTTATGCGCGCAGAATTTACCCGCTACGTTGCCAGAGCGTGAAGGTTGGATTCATCGTGATCAATTATTTGATTTTAGTGGTCGTGGGCGTAAGCCACAAATGGCGCTGGCAAATGAATACGGTTTTACCGATTATTCACAACCTGCGGGAGGCTGTTGTTTCTTAACCGATGAAAGTTACTCTAAGAAATTGGTTGATTTATGGCAGGCACGAGGAACAAAAGAATACGATTTAGATGATGTGATGCTGTTAAAAGTGGGTCGTCATATTCGTCCGAACAGTGATTTTAAAGTGATTGTCGCTCGCGAGGACGGTGAAGCCCGTTTTATGCAAGGCTATAAAAAAAGCTTTTTGAATATGAATTGTGCAAGCCATCGTGGGCCATTAGCCTTAATTGATGGCAGTCCGAGTGCAGAAGATTTGCATGTGGCGGCTCGAATTGTTGCGCGTTATGGTCAAGGTCGTGAGGCTGAAGAGGTTGAAGTGACCGTGCGTGATAGAGAGGGTAATGAATCGACTTTAAAAGTAAAACCGATGGGCGTAGATGAAATGCCGAAGGAATGGTTTGTATGAGTACTTACCAATTAGATGCAAAGCGTTTGCTGTGTCCATTACCTGTGATTCGTACTCAAGATAAGATTAAAGAGTTACAGATAGGGGATATTTTAACAGTCACTTGTACAGACCCAGGTGTGATGCAGGATATACCTGCTTGGTCACGAATTAATGGCCATAAAGTATTAAAAACTGAATCCGGTGAGTATGAGTTTGTGATTACTATTGAGGTTGGAGAGTGAAGTGACTGATATTTATGATGCTAAAAAAATAAGCCAATTAAAAAATAGAGTCACTCTTGTAGGGGCTTTGGTTAATGTTTTTTTAACCATCATAAAGATTAGTGTTGGTATTGTTGGGCAATCCGCTGCCTTAATCGCTGATGGTATACACTCGTTATCAGATTTGGCGAGTGACTTATTAGTGCTTGTTGCGGTTAAGTTAGGCGCAAAAGAGGCGGATCATGAGCATCCTTATGGGCATCGGCGTTTTGAAACCATAGCCACGGTTATTTTAGGGGTGGGGTTAATTGCCGTTGCGATAGGGATTGGTTGGGATGTTTTTGAGCGAGTGACGCATGCCGAACGTATGCTTATTCCTAATGAAAGTGCTTTGGGTATTGCCGCAATTTCTATTTTAGTCAATGAATGGCTGTATCAATATACAAAACGTATTGCTGAAGTAACACGCTCTAAATTATTGTTAGCAAATGCATGGCATCATCGCAGCGATGCTATTTCATCGATTGTGGTGTTGATTGGTGTCGCGGGTTCATTGAGTGGCTATGTTTGGGCGGATGCGCTGGCCGCTGTTATTGTTACCTTAATGGTGGCTAAAATTGGTGTTAATTTAGTTCTGGAAAGTCTTAAAGAATTGGTTGATACCGGTTTGTCGCCTGAATTGGTGGATGAGATTCGTGCAGAAATATTAGCCACGGAAGGGGTGCAGGAAATTCATTTATTGCGCACCCGACAAATGGGAGAGGATGCCTTGGTCGATGCGCATATTGTAGTTGCATCACGGATTACTGTATCAGAAGGACATATGATTGGTGATGTTGTACGCGATATATTAATCAAAAAGTTTGAGGATGTGCAAGAAGTTTTGGTGCATATTGACCCTGAAAATGATGAGTATAAAGAAGGTTTGCATGCGCGTTTATTAAGAGACGATATAGAGCAGTTATTGAAGTCTTATTTAGTGGAAAATTACCCTTTGATTGATGGATTTAGAATTCATTATATTGATGGCAGTGTGGAGATAGAAGTTATTTTGCCGCATACTTTGTTTAGTTTGTCTTCGCAGGTGAATACCATTAAAAATAGATGCGCTGTCTTAGAGGCTGAACAAGCGCCGATTAGTCGTGTCGTGGTATTTTTTAAAGCATAAGTTTAAGTAAAGCGAGAAAGTAATGGCAGTAGGAAAATGTGAATTTCCATTTATGAGCCCAGTGGCTGGTATTTGTTTGGGAACCTCCAGTGCAGGCATTAAACAAACGGCGCGCGATGATGTGCTTTTAGTTGCAATGCACTCTGATGCAACGTGTGCGGCTGTTTTTACGCAAAATGCGTTTTGTGCAGCCCCTGTTTTGGTGGCGCGTGAGCATTTAGCCAATAACCCGCATTATTTATTAATTAATTCGGGTAATGCCAATGCAGGAACAGGGAAGCAGGGCTTAATAGATGCTCAGACAAGTTGTGCAGCGGTTGCAGCAATCAGTAAAAATCAGTCTACTCAGGTTTTACCTTTTTCGACTGGAGTGATTGGAGAGCGTTTACCCATTGATAAATTAACCTCTGCATTGCCAGAGGCTTATAAAAACTTGCAGGAAGATAATTGGGGGCAAGCGTCTCAAGCGATTATGACCACAGATACCTTTGCTAAGGGATATTCTAAAGTGCTCGATATCATGGGGCATTCAGTGACTATCACAGGTATTTCGAAGGGAGCTGGGATGATTCAGCCCAATATGGCGACTATGTTAGGTTTTATAGCGACTGATGTGAAAATTTCACAGGACTTATTGCAAAGCTGTTTATCATCGGCGGTGGAACAATCTTTTAACCGCATTACCGTGGATGGCGACACCTCAACCAATGATGCCTGTGTCTTAATGGCCAGTGGGCAAAGCAGTTTGCCTGAATTACTGCCTCATACGGAGGCGATGCAGATATTTCAGAAAGCCGTGAAGGAAGCCAGTATGCAATTGGCGGAAGCGATTGTGCGTGATGGTGAGGGAGCGACTAAGCTAATTAAAATTCATGTTCAGCAAGCGACAGATGAAGCAGAGGCGGTACAAGTTGCAAAAACAATTGCTCACTCCCCTTTAGTCAAGACCGCTTTTTTTGCTAGTGACCCAAACTGGGGTCGAATTTTAGCTGCGGTGGGGCGTGCGGGTGTTGAGCAGTTGGCGGTTGAGAAAATATCCATTTATTTAGATGATGTCTGTATTGTAGAGCAGGGCGGTTGTGCGATTTCTTATACAGAGTCGGCAGGGCAGGCGGTCATGAATCAAGAAGAAATTAATGTAACCGTTATTTTAGGAAGAGGGGAGGCGGCACAACGAGTTCTAACCTGTGATTTTTCTTACGATTATGTGCGTATTAATGCGGAATATAGAACCTAAAATAATGCCTAGATTAGATGTGGCTGTTGGTATTATTCGTAATGAGGCGGGACAGGTATTAATTTCTCAGCGTGCAAAAATGGTACATCAGGGGGGGTTATGGGAATTTCCAGGAGGGAAATTTGCAGCAGCCGAAGATGCACATCAGGCTTTAGTTAGGGAATTAAAGGAAGAATTAGGTATAGAAGTTGTGTCCTCAACTCCCTTGATAGATATTAATTTTGATTATCCTGCTGTAAAAGTGCATTTACACGTGAGGCAGGTGGATGAATTTATAGGCAAAGCAATAGGGAGAGAAGGGCAGGCAATCGAATGGTCTTCTATTGATAGGTTAAAGCAATATACTTTTCCTGAAGCAAACAAGCCTATATTATCTGCCCTTGGTTTAGGGAGGCAGTATGCCATTATTAATAGTAGCGATCAGGCTCAAATATTTAAAACATTAGAATTACTGGCTAAGCAAGGGGTGTTTTTAGTTCAAATTAGAGCGAAAGAACTATTTGTAGAGAAAATGGCGGATTTTGTGCGAGCAGTCAGTGATAAATCGATTGGATTAGGGATAGCTTGTTTATTTAATTCAAGCGTGCATATTAATTCCCCTATTAAAGAGAATGTGCATCTTACTTCTTTGGATTTAATGCAGCTTAAAGAAAGGCCAAATGATATAGGGTTACTTGCCGCTTCTTGTCATAATTTACAAGAGCTCCAGCACGCCGAACATTTAGGGCTGGATTTTGTTGTTTTATCACCAGTACAGTCGACTAGCTCTCACCCAGACGCTTCACCTTTAGGTTGGCAATTGTTTTCTGAGTGGGTTGCTAAGGTGAATATTCCTGTATTTTCTTTAGGTGGAATGCAGAAAGAAGATCAAAAACAGGCGATTAGCTGCGGTGCTCAGGGAATAGCAGGTATCAATTTATTTAATTTGTAATAATCGCTTGACCCTCACCACTGTAAATGTATAATAGCCTGCTCTTCAACGGAGTTTGTTGGAGAGTGATACTTTTGGATGAAATGATTTATTATTTAATTTGAAAGGTTCGAAAAATAAAAGCTTGCTAAATTATTTCTTCTGGTTATAATGGTCAGCTCCTTAAGTGATTAAGGTCGGTTCTTCGGAATCAGTTAAGTTTTATGGTTAATGAGCTTTTAAAATTCATTAAAATAAAGTTTGACAAGATGGTTTGGCTCTGTATAATAGTTGAACTCATCGGGGTTAAATGACTCTGGTAGCTCTTTAAAAAACCAATCAAAATAATTTGTGTGGGTACTTGTAGAGATTATTAATTTGTAATAAATAATCGATATAGGAATCTACATCGTTAATCTTCGGATTAACAAACGTA